>Ga0307513_10006304_pt1 | contig 15539 bp, 13 predicted proteins | sample 15_EM_MG_FD_202174 | JGI IMG/M metagenome (GOLD analysis project Ga0307513, IMG submission 202174) | Populus trichocarpa ectomycorrhiza microbial communities from riparian zone in the Pacific Northwest, United States - 15_EM | ecosystem: Host-associated > Plants > Roots > Unclassified | place... | reverse complement strand
CCGCCGCAGGTTCTTGAGGGGAGGGATCGTGTGGCTCGGGAAGTTCGGTGGACATGCCCGCTCTCTTCAATCTTCCGTACGGTCGAACAATCTGCGAGCAGCTCGTAAGGGTGGGCCAGGCGTAGGCGCTCGGCGGCGCGGCCGAAGTGCAATTCCCGCGCGACCGCCTCGGTCGTTCCGTGGTCGCACCGCCGGCAACCGTCAGAGGTGCGGCCCGCGTTGAGTGACTGCGATCGTGACCTAAGAGCGTCCGGCAATTGATGGTCCGAGCGTGCAACGCCCAGGCTGGCCCCTCGCGGCGTTGCCGCCCTTGCGAATGCCCCGGCATGAGCTGCGGGCGGCGCCTTGCGAGAAACCACCCGGACGCCGCGCGCTGCACGAACCCTCAATTGCCGGACGCTCTAAGCTAAATCCGAGCCGCCACGGCCGTGCGCAATGCGTCCGCGTCGAGGGCCGGGCCCCAGGCATCCCTCGGATCGATGCGTCGACCGTCGACCAGAGAGCCGACGTCGACGACGTCGAAGCCGATCTGGTCGATGAATTCGGTGACGACTCGCTTCGCTTCTTCGTCGTCGCCGGCGATCGGTATGGCGCGGCGGCGACGGGTGCCCGACGGGTGGGCATGGGAGATGATTTCGGCCGCCTTGATGGCGTTGAAGGCCTTGACGACGCGTGCGCCCGGGAGGAGCGCGGCGAGCACTTCGCTCGCCGCGCTGTCTCCGTCGTCAATGGCGGGGACCTGTCCGTCGCGGGGAGGGTAGTAGTTGTTCGCGTCGATGACGATCTTTTCCTGCAAGGGTTGCGCCGGAAGCTCCGGCACGCTGCGGAACGGGATCGCCACCACGACCAGGTCGCCGGTCGCGCCGGCTTGTTCGGAGGTCGCAGCACGTGCCCTCGGGCCGAGTGCGTCGATCAACTGGCTGAGGGTGTGCGGGCCTCTGGAGTTGCTCATCACGACGTCGTGGCCCGCAGCGATCGCCTGTCGGGCAAGCACCTGTCCGATGTTGCCGCTGCCGATGAAGCCGATGACGGCCATCGTCGCCTTCCTTGGGAGGTGAACTGGGGCTGCGTCGAGTGGTCAGGGGGTGAGGACGAGCCGGCCTCGCAGCCCACCCTTTGCGAGGCGTTCGTGGGCCTGCGCCGCCTCGTGCAGCGGGTAGGTCTGGGCGACCCGAAGGGTGAGTGCGCCTGCCGTGGCGAGGTCGGACAGGGTGGTCAGCATCGCTGCGTCGGCACCGACCGAGGTGAGCCGTACCCGGATACCGCGCTCCGCCTGTGGCAGAGCATCCATCCGCGTGGTCACGAACGTTCCGCCATCCTTGGCTGCCGCGATGACGCCAAGCATGGCGGTGTCCAGCACTGCGTCCACGCCGTGCGGGTAGAGCCGACGTACCGCGCCGGCGGGGTCGTCACTCGCGGGCACGAAGGCGTCGGCGCCGAGCACACTCGTGACGAAGGTCTCGTCGTCGGCGAAATCGCTGGCGATCACCGTCAGTTTGCGTCGCTTGGCCAGTTGCACCGCATAGCCGCCGACCGCACCGGCCGCGCCGGTGATGAAGACGCTCTGCCCCTCATCGAGACCGAGAAGCTCCACCGATTGCGCGGCGGTCAGGCCGTTCAGCGGGATGGTGGAGGCGTGCACGGCGTCGATCCCGGCCGGCGCGTGGGCCAGGGCATTACTGGGCACGATCGTGTATTCGGCCTGGGCTCGGACGATACCGGTTGCGCCCTGCACGAGCGCGATCACGGGCGTACCGACCTCCCACGGCGCGCCAGGGCCGACCGCATCGACCGTGCCTGCCACATCCCAGCCCAGCCCGAAGTGACTGCCCTGCGCAGGAGCGGGGAACACACCGCTCCAGGCCGACACATCAGCCGGGTTGAGGGCAGCGGCCGCCACCTTGATACGTGTTTCGAACAACCCCGGTTCAGGCAGATCGACGTCGGCCACCTCGATGACGTCCGAGGCGCCGACAGACCGGTAGACAACTGCTCGCATGATCTTCTCTTCCGCTTGCGAATCCGTGCACCACAAACCGTAAGTAGGTTACGATCGATTCGGAAGTAGGCACTTTTTAGTGCGTTGCAGTCCTGACAGGAGAGACAGATGACCACCACGGCGAAGCCGGTGCGCAAGGTCGAGCCCGGCACCTACGCGGCGTACATGCATGACTGTCCCGCTGTGGCGTTGCTCTCGACGATCAGCAACCGGTGGGTCAGCCTGACCATGTGCACCCTCGGGTCGTACGGCGAACCAATGCGCTACAGCCACATCAGCCGGGAGATCCCCGGCGTCAGCCAGAAGATGCTCACCCAGACTCTGCGCATGCTCGAACGCGACGGCATGGTGAAACGGACCGCCACAGCAACCGTGCCTGTCCGCGTCGACTACGAATTGACCCCGCTCGGAAAAGGCCTGTACGGCGTGTTGTCGCAAATACGCGACTGGGCCGTCGACAAGACCGATGACGTCGACGAGGCACGAGCACATTACGACACCCAGAAAACCACTCGGTGAACCCCCATGCGGGAGCTACCAGACCGAGTCGTCTCGAACGAACGCCTCGCGACTCCCGTCCACAAAGACCACTTGGCCGCGCAAGCGACGAGTGCGAGCTCTGCGAGGTCAGCGATGTCCTCGGGATGGATGACGTCGAGCATCCGCTACCGGTGGTGGGCGGAACGCTAGCCGATTTCAGGGAGCGCAGACTCCGTCCGCGCCCCTTCCTGCAACCGCAAGCTGGGAGGTAGGAGTCGACTGGCGGCGAAGCGTAGTCGCTCGTCGACGCTGTCGGCGTCGATCTTTCCGTTCAGCCAGTCGACGACACTGCTGCTCCAGAGCGACTCCAGGACGTCGAGGGCCTGGCTCTCGGACTGGGTGACCTGGTGGTCCGGGCCCCATGCGGCCGCCGCGGCGATGACGGCGAACCGATGCGGTTCGGGGGCGGTCATCCTTGTCGGTTTCAAGTCCCCGCTTCCGTCGTGGAGTGGCTTGAGCGTGTGGTAGGCGCTGAGAGCGGCGTGTGCGTAGCCGCGGTTCCGGCGCATTGCGTGGAACGCGCGGATGAACACCTCGGCAACCCGGGCATCGGGGGTGGTCTGAGGTGGAGGGCGGTCCGAGACGTCGTGGCTCAGGTCCGCGAGCTGACGAGCGGAAGCAGCCCTGAGGAGATCGTCCTTTGAGGAGAAGTAGCGATACAGCGTGGCCAGCGACATGCCGGTCATGCGAGCGACGTCCCGCATCAGCACGGCTTCGTACCCGCCCCGGCACGCCAACTCGGTGACCGCGTCGATGGCGGCGTGGATTCGGGCGTCACGCGCGTCCTGGTCTCGCTTGTATTTCCCGGGGTGTGGTCTAGTCACTGCTTCACCTCGGGCTCGTCGCCGGCTCAGTTCGTCCGAAGCATCGCATGCCGAACAGGGCGGCCCGGTGCGGAAAACGCACCTAGCATCGTCGCGATCGGCTGCTCAACCGCGCCGGTTCGACAGGACCAGGCTGCCCGCAGCGGCGAAGTACAGTCCGACACCCTGCACGAAGCTGATCTCTACGGCGGGAAGCTGCTCGACCGCGTCGCCCCGAAGCTGACGGACCGCCTCTTGGATGGCGAACATCCCGTACATCCCGGTGTGGGTGTAGGACAGTCCGCCGCCCGTGGTGTTCATCGGCAGCCTGCCGCCCTTGGCGGTGTTGCCGTCCGCGACGAAGTCGCCCGACTCGCCGCGGCCGACGAAGCCGAGGTCCTCCAGCATGTAGAGGGGAAGATGCGCGAAGGCGTCGTAGGCCATCAGGTGGTCCACGTCAGAGTGGACCACTCCTGCGGTGCGGAAGGCCTCGCGACTCGAGTTGCGGAACGCGAGTGAGGATCCCAGGTCGGCCATCTGGGAGACGAGTGGCCCTTCGGCCGACTCTCCCGAGCCGAGCAGGAACACGGCCCGGTCGCCGCCGGGCATGTCCCTCGCCCGCTCAGCACTCGTCAGGACCAGGGCGCCACCGCCGTCGGTCACGACACAGCACATGTCGCGGGTGAACGGGTACGCGATCGGTGGCCCGTCAAGGACTTCCTCGATGGTGATCGGGGTACGCCGGAAGGCCCGGGAATTGTTCGCGGCCCACGTGCGCTGAGCGACGACCACGTGTGCCAGGTGCTCGCGGGTCAGACCCCGCTGGTGCAGGAAGGCCATGGCCGGGACCGTGAACGTGGAGTAGGGGGCTTGGGCCCCGTACACGTGCTCGAACTGTCCGGCGGCCGAGGCGGGGTCGGGTGACCGCGGCGGGGAACCGATCCGGGACCGCCCGGACTCCCCGTGCGTCACGAGCACGACGTCGGCCGCCCCGGCCGCGATGGCGGCAGCCGCGTGGCGAACGTGCAGTAGGAAGCTGCAACCGCCGACCAGGGTCCCGTCCAGCCACCGAGGCTGGATGCCGAGGTGGTGGGAGACCTCCAGGGTCAGCGGACCCGCAGTCGCCACGCCATCGATGTCGCGTGCGGTGAGCCCAGCATCGGCCAGCGCGTTGCGGGCGGCCTCGGCGTGCAAACCGAGCACTGACGTGTCCGGGCGGACCCCGATCTGGGTGGTCTCGGAGGCACCGATGATGACGATGTCGCCCTGGTGCATGGAAGTCATCGGGTCTCCGGCAGGGGGGTGAAGACGGGCAGGGTGAACGCTGCGCGCTGAAGGAACCTGACCTCGAGCGGCATGTCCAGGCGCAAGGACTCCGGGGTCGGGTCGACGTCCACGATGGTGGTCATCATGCGTGGGCCCTCGGCCAACTGCACGAGGGCGATGACGATGGGGGTCGTCGGGTCGAACGGCGGTAGCGGGCGGTAGTTGATGATGTAGGACACGAGGTGGGCCCGTCCGCTCACCGTCGTCCATTGCACCTCGGCCGAACCGCACCTGGGACAGAACGGACGCGGGTAGAAGTAGTGCGTCCGACATGGCAGGCAGAGCTGGATGCGCAGTTCCTCGACGCCGGCGCCGTCCCAGTAGGGAAGCGTGTCGGGCACAGGAGTGGGCGACGGGCCGGTCATGCGTGCTCCCTTGCGCTGGAGGTGGTGTGAGGATCGCCGCGCCCGGAGGGTCCTGGTCGACCTGATCGGATCGACCGACCGATCGAAAACGTGTTCTCTCAGGCACGTTCGCAGTCTCAGTCGGTGGCTGTCAAGACGCTGCCGTCACTGCGGCGCTCAAGGTGAGATGGCGCCCGAGTGAGCCTTGCGCGGCTATCGAAAACATGTTTTCTTTATGGCGTCGCGCCGAGGCGGCTCATCCTGGCGAAGCTCGGTGTCCGACCAGGCGAAGTGATGGGCGCGCAGCCCCACTGGACGCCCGTACACGGTGAGAGGAGAACGGTCGCGATGCCAGTAGACGCCTCCCTGGTGGGTAGGACGAGCGGGTCGGTCACGAGGTCGTGGACTTCGGCCGACGCCCTGTTGTACGCGGTCGCCGTGGGGGCAGGGCAGGAGAACCCGCTCGACGAGCTGGAGTTCACGACGGAGAACACCGACGGCCGGCCGCAGCAGGTGCTTCCGACATTTGCGACCCTCGGCCTCGGCGCCGGTGTAGCCCTGCCTTCGGATGTCGACTGGTCGAAGGTGTTGCACGCGGAGCAGGCGTTCGAGCTCCACGCGCCCATTTCTGCGACCGGCGAGGCGAAGGTCGTCGCGAGGGTCGTCGGGGTCCACGACAAGGGGTCCGGCGCCCTCGTCACCGTCGAGTCGACGGCCGAGGACGCCACCGGACGAAAGTTGGCGACGAACCGGTCGGCCGTGTTCCTGCGCGGTGAAGGTGGCTTCGGTGGCGATCGCGGGCCTCGCAGCACGTGGGAGAAGCCGACCGGCCCGCCGGACCATAAGGTGACCTACCGGACACAGCCCGGCCAGGCCCTCTTGTACCGGCTCACGGGCGATCGCAACCCGCTGCACACCGACCCGGGATTCAGCAGTCGCGGGGGATTCCCACGGCCGATCCTGCACGGGATGTGCACCTACGGCTTCACCGGAAGAGCCCTGCTCCACGCGGTCGCCGGATCCGACCCGAGACGTTTCCGTGCGATGAGTGGGCGGTTCACCAGATCGATCCCGCCGGGGGAGGAGATCACCGTGTCGATCTGGGTCGATGGTTCGGCCGTCCGGTTCCAGACCACGGACGCGAACGGTGCACCGGTGATCGACCACGGCACCGCGCTCGTCAACTGATCGACCGGACACGTCCCGCGGACGTCTGCGCATCGCGGCCCACTTCATGCCTGAAGATCGAGAGAGGAAGCGCATGGGAACCCTGGACGGCCGAGTCGCCATCGTCACCGGAGCGGGACGAGGCATCGGCGCCTCGATCGCCCGGCTGTTCGCCGCGGAGGGTGCCAAGCTGGTCCTCAACGACCTCGGCGGTGGACCGGATGGACGTGGCGGTGACGACGGACCGGCCCGCGAGGTCGCCGAGTCGGTGAACGAGGCCGGTGGCCAGGCCGTCGCGGACGGTGGCGACGTCGCCGACTCGGCCACCGGCGAACGTCTCGTCAACCTCGCGCTCGAGAACTACGGCAGGCTCGACATCGTCGTCAACTCAGCTGGCATCCTTCGGGACAAGATGATCTTCAACCTGCCAGAGGAGGACTGGGACGCGGTCATCCGGGTGCACCTGCGTGGGCACTACTGCACCATCCGGCCCGCGGCCGCCTACTGGCGCGAGCAGCGGAACCCGGACGGCCACTTCCGCATCATCAATTTCACCTCCGACTCGGGCCTGCAGGGCTCACCCGGCCAGCCCAACTACGCGGCGGCCAAGATGGGGATCATCGGCCTCACAAGCTCGCTCGCCAACGGGTTGGCCCGCTACGGCGTCACGGCGAACTCGATCGCGCCCGGTGCACTGACCCGACTCTCCGGGGCGATTCCCGCGGACAAGGGGCTCGGGCGGGATCCGGAACGCGATCGGGTGCTGTCCCCCGACAACATCGCGCCGATCGCTGCCTACCTTGCCGGTACCGACTCGGACTGGCTCTCGGGGCGGACCTTGGGGGCCGCTGCGTACGAGGTCCGACTCTGGAACGACCCTCAGGTGATCGACACGATCGAGTCGGATGGACCGTGGGAGCTGCAGGACTTGGCGGCGCGACTGGAGAAGTCCTTCCGACCGAAGGCCGACGGCCTCCGGCCGTCGGTCTTCAGTGCTCAGATCCCCGGCGCCGCGCCCCGGTCGATCTGACCGGCCGGCGGGACGTGACATGAGTGCGCTGGGGGACATCCGCGTGCTCGACATGAGCGAGGGAGTCGCACCGGCCGTGGTCGGCATGTTCCTCGCCGACTTCGGTGCGGACGTGATCAAGGTGGAGCGACCCGGAGGCGACCCCACCCGGACCGATCCCGGCTTCGCGGTGTGGAACCGCGGGAAGAGGTCCGTCGTCGTCGATCCGAGCTCCGGACCGGACGTCGAGTGGCTCGCGGCCTCGATAGCAGGCGCCGACGTGTGCATCGTCGGCGCAGGCCAGGACCTGGTCGACTGGGGTGCGGCCGTGGCCGTCGCCGCGGCGGACAACGCCCGCATCGTCCTCGCCCAGCTGCCGGCCTATCTCGCGGACACCACGCCGTGGACCGGGGGCAAGGAGTCGAACTCGCTGCTCTCGGCACACGTCGGAGTGTCGTTCCGCCAGGCGTCCGAGGACGGCAACCCGGTGGAGCCGGTCTACGCCCACCTGCTGTACGTGCAGGGCCTGTGGGCCACGGTGTGCGCCGTCGCCGCCCTGGTGGAGCGGGAGCGCTCCGGCTTCGGCCAGACCGTGACCGTGACGGGGGTCAACGGTGTCATGGAGGCGGCCGTCGGGTCGCTCACCGTCAACCCGAACGCACCCGACCCCGTGACCGCGGTGGGGGGTGTGGGGCGCCATCCGACCTACAGACCGGTCGAGGCGAAGGACGGTTGGCTGGCGTCCGGGGCGCTCGGGCCGAAGTTCGAGACCGCGCTGCTGGAGATCCTCGGAATCGACCACATCCTGGATGACCCTCGGCTCGCGGGCGACAGCAGGAAGATGATCCTTCCGCAAAACATGACGTGGGCGATGGACCAGGTTTCTGCTGCGTTCCGCGCCGAGACCGTGCAGCACTGGGTCGACGCGCTGCGCGCACGGGGAATCCCGGCGGCTCCCGTCCGCGAGCGGACGGGCCTCCTGAACGACCCGCAGGTGCTCGCCAACGACCTCCGGGTCGAAGTCGAGGATCCCGAGCGCGGGACGGTCGTCATGCCGGGCGTCCCGTTCGTCCTCACCGCGACGCCGGGGCAGGTGCGCGGCCCGGCGCCGTTGCTCGGGGCCGCCTGCGGGGTGGCTGCGTGGCCGCCGCAACCACAGCCGCGGCCGCTCCCGACCGGGCATCCGCCGCTATCACCGGGTCCGCTGAGCGGCTACCAGGTGCTGAACCTGGGGCCGTTCGTCGCCACCCCCTATGCGGGCTTCCTGCTGAGCGAACTCGGGGCCGACGTCATCAAGGTCGAGGCCCCAGACGGCGACGCCTTCCGGGCCTCTGCTTTCGCTGTGAACCGCGGGATGCGCAGCCTGTCCATCGATCTGCGGTCGGCGCGGGGCTGCGCGCTGTTCCGCGAGGTCGCGGCCTCGGCCGACATCGTCATCGACGGCATGCGCCCGGGGGTGATGGCCAAGCTCGGCATCGACCACTGCCAGCTCGAGGCGATCAACCCGGAGATCATCACACTCTCGCTCGCCGCCTTCGGGATGCACGGATCGCTGGCAAGCGCAGGTGGGGTGGACATGGTTGTGCAGGCGATGACCGGGATGCTGCTCGCCCAGGGGGAACCGGACAAGCCGGTCGCGAACTCGATCGCGATCATCGACGTCACCACGGCGGCGATGTCTGCCCTGGCCTCGGTGATGGCGCTCTACCATCGGGAGCGGACGGGGCAGGGACAAAGGGCCTGGGACTCGTTGCTCGGAACCGCCACCTACCTCGGCCTTGGTGAGTTGGTCGAGTTCGAGGGCCGTCCGCCCCCGATCCAGGGATCAGCAGACTTCAAGGGCCTCGAGCCTCTGGATCGGTACTACCGGGTGTCGGACGGCTGGATCAGGGTCCAGGCGCTCGACCCGGGGGCCGTGACGGTCGAGGCGCTCGGGCGGGGGGGTCTTCGGGTCGGCTCGCTCTCGACCGAGGGCCTGGCATCCGCGCTGGAGACGGTCTCAGGCGCGGGGGCCGTTGCCGCCTTCGCCGCCGCAGGTGTGCCCGCGGTGCAGGCTCGCCGGATCTCGCAGCTCTACCATGACGAGGAACTCCGCTCGAACGAGTTCTTCCACCTGCGCCGCGCAGACGACGGGACCATCATCGCCAGCCCCGGCCGGTACGCCACGTTCTCCCGTACCCAGCGGCTCGGCCCGCTCACCCCGCCGGGGGTGGGGGAGCACTCGGCGGCGGTGTTGGCGGAGGCCGGCGTCGACTCGGCGGAGATCACCCGTGCCGTGGGCGCCGGAGTCGTGTCCGTCGGCGGGCGGCCCCCGCTGCTCCTCGCTCCGATCTATCGATGACGGGTCCTGCAGCACCGGACACCGCGCACACGGAGCGAGGTGCAGCCGCTCCGCGACAGTCGGCAAGTACACGAATTCCCCGAGGGACCGAGGGCACGCCCGATGAACGGATCAGGGTGTACTTCGAACGGAGAAGGAACTGATATGACCGGGACGGAAGAGTTCCGCGCCAAGGCGAGCGCCTGGCTGCAGGAGAACGCCACACCCTTCGACGAGCTCCCGGATTCCGAACCCGACGCCGGCGTGTCGCTGGAGGAGTCCAAGCGCTTTCAGCAGGCCCTGTGGGAAGCCGGGCTCGCGGGAATCACGTGGCCGAAGGAGTACGGGGGCGCGGGCCTCGGGGCCGACGAGCTAGTCGCCTTCAACCAGGTCGCGGCGGACTACCGCCTACCAACCGGACCGTTCGTGATCGGCCTGGGCATGCCCGGCCCCACGATCCTGGAGCTCGGCACCGAGGAACAGCGCTCGCGCTACCTGCCACCGATGCTGAGGGGAGAGGAGATCTGGTGCCAGCTGTTCTCCGAGCCGGCGGCGGGCTCGGACGTCGCGTCCCTGCAGACCACGGCAACGCGGACCACGAAGGGGTGGGTGATCAACGGCCAGAAGGTCTGGACCTCCGGCGCCCAGTGGAGCGACTTCGGCGCCATCATCGCGCGGACGGACCCCACGGTGCCCAAGCACAAAGGCATCACGATGCTGATCGTCGACATGCACCATCCCGGGGTGACCGTGCGACCCCTCGTGGTGGCCACCGGGACCGCGCCCTTCAACGAAGTCTTCTTCGACGACGTGGAGGTTCCGGCGGACGCCGTCATCGGGAAGGTCGGCGAGGGTTGGGCCGCGGCAGTGGTGATGCTGCGCCACGAGCGGGCCACGATCGGGACCGGCGCACGCCGCCGTACCAACCCGCTCGGATTCGACTCCCTCGTCGAGCTCGCCCGCTGCCGGGGACTCGACCGCGACCAAGCTGCACGTCGGCGGCTGGCCGAGATCTACGCCCGGGAGACATCGCTGGCGGCCTACGGCCAACTCCTCCACGAGGAGACCGACGTGGGTGTCCAGATCGGTGCCAGGGGCTCGGCCGCCAAGCTCGCCGGCGCCGAGCTCCAGCTGTGGGCAGCCGATGTTGCACAGGCCGTGCTGGGGGCCGACATCGCGCTCGGGCACGAGGATCTCAGGAGGGTCGTGGAGTCCATCGTCTCGGCGCCCGGCCATGCGACAGCGGGGGGCACCAACGAGATCCAGCGCAACATCATCGGCGAGCGGATCCTCGGACTGCCGAAGGATCCCGGCGTCGACCGGAGCACCCCGTTCAACCAGCTGCGCCTGAGCCACTGAGCTCGACGCCCCGCGGAGGACGATCCATGCCACTCATCCTCACCGAGGAACAGAAGCTTCTCGCGCAGACGGTCCGACGATTCGTCGGGCGGCGGACTCCGCTCACGGCTGTCCGCGAACTCCTCTCTGGCGGCCGGTCCCACGATCCCGAGGTGTGGCAGCAGATCTCCGGCGAGCTCGGGCTCACCGGGTTCCTCGTCCCCGACGAGTACGGGGGCTCGGGGGGCACCCTGGGCGATCTGTCGGTCGCGCTGCGAGCTCTCGGCGGAGGGCTCGTACCATCTCCGCTCCTGGCGTCCGGCGTCCTCGCGGCAGGTCTCCTCGTCGAGCTCGACGACAAGTCCGTCAAGCACGAGTGGTTACCCCGGCTCGCCTCGGGCGAGGCTATCGGTGCCCTGGCGACAACGGAGCCCGGCGCCGGGGCGTTCATCCCTGCCCTTCCCACGACCAGGGCCACACAGGTCGGTTCGGCTGTGGTGTTGTCGGGCACGAAGACCGCCGTGATCAGCGGCGCCGACGCCGACGTCCTGCTCGTGCAGGCCAGGACTGCCACCGGGGCGGGGATCTACCTGGTGGAGGCCTCCGCCGACGGACTGACCAGACACGCCGACAGGACGGTCGATCTTACCGCGAGTTCGGCCACCGTGACCTTCGATGCGACCCCAGCGGTGGAGGTGGCCGGGGACACCGTGGCCGCCCTGGACCGGATCGTCGACCTCGCCAACGTGGCGATCGCCTCCACCCAATCCGGCGCTCTCGAGGCCTGCCTGACAATGACGACCGACTTCGCCAAGACTCGCTACACCTTCGGCCAACCGATCGGCGCCTACCAGGGTGTCAAGCACAAGTTGGCCGACATGTACAACCTGTGGGCGCTCTCGGACGCAGCTCTGCGGGCAGCGGTCCGAGCCGCCGAAGAGGAGCCCGAGAGGTTCGCGGCCGCCGCGGCTGCGGCTCGGTCCCTGACCTCGGCGGGCTATCTCTCCGCGGCCAAGGACACCATGCTTCTCCACGGCGGCATCGGCTGCACCTGGGATCATGACGCGCACCTCTACTATCGCAACGCGATCGCGGGCAACGTCCTAGCAGGCAGTGCGGACGACCTGCACGACCGTATCGCCGACAAGCTGGGGATCTAACCGGGCCTGGCACGCCGCCGAATCATCGCTCGCGGATGACCGGGTCGGACGGGCAGGAGGCGAACGCCCCGCCGATTGTGACGACGTGGTCGCCCGCGGGTAGGTCCCGGGATCGGTGTTTCCGGCACCGTCTTTAGTAGGTCTCGCCCTCGGGCCCCGGTGGCCCTCACCGGGGTGGGCATGCGGCTGCCCGCGCAACGGGGTCGGGGCAGAGCTGGGCAGGCTCGCCGGGAGGTCGATCACCGAGCCGCGCGCCCTCGTGCGGGAACCCGTCCGTCGTCCGGCAGCGCGGTGTCGCCGGCGATCGCGAGGATGCGGTCCCGGGCCGGGGCCGTGTCCTCGACGAGCGACCCGACCGCGCGGACCTCCGCCGAGCCGCGCTCGCCACCATCCAGGACGCCAGGTGGCCAGGTGGTCAGTAGGCAGGCGGCGGCGAAGCGCCGGCGTCACCGACCCGGGTGATCTTCCCGTTCAGTCAGTCGATCACGCTGCTGCCCACAGCCACTCGAGGATGTCCAGTGCGCGGGTCTCGGACTCGGTGACCTCGTGGTCCGAGCCCCACGGGGCCGACACCGCGACGGCGGCGAAAGCCATGGACTCCGGGATGGGTGGCCCGGTCGGGGCGGCGACGGACGCCGCGCCGCCGAACGGCTTGACCGTGTGACCAGCGCTGAGGGCGGCGGGCGTAGCCCCGCCCTCGCGCGGCCGGATCCAGCGCAACGTCATCGGTGACCGCCGTCATCGGGAAGTTCCACCTCTGGGCGGCCGACCTGTTCGCGATCACGCCGATTCTGCCCGCCCCGACCAAACCCAGCGACCAGGTTGGAAGACGAGGTCGATGCTCGCTGTCCAACCTGGCCTCGATGTGTTTCGTCATCGCGAGGTCCCGATCACCCGCCCTGTTCATCGGGAGTCGGGGCTACTGGTTCGCGGCGGCCCCCCTGGGTCGGTACTGGCTGCCGTCACTGACGAACTCGGCGTGCCCGATTCGGGAGAGGTGCGTTTTCATCCGGGAGATGAGAATCCGGTCGGAGATCTGGCGTGCGACCGGGAGGTTCGCGGCGACGCCGTGTGTCGCCATCCGGATGGCGATGAGCGGGCCGGAGACGAGGTTGCGCATCCGGTCGGCCGGCGTGAGGGCAAAGTTGATCTTCTTCGCGATGGCCGGGTCGGAAGCGAAGTACTGCATGAAGAAGACCTTGCCGAGGCTGATCGACATCGCCTGGCGGATACGCGTCGCCACCTTGTCGTCATGGGCCAGGTTCGCGTTCATGGTGGCCCTGATCAGCGGGGCGCAGATGTCCTCGTCGTACACGTTCTTCAGGGTGGCTTGGCGGGCGTCGAAGATGTCGATGATCTCCGCCGGCGTCGCCGGGAGGAGGACCTCGGGCAGCCCGAGCAGGAAGCACCGGTAGCGCGCGAACTCGCACTGAGCGCGTTCGGCCGGGGTGAACTCGCTCCGGCCCTTCCGCACCAGCCGCTTGGCGACCGTGTAGATGAAGAAGAGGCCCGCCGGCATCTGGTCGACCTGAGGAATCGGGATCCCGTACTCGGCCGAATCCCACTTGCCTCGTGTGAGCAGGTTGATCCTGACCATCGAGTGCATCATCCGGACCATGGCCGCGGCCTTGAACCCCTCGGAGTGCCGGGTCAGGCCGCCGGGCAGGGTCGTCTGCATCACGAAGTTCGAGGTCTCGAAGATGCGTCGCTTCGCGGACTTGTCGGACAGGGCGCCGGTCAGCGCCATCGGCAACGCGGAGTACTTGTTCAGGTAGGTCCCGATGAAGGAGCCGCGTTCGACGTAGGGGGTGAGGTTCGCCATCATGTTGCGTTCGTAGCGGGCCCCCTCATTCGCCAGCTCGATGTCCAGCCAGTCCGGCACCCGCTCCATGTCGTGGATCAGGTCCTTGAGCTCGTCCGGCGCGTTCGCGACGGCGTCGAGGTCCTCCGCGCAGGCCGTCTTCAGCATGGTGATCAACTCCGACAGCCGGTAGCCCTTCGTCATCAGGGCCGCGTAGGCGTCGGCGGTGGGGTCGCCCCGCATCGTGTAGGCACGCATCACGTCGACGAGATCCTGTCGGGCCAGGACCTCGGCGCGCCGTGACGTGTTCTTGGTGAAGGTCGTGCTGTCAGCCATCGAGGTCGTGAAGCGTACGGGAGGAGCGTCGAAATCGACTGCTCCATAGATCTCGGGAAGGCGGTCCTTCTGGGCGCGGACATCCGCCATCAACTCAGTCATCTGCGCTGACTGCTCCTCGTTCGCGCGTCGACGGGCAAGAGGGGTTGTCCCTGCATCATCCGGACGCTGGTTGATACCTGTCGATCGTTGATACCTATCTCAGGTGCTGGTTGCCGGTGCGGCGTCGAGTTCGGCCGGGCCCGGGCGGCTCGGTAGCGCGGCCGGGGCAGGGCGAGGGTCTGCCCGACCGCGGTGATCGTCATGGCCCAGCTCTTCCCGGCGAGGACGATGTCGCCTGGAGATCGGACATAATCATTAATACTAGTTAGCTCATGACATGTCGGCAACCGGGTTGGTGAGTCTCCGGGAGGGAGCCGTCGGTACACCGCGGACTCCGCGCGTCGGGGGTCCGCGGGATCGGAGGCGAAGTCGACCCCGAGGTCGCGGGCGAGCGCCCTGTCCTCGCGCATCTGCGCCGTGATCGTGGTATCCGGGCACACGCCGGGGCTACTGGAAGGCGCCGGGTATGTGTGCGGTTGGGTCGCGGCGCCCGCCCGGATGAGCCGGTCGGCGTACTCGATCGCCTCGTCGCGCAGCGGGTCGAACTCGCAGGCGGTCAGTCTCCACCGTCGTCCCGCCAGTTCCCGCCGCCGGCGGTGGCTGCTCGATGCGGTCGGCCGAGACTCCGCGGGCGCTGCGCGGCGACGCGCTCTCCAAGGGTGCGACGGGCCCGTGACTAGCAGGAAAGTGCCGGTCGATCCGGGAAATGAGTGAGATGATCAAACCTCTTTGCCTCTCAAGGGCGAAGGTTCAAGTAGGTTGTCAATACTGATAAGTTAGATATTATTCGGTGGCCTCGGCTTCCCCGACGTCTCGGCTGCTGGATGGTCCGTCCGCGGCGGCCCTGGCGGCCCCTGGCTGGGATGGCGATCGCAACCGCGAAGACGAACGGAGCACCCCATGAGGGTCCGAGGCGCTGTCATCTTCAGCCAGCCGGGCGAGTACCAGGTCGTGGATCTCGAGCTGGAGGATCCGGAACAGGGCGAGCTACAGGTCAAGATGGTGGCTGCCGGCTTGTGTCACTCCGACGACCACATCGCCACAGGCGACGTCCAGTCCCGCGTCCTGCCCATCTGCGTGGGCCACGAGGGCGCCGGGGTGGTGGTCAAGGTCGGCCCGCACACCCCCGGGTTCGAGGTCGGGGACCCCGTGGTCTTCTCCTTCCTACCGAGCTGCGGGCGCTGCAGGTTCTGCGCCACGGGGCGGCAGAACCTGTGCGACAACGGTGCGGACATCCTGAGCGGGACCCGCCCGGGACGGCCGGGCAGCTACCGGATGCACCTGCTGGACGGGA
>Ga0307513_10006303_pt1 | contig 15542 bp, 17 predicted proteins | sample 15_EM_MG_FD_202174 | JGI IMG/M metagenome (GOLD analysis project Ga0307513, IMG submission 202174) | Populus trichocarpa ectomycorrhiza microbial communities from riparian zone in the Pacific Northwest, United States - 15_EM | ecosystem: Host-associated > Plants > Roots > Unclassified | place... | reverse complement strand
GCTCACCATGCAGACCTCGGCGCACGGCGCGGTCGTCGTCACGCTGCTACCCGCCGCGACCGCCGTCCTGGCCGTGCTCCGGGCCGGCGAGCGCCCGTCGCCACGGTTCTGGCTCGCCAGCGCGGCCGGCCTGGTCTCCGTGCTGGCGTTCGTGATCATCAGTGGCGCCGTCCGCGGCGGGGTGAGCACCGCGGACCTCTTCTTCCTCGCCGCGGTCGGCTTCTGCGCCCTCGGTTACGCGGAGGGCGGGATGCTCGCCCGCGACCTCGGCGGCGCGCAGACGATCTGCTGGGCCCTGATCGTGGCCCTGCCAGTCACGGTGCCTGTCACCACGATCGTGGCGCTGCACGCCGCCGCCGGCCCGAACCGCTTTCCCGCCGAGGTCACGACCACCGCGTGGCTCAGCTTCGCCTACCTGACCACCGTGTCGATGTTCCTCGGCTTCATCGCCTGGTACGCGGGCCTGGCCCGAGGCGGCGTCGCCCGGGTCGGCCAGGTCCAACTGGCCCAGCCGGCGGTCACCATCGCCTGGTCGGCGCTGCTGCTGAGCGAGCCGATCGGCGCGCTGACCGTCATCTCGGCCCTCGCGGTCCTGGCCAGCGTCTTCGCCACCCAACGCGCCCGCTGAGCAATCTCGAACGTTCGCGAGGCTTTCAGGATCCCCTTGCGCGTTGCCAGCCGCCGAGGCTCAAGCGGCCAGCTGCGGCCGCTTGAGCTCCTCGCGCTCGGGCCGGCGGTCGACGACGCGGAAGCGCAGCGTCGTGCCGGGGCGTGCCTGGGCAATCCCGTCGAGCGCCTCGGGCTCGACCACGGCCACCACCGGATAGCCGCCGGTTGTCGGGTGGTCGGCGAGGAAGATCAGTGGCTGGCCGTTCGCCGGCACCTGCACCGCCCCGAGCACTACTCCCTCGCTGGGCAGTTCTCGGGTCACCGCTCTGGTCAGCGGTGGACCGATCAGGCGGGCGCCGACCCGGTCGGTGAGGGTCGACACCGCATAGCTCGCCGTGCACAGGGTTTCGATGGCCTCGGTGGTGAACCAGTCGTCGCGCGGGCCGAGGCGGATGCCGACCGTCAGTTCGTCCGGCAGCGCGGGGTAGGGGGCCAGGTCGACGCCGGGCGGCGGCCCGAGCGGCGTTCCCAGCGGCAGCACGTCGCCGTCTTGCACCTGGGGTGGGCCGAGGCCCGACAGCGTGTCGGTGGCCCGGCTGCCCAGCACCGGCGGCACCGCGATGCCGCCGCCGACGGCCACGTACGCGCGAAGCCCGGTGATCGCCCGTTCGATGCGCACCTTGGCCCCCGCGGGCACGGCGACCGGCAGCGCCCAATTCGCGGGCCGGTCGTCGACCCACACCGCGCACCCGGCGCCGGTGACCGCGAGCGTGATCGCCTTGCTCGGGCGCAGCACGCAGCCGCCCAGGGTCACCTCCAGCCCGGCCGCGTCCTCGGGGTTGCCGACCAGGCGGTTGGCCAGCCGCAGCGCGCCCACGTCGAGCGCGCCCGCCCGGGGCACTCCCAGGTGCGCGAGGCCCACCCGGCCGAGGTCCTGGATCGTGCTCCGGACGCCGGCCCGCACTACCTCCAAGGTGGCGGTCACCGGACCGCCTGCGCGACGAACCGCACCCGGGTGCCGGGCACCAGCAGCGTCGGCGGATCGGCGTCGAGGTCGAACAGGCGGATCTCGGTGTGCCCGATGCACTGCCACCCGCCGGGGGACGCGTTCGGATACACCGCGCCGAACTCGCCCGCCAGCGCCACCGTCCCGGCGGCCAGGCGCGGCCGGGGCGAGTCCCGGCGGGGCACGTGATAGCGCTCCGGCAGCCCGGTCAGATAGGCGAATCCCGGCGCGAACCCGCAGAACGCCACCGTGAACAGGGTGCCCGTGTGCACCGCCAGCACCCCGGCCCGGTCGGTGTGCCACAGCCGCGCCACGTCGTCGAGATCCGGGCCGTCGTACACGGTCGGGATCTCCACCAGGCCGGCGGCGGTGGGATCGAGCTCGGCCGCCGGGGTGATCCGCAGCGTGCGTAACTCCGCCGCCACCCGGGCCGGGTCGGTGACGCCGTCGAGCAGCACCGTCTGCGCGGCCGGCACAATCTCGTCGGCGTGCAGCGCCCCCGTGGCGCGCCGCTGCAGCAGGCAGCGGTACCAGGCCGGCACGTCGGTGGGCGCATCGCACTCGATGAGCAGCGCGGCGCGCCCGGTTCGCAAGACGCGCATCAGAGCTCGTAGGTCCGATCCCGCACGTCCGTGATGAACATGTAGCCGGGGGCGTGCGAGATGGCGAATGCCGGGCGCGAGGCGACCACCGCGGCCTGCGGGGTCACCCCGCACGCCCAGAAGACCGGCACCTCGCCGTCCTTGACCGGCACGGGGTCGCCGAAGTCCGGCCTGCTCAGATCTGCGATGCCGAGGCCCGCGGGGTCGCCGATGTGCACCGGAGCGCCGTGCACAGCGGGATAGCGGCCGGTGACCCGGACGGCCGTGGCCACCAGCGGCGCCGGGATCGGCCGCATCGACACCACCATCGGCCCGGCCAGCGCGCCCGCCGGGCGGCAAGCGACGTTGGTGCGGAACATCGGCACGTTGCAGTCCTCCTCAAGGTGGCGCACCGGCACCCCGGCCGCCAGTAGCGCCTGCTCGAAGGTGAAACTGCAACCCAGGAGTACCGCTACGAGATCGTCGCGCCAATACTGCGTCACGTCCGTGGTCTCCGCGACGCACTCGCCGTCGCGCCACACCCGGTACGCGGGGATGTCGACGCGCAGGTCGGCCGAGGGCGCCAGCACGGTGGTCGGCTGACCGGGCTCGCTGACATCGAGCACCGGGCACGGCTTCGGGTTGCGCTGCGCGAACAACAGCAGATCAAAGGCCAGCTCGCGCGGTACGGCGATCAGGTTGGCCTGGGTGTAGCCGGGCGCCCAGCCGGCCGTGGGCACCCGCAGCCCGCCGCGGAAGAGTTGCCGTGCCGCGGCCGGGTCGCCGAGCGGGGTGAGCGTGCTGTGCATAGTGGCTTCCGTTCTCTACAGGCCCAGGTAGGCGCGGCGGACATCGGCGGAGGCGGCGAGCTCATCGGCCGGTCCGGCGGCGACCACCGCGCCGGTCTGCAGCACGTAGGCGCGGTCGGCCAACTCCAGCGCCGCGCGCAGGTTCTGCTCGACCAGCAGCATGGTGGTCCCCGTCGCGCGGATCGCGGCGAGCACCTCGAACACCATCTGGGTGTACTTCGGGGAGATGCCCAGCGACGGCTCGTCCAGCATCAGCAGCCGGGGCCGGCTCATCAGGGCCCGGCCCAGCGCGACCATCTGCTGCTCGCCGCCCGAGAGCGTGCCGGCGCGCTGGCCGGCCCGCTCGGCGAGAATCGGGAACAGGCCGTAGACCCGCTCCAGCTCCGCCGCCCGCTCCTGGGTGGTGCGGTGATAGGCGCCGAGGTGCAGGTTCTGCAACACCGTCTGGTGGGCGAAGAGCCGACGACCTTCGGGTACGAGCACCGCGCCGAGCCGGGCCACCCGGTGCGCCGCGAGCCGGGTGACGTCGACGCCCTGGAAGGTGACCGAGCCACGGATCGGCCGGTGCAGCCCGGAGATCGCCGACAGCAGCGAGCTCTTGCCGGCGCCGTTGGCACCGACCAGGGCGACGAGCTCGCCCTCGGCGACGTCGAGATCGACGCCGCGCAGCGCCACCACGCCGCCGTAATCCAGGTGCAGGCCGCGAACGGTGAGCATCATGCCGCCTTCCCGAGGTAGGCCTCGACCACCGTGGCGTCGCGCATCACGTCCGCCGGCTCGCCCTCGGCGATCTTCTGTCCATAGTGGAGCACCACGAGCCGGTCGCAGAGCGGCATGATGACCTCCATGACGTGCTCGACCATGACGATGGTGACCCCGTCGGCGTTGATCCGGCGGACGATCTCGACCGCCTCGTTGGCCTCGGTGGGGGTGAGGCCGGAGAGCACCTCGTCGAGCAGGATCAGCCGCGGCTCGGTGGCCAGCGCCCGCCCCATCTCGAGGCGCTTCTTCCATGCCGCGGTCAGTCCCGCGGCCGGCGCGTCCGCCACCGGCCCGAGCCCGATCGCTTCGACGACCCGCTCGGCCCGCCGGCGTGCCACCCCGCTGTTGCGGTGCCGCACGTACGCCGCGGTGGTGAGGTTTTCCAGCACGGTCATCGAGGCGAAGACCCGCATCAGCTGGAACGTGCGACCCACCCCGGCGCGGGTCGCCTCGTGCGGCGCCCAGCCGGTGACGTCGCGCCCGTCGAAGAACAGCCGGCCCGAGGTGGGCCGCAGCGCGCCGGCGATGCTGCCGAAGAGCGTGCTCTTGCCGGCGCCATTGGGCCCGATCAGACCGAGTAGCGCCCCGTTCTCGACCTCGAAGGAGATGTCCCGGTTGGCCCACAGCCCACCGAACCTGGTCGAGAGCTTCTCGACCCGCAGCAGCGTCATGGTGTCGCCTCCGTCCGCCGGGCCCGTTTCACCAACCGCTGGACGAGGGCGAGGATGCCGCCCGGCTCGGTGACCGCCACGATGGTGATGAGCGCGCCGTAGATGAGCAGGTCGATCGAGCGGCCGGTGCCGGAGAACTCGTGCCGGGTGACGTCCTGCACGATCACCAGCACCCAGGCGCCGAGCAGCGGGCCCCAGAACCGCCCGGCACCGCCGAGCACCGCCATCAGCGTGAACGACACCGACAGGTCCAGGCCGAGGCCCGACTGCGGGTCGATGAACAGCACGTACATCACGTAGAAGCCGCCGGCCAGCGCGGTGACCGCGCCGGACACTGTCGCGGCGGCCAGCTTGTAGCGGTGCACCGGAATGCCGACCGCCGCCGCGGCGAACTGGTCGTCGCGGATGGCCCGCACGTAACTGCCGGAGCGCCCGCGCAGGAACAGCGCCAGGCCGCCCGCCGCGAGCGCGAACAGGGCCAGCGCGACGAAATAGTACGGCCGCTTGTCCTGGAGGCTGAACTGCAGGTTGGCCAGCGACTGCTCGGTGATCGGCAGTTCCAGGCCGTTCGAGCGGCCCAGCCACGAGGTGTTGGTGACGAGCAGGAAGGCGATCTCGGCCACCGCGATCGTGGCGATCGAATAGTAGTGGTTGCGCAGCCGGAACACCGGATAGCCGGTGACCACGGCGAGCGCCGCCGCGACCGGCAGCGACAGCGCGATGGCCAGCCACGGCGACCAGCCGGCGCGTACCAGCAGTGCGGTCACGTACGCCCCCGTGCCGAAGTACAGCGCGTGGCCGAAGGACACCTGGCCGGTGTAGCCGCCGAGCAGGTTCCAGCCCGACGCGGCGATGGCGTACGTGAGCGCCAGGATGCCGATGTTGTGCGCGGCCGAGTCCTGCATCACGAACGGGTACGCGATCAGCGCGCCGAACACGAGCGCGGTGGTCGCCCAACCGGGCCAACTGGTCCGGCGTACCGAATGGTGTGGCTCTTGTTGCTCGGAAGTTGCCGCGTCCGAGGTGAGTTGGCTCATCGGGTGCCCAGCAGACCCTGCGGCCGCACCAGGACGACCAGCAGATACAGCGCGAGCGCGGCGGCCAGGGTGTAGCTGGGCGCGTACAACCCGACCACGCCCTGCGCCACGCCGACCAGCAGGCCCGCCACGGCGGCGCCGGCGATGCTGCCGAAGCCGCCGAGCGCGACCACCACGAATGCCATCAGTACGAAGGTCACCCCCGCCGTCGGGGAGGACGAGTAGCCGTTCATCAGCAGCCCTCCAGCCACGCCCGTCGCGGCGCCGGCGATCACCCAGGCCAGCGCGTACATCCGCTGGGGGTTGATCCCCATCAGCGAAGCGGCGGACGGGTCCTCCCCGGCGGCGCGGATCGCACCGCCGGTCCTGGTGCGGTTCATGAACAGCGCGACGGCCCCGGTCGTCACCACCGCGCCGATCGCCATGATCAGCTGTGGCCCGCCGATCACCACGCCGGCCACCCTGATCCGCAGGTCGTCGGCCCACGGGCCGGTGACCGTGCGGGTGTCCGGCGTCCAGAGGAACTGCGCCAGGCCGCGCAGAAAGACCTGGACGCCGAACGTGGCGATGATCTGGGCCAGCGGGGACTTGCCCAGCACCCGGGCGATGACGCCGTAGTACATCAGCGCGCCGGTCAGCGCGATCGCCAGGCCGGTCATCGGCAGCGACACCAGCGGGTCGAGGCCGAACAGCGACCAGGCGAAGAACGAGCTGTACATGCCGAGCATCAGCATCTCGCCGTGCGCGAAGTTGACGATGTCCATCACGCCGTAGATCAGGGTCAGGCCGACCGCGACGAGCGCGAACACCGCGCCGATCAGGATCCCGTTGACGACGGCCTGGGCCAAGTCCGTCATGTGGTCAGTTCACCTCCCTTCGTCTCGGCGATCGCCGGCCGGTCACTTGCTCTGTGCCTTGGTCATCGGCCAGACGGCCTCGGTGGTCGCGTACTCCGGCGGGAAGACCACCCGGTACTTGCCGTCGATGAGCTGCTGCACGACGCCGTGCGCCTGGATGTTCTGGCCCTTGTCGTCGAAGGCGATGCCGTCCCACGGCATGATCGTCTGATCGGACGGCACCTTCAGCACGCTGAGTGCCTCGCGTACCGCGTCGGGCTTGGTGGACTTCGCGTCGTTGATCGCCTGGGCCAGGGCCAGCATCGCGGTGAACGACCGCGCCGAGTTCTCGGTCATCGGCGCGTTGTACTTCTTCTGGAACAGCTCGGCGATGGTCTTGGCCGAGGTCCGCTTGTCGGCGATCTCGGTGGCCCAGGCGGCCCGGCTGGCGGCACCGTTGGAGATCGCCCCGGTGCCGGTGAGGAAGGCCGGGTCGGAGAAGCCCGCACCGTACGCGAGCAGCGCCGGCGGGTAGTAGTCCAGCTGCTGGAACGTCTTCATCAGCTTGATCGCGGCGTCGGTGTAGGCGAGCACGAACAGCACGTCGGGCTGCTTGGCCCGGACCTGGGTGACCTGCGAGCCGAGATCGGCGGCGGTCGGCTCGAACGACACGTCGGCGGTCACTTGCAGGCCCCGCTCGGCGGCCAGCTTCTTGGTCACCGTGGTGCCGTCGTTGCCGTACTGATCATTGGTGTGCAGGATGCCCACGGAGCTGATCTGGTCGCCCCGCTGCTTGCGCGCCGCCAGGTAGTCGAACATCGTCGTCGCGAACGTCTCGTCGCTCGGCCCGGTGCGGAAGAACCACTTCAGGCCGCGCTGGGTCAGCGCCGTCGACGAGGACTCGCCGTTGACGAACGGGACGCCGAGGCGCTCCGCGCGCTGGCTCGCGGTCAGGGTGACGCCGGACTGGTAGCTGCCGACGACCGCGGTGATGCCGCCGCCGGTGACGAGGCGGTCCACCTCGCTGGCACCGACCTCGGGCTTGCCCTGGGTATCGCCGGTGACCAGGCTCAGCTTGGCGCCGCCGAGCCCGGGCAGGCCCGCCTCGCGGGCGAGTGGGAGATCGAGGTCGTAGACCCCGTTGACGACCTCCACGGCCAGCTCGGCGCCGTGCAGAACGTCGTTGCCCTGGGTCGCGTTCGACCCGCTCAGTGGCCAGAGGCCGGCGATCTTCACTTCGTCCGACTGGTCTGCCGACCCGCCGGTGGAGGAGCCGCAACCGGCCAGTCCGATAGCGATGCTAGCGAGGAGCGCGATGGTTGCCTGCGTGCGCACGGGACCCTGCCCTTCGTTGTGCCGCATGGGGGGATCGCGGAGTGCCTCCGCGGGTGTGGAACTCGCTGGACGACATCGGTGGTGCAGTAGGGGGAGCGTAAATTCTGTTCAACAATCCGTCAATCCTCAAGACCGGGATGATCTTCGATTTCTCGCCGGCGGGCACCGGAAGGGCGGCCGAAACGCCCAGCGAGGCAAGGGGATTTCACTGTTGTTACGGCTTCGTTGCCGGAGCGGGGTGGGGTGTCGGATGGCCCGAACGGCGCCTCGTGATCAAGAATCGTCCTACAATCCGGGGCCTGCGGGGGCTCGTTTCGGGGATGGGGGGCGCGTCGAGGGAAGCGCTGGGCGGCGTGGGGCTGGCGGCGGCGCCGGGCGGCGGGGGCACCGCCTGGCGGGTGTCGGGATGGGTGCCGGTGACGCGGGGTGGCGTTAGGCGGCGCGGGGTGGCGTTAGGCGGCGCGGGGTGGCGTTAGGCGGCGCGGGGTGGCGTCGCGGGCAGTGCGGGGCGGTGCCGGGTGGCGTCGTGGAGCGCGGCCAGAGTCGCGCCTTGGCCTGGCTAGCCCACGCATTCCGCGCGCGACCGATGCTGACCCCGGCCCGGCCCGGCTCGCCGTGACGGGCCGAGGGTGCGCGGTGTCGACCCTTTCATCCCAGCAACCTAGGATGCACGCCGGGTTGTGACGCATTTGCCCGAGACGTGACCGGGTCTGATGACGGTCATGCGGTTACGGAGATCGCCGAGTGCGGGGGACCTGCACTGCATCGACACGGTCCGTGCGGAAGGTGTGGCTGGCGGGTGCGGGAGCCCGGTGTGGCTAGTGGTCGCAGTGCGGCGGGCCTGCGAGTGGCACCGGCACGGTCCGTGCGGAAGGCGCGGCTGGGAGTGCGGGAACTGGTGTGGCTAAGCGGTCGCGCTGCACCCACACGCCCATGCGGAAAGCGCGGCTAGCTGCGGCGAGAACCCAAGATGTGTGGTTAGCGGTCGGCGGATGCGGCGTAGGCGTCGAGCAGTTGGCGCTCGGCTACGCCGAGGTATTCCTCGAGGGCCGTTGCCGCGCCGTCGTTGTCTCCGGCTGCGAGCAGGTGGTAGATCTTTCGGTTTCGGTGCAGGTAGGGCTCGTGGAACTCGCGGTGGCTGGACATGACGTGGAAGACCAGCCGCAGCTCCGCCAGCACGTGCCGGGCCGTCTCGGTCATTCGGCGGGAGTTGGCCAGTGCGACCAGGGCCTGGTGGAACTGCATGTTGGCGCTGCCGACCGCGAGCCAATCGCCCTGGGCCGAGGCCTGCTCCGCCGCGTCGACCGCCACCCGCACCTGCTCCAGTGCCGCCGTTGACGGCTCGCCGGCGGCCCGGATCGCCGCGCATTCCAGCAGCCGGCGCATTCGGTAGAGGTCCACCACGTCGTCGGCGACGAGCGTGCGCACGAACACCCCGCGGTTGAGCTCGTGCACCAGGAGACGCTCATGCACGAGCAGCCGGAACGCCTCGCGCAGCGTGTTGCGGGAGACGCCGAGCGCGCCGCCCAGCTCCTCCTCGGACAGCCGCCGGCCGGGTGGGAACAATCCGTCGGTGATCCGCCCGCGCAGGATGTCGGCGACACGCTCCGCCGTGCTGCCCCGATCGAGCGAGGCCCGATCGGTGAGCAGCTGGTCGGCGAGGTCACTGGAGCCGCGAGTAGCCACGATCGCAGCCTAACTCAACAATGGAACAATATCGTCACCGGCGGTCATGCTGGGCCGGCTGGGCATGCCCTCCTGGCCCTCGCCTGCGAGGCCGCGTGCACGCGCCACCGTGTGCCGCTCGGTGCAGTCGGTCATGCTGGGCCGGCTGGGCATGCCCTCCTGGCCCTCGCCTGCGAGGCCGCGTGCACGCGCCACCGTGTGCCGCTCGGTGCAGTCCGTCATGCCGTGAACCGGGCCAGCCGGACGCCGGCGTCAGTCAGTGCCGAGCGGACCCGGGTCGCGATCGCCACCGCGCCGGGCGTGTCGCCGTGTACGCACAGCGACTCCGGGGCCATTGTCACCTGGGTGCCGTCGACCGCTTCCACCTGGCCGTCGACCGCCATCCGCACCGCGCGCTCGGCGACCTCGGCGGGATCCGTGACCATCGCGCCGGGCTCGCCCCGTGGCACCAGGCGGCCCATGGGCAGGTAGGCCCGGTCGGCGAACGCCTCGGAGGCCACGCGCAGGCCCGACGATTCCGCGCACCAGGACAGCTCCGTGCCGAGCAGGCACAGCACTGCCAGCTGCGGGTTGTACGAGCGGATCGCCGAGACGATCGCGCTCGCCTGCGTCGGGTCCTCCAGCGCCGTGTGGTAGAGCGCGCCGTGCGGTTTGACATAGGTGACCGTGGACCCGACGCTGCGCGCGATGCCGTCCAGCGCGGCGAGCTGGTAGAGCACGGCGTCGGTGAGCGTCTGGGCGTCGTACTCGATGTAGCGCCGGCCGAAGCCCGCGAGGTCGCCGTAGCCGACGTGCGCGCCGATGGCCACCCCTCGGGCCGCCGCGTCGGCGCAGACCGAACGCATGATGCTCGGGTCTCCGGCGTGGAATCCGCATGCCACGTTGGCGCTGGTCACCAACTTCAACAGGGATGCGTCGTCGGTGACGGTCCAGGCTCCGAAACCCTCGCCCAGGTCAGCGTTGAGATCCATCGTATCCTCCGTTCAATCCTTGGATTGTTCAACGATCCGTCAGGGCGGCGGTGGAGTCAAGAGGCAACGTGGCAGATTGCGTTTCGATCGAAGGATTGTTCGACAATTAGGCGAGCGGTTGACTATCCATGCAGAGGCGATAACGTGGGTTCGTCGCCGAGGCGCGGGGGATGGCGTGGCGTCCAAACAGGTCGAGAACACGGCGTTCAGCGTCGGTCAGCTCCGGGCGATCGAGGGCCGGTTCCCGCCGGGAGTCCGCCTCTTCGAGGACCCGATCGCCGAGCGGCTGCTCACCGGCATGCCCGCGCTGATCGTGCGCACCCGGCCGCTGCGCTGGGGATTCCTGCGGATCATGGAGCGCGCCGCGGCGGGGTTCTACGGCGGGGTGGTCTGCCGCACCCGGGCCATCGACGACGCCTGCCGCGAGGCGCTGCTCGGCGATGTGCCGCAGGTCGTGATCCTGGGCGCCGGCATGGACACCCGGCCGTACCGGATGAGCGAGATGCGCGGCGCCCGGATCTGGGAGCTGGACCTGCCGGCGGTTCAGCAGGTGAAGCGGTCGGCGGTCACCCGGGCGCTCGGTCAGCCGCCGGCGGCCGTGCGATATGTGCCGGTCGACCTCGAGGTGGCCGGGGCTCTCGGCGTACTCGATGACCATGGGTTTGATCGTGGCGCGCGCACTCTGCTCATCTGCGAGGCGGTCAGCCCCTATCTGAGCGGCGCGGCGGTCGAGGAGACGCTGGCCTTCGCGGGAACCCTGGTCGCCGGCAGCCGGCTCGTCTTCAGCTACATTCCGCGCAGTGTCCTCGACGGCACCCGGTACGCCGGGTGGGTCCGCCGGTTGAACTGGCAGACCGGATTCGACACGCCGCTGCTGGGCGGGCACCTCGCGACGCACGGCCTCACCCTGCGGGCGGATCTCGGCGCCGAGGAGTACCAGGAGCTGTTCCTGCGACCGCGCAACCGGGCCCTCGACGTCTTCGAGATCGAGCGCGTGGCCATCGCGGACCGGAAAGTCAGCTGATCGTGCAGTTAAGCCGCTACTTCGCCGGGCAGCCAGCGGCAGCCCGCGCACTCCCGCCGGCCCGGCAGCGGCCGGCGCCGGTCCTCGACCTCGTCGCGGGCGGTCGCCAGCAGCCCGCGCTCGACCGGCGAGGCCCCGAGCAGGGCGACCAGGGCGTCGAAGCGGTCGACCGGCGGCAGCACGTTGCCGGCGAAGTACTCCCCGATGATGCCGTGCGAGGAGCCCAGCTTGGCGGCCAACTCGCGGTAGGTCAGCGGCCCGCCGGGATGCTGCCAGCCGTGCCGCCGGCGCAGTAGTCGAAGCACACCGGCCAGCTCGGGCAGCGTTACCGCGGCGGCGACGGCCTGGACGAGATCCGGGTGTGGATCCATGACTCCTCCTTTACACGCAGTTGCCGCAGCCGTGGTCGACGTCGGTGTCCGGCCCGTAGATGACGATCTTGCGGACCACGGGGTCGTCGACCGGGATCCGGTACACCAGCGGCGGCTGGTCGGCACCCAGGAACTCCACCCGTACGCAGTCCAGCCGGGCCAGATCGCGCCGGGCCACGCAGATGGCCACCGGCAGCTCCTCGGTGGTGACGGCACCGGTGGCGGAGCTGCGATAGGTGCTGTACGAGGCGGCGGCCGTGAACGGCGTCGGCTGGCTCACCGACTGGAACGGCAGGATCCGGCTGGGCGTGACGACGCCGACCGCCGAGTTGAAATAGATGATGTCGAACGTGTCCGGCAGCATGGTCGTCGCGCAGGGCTGCATCCAACCGGAGACCGACACGCTCGGCGCGCCGAGGGCGCTCACGGTGCCGGCGAACGCGGTGATGGCCCCGGTGGCGCAAGCGGGCGGGTTGGCGGGCGCCGCCGCCGCGGGGGAGGCGACCAGGCAGGCCGACAATGTCGCCAGGACGGCGGTGAAGATCAGCGGGCGGTTCATCGGACCTGCTCGTCCACCTGCGCCTGCGGTTCGGCGGCGGCCGGCTGGGCCGCGCCGATGGCGCCGAGCGCGAGGCCGAGCTGGAACCGGTTCTCCACCCCGAGCTGATCCATCAGCGTACGCAGGGCGTAGGTCACCGAACGCCGGCTGATCTGCAGTTTCCGGGCGGCGGTCGCGTCGCTATGCCCCTCGGCCAGGATGGCGATGAGGGCACGTTCGCGCGGACCGAGGACGATCTTCGGCAACGTGGGCTCCTTGGCGACGTCGGCCGACTCCCACTGCCGCTCGAAGAGGTTGACGAGCTCGGCGACGACCGAAGGCCGGGACACCTCCAGGTAGCCGCGCTCGAGGTCGGTGGGCTCGACCGGGAACAACGCGATCGTCCGATCGACCACGATGAGCTTCATCGGCATCGTGGTGTTCTCCCGGTACTCGGGGGAGGGCTCGCCGGGCTCGCGGCCGTACTGCACCAGCGGGTCGGGCTGGGTGGGGTTGGTGCTGCCGAGCACCCGCATGCGGGCCCCGCGGCTCAATACCATCCGGTCCATCGGCACGGCGGAGCGCGCGGACTCCGCGTCGAAGGTCGTCTCCGGGGTCATCGCCAGGTGTTCGTGCCGCACCACCGCGTTCAGCTGGGCCAGCCGGGTGCGGGCCAGCGAGCGGGTCGACAGATGGCGGATCCCGTCGTCGAGCACGGTCGGCCCGTCGAGCAAAACCTTGGCCAGCCCCGCGTACGCCGGATCGGTCCGGCCCGGCCGCGCGGCCGTCGAACGCTGCCGGCGCAGGCCGGCCAGCACCTCGGCCGGCGGGGTCGGCCACCAGATCGCGTCGCGACCGGTGGGGTTGGCGCCGACGCTGACCGCGGCGGCGGCCGAGAGCTCACTCAGCGCCGCGGCGACCCGGCCGGCGGTCATGCCCAGCCGGCGTTCCACCTCGGCGGCCGTGGCCGGCCCGGACCCGACGATCGTCCGGTAGACGAGGTCCGCGGTGGCCGACCATCCCCAATGCACCATTGGCGGCACCGCGGATCCCCCGCGCAGCACTTGCGCCGCTTGCGACATCGACACCTCCTTCAGCTCCCAGACATCGAACCAGGCCGGGTCGAGCACCTCGGGAGCGTTATCGATCCGTGTCGCCGATTGCGCAACTACGCAACCGATTCGCCCCGGGTGTCCAACCTTGTCCAACCCGGCGGCCTGATCGCCGGCAGTGTGCTGTGCCCGTCGCGATCATTGTTCTCTGCCGATAAGGTGGAAAATCTGTTCGGCGAGCGCGTACGGCATCCACAGTGTCATATGGTCGGCTCTGCCGCTGCAAGGGGCGCCGGTGCCGGGGCGATCCTCCGGTCGGCCGCTCCGGGCTCCCGACGAACGAGGACGGATACGTGTCGACCTTCCGCCGTGGTCTGCTTGCCGCCGGCCTGGCTGTCGCCGTGGCAGGCGCTCTCGGTGTCGTCGGTGTCGTCGCCACGGTGCAGGCCGTTGATCCGGGCCGGCCGCCAGCATTGCTGCCCTGGGGTGCCAAGCCGCGCCTGATCGAGAAGGTCGGCAGCAGGGTGAGCCGCCCGGCGCCGAAGTACGGGCCCAAGGGCCGCGGCGCGCCGCCCGCGCCACCGTCCGGGGCGATGGCGGCGGACGGGAAGTATGTCTATCTGTACGCGACCGGCCGGCAGGACGCCGAGGTCGACGGGGTGGCCGCGCTGCTGACCGTCGCGCGCCCGCTGGTCGCCCCGGCCGACCGGCACTCGCTCGCCGAGGTCGCCGTGCAGTCGGCCGACACCATGCAGGCGGTCGAGGTCGGCTGGACCGTGGACCGGCTGACGAACGGCGACGAGGCGACCCACCTGTTCGTCTACCACTGGGTCGACGGCAAGGAGACCTGCTACAACGGTTGCGGCTTCGTGCCCTATCCGGGCGCCTCGATCGTTCCGGGCGCCGCCCTCGCCGTCGACGTGACCCAGCAGTTCGGCATCCAGCACTTCAACGGCGCGTGGTGGCTCGGTTACGGCACCGGGTGGATCGGCTCGTTCCCGGACGACATCTGGAAGGGCAAGTTCACCCGGACCGGAGTTGTGCAGGTGTACGGCGAGGTGACGGCGACGAGCACCACGCCGTGCACCCAGATGGGCAACGGCAAGAAGCCGACCGACCCGACCGACGCCACCACGGCCAAGATCGGCAGCGTGACCTACGTCAACGGCCCGGCCGTCGCCCTCAAGATCAGCGCGACCTCACCGCTGTTGTATCCGACCTTCGCTTCGACGACCGGGCGAAGCTTCGTGTACGGCGGCCCCGGGCGCTGCTGACGCTGCGATGACATCCGGCAAGTGTGACGGATGTCCCACCGGTTTGGCCTTCGGCGTCCCGTCCGGCGCGGCTTGATCCCCCGTACCAGTTTCTGTCGGCGGCCGCACCGTGGCGGTCGCCGACAGCAGATCTTGGAAGCCACGGGTTTTGCGGAGGACATGTGCTCAGCTCCCACGAACGTCGCCGGTTCAACGAGATCACCTCCGGCCTGCTCGCCGAGGATCCCGGGTTCGGCACGAGGCATGACACGCCGCCGCGCAACCTGCCCCCGCGCCCGGTGCTCGCCCTGTTGCTGTGGCTGAGCATGCCCTTCGACATCGCGGTCGGCGGGTGGACCGGGCTGCTGGTCGCCGTCGTCGCCGGCGGGTACGGCGTACACCTGCGGTTGCGCGGTCGCCCGGCGCAGCCTGAGCCACCGCGACCCCGGTAGCCGATTCCCGGCGGATCGCTGTCGAGGCCCGCATGGGATTGATCGGCATCGCTTGAAGTGTCAGGATGGCCACGTCCGGTAATCGACGATCTTCTATCGCCGGGATGGTGGCGCGATGACGACCGTGAGACGGCGGGTGGCCTGGGCGCTGCCCGGCACGCTGCTGGTGCTGGCCGGTGCGCTGACGGCGACGCCCGCCAGCGCGGAGCCGTCGGCCGGTCCCGACCCGGCGAACCCGTGGCAGCGGCGGCACTGGCCGCAGACCCAGCCGTGGCAGCGGGCGCAGCCGGCCGCCAAGAGCTACCCGGCGGGCTCGCCACGCCCGATCGACCCGCAGAACTACGAGTTGCCCGACACGATGACCTGGGATGACTACACACCGGTGCCGGGCACTGACTGGTCGGATCCGGCGGTGCCGGGCTCGGTCCGCAACTTCAAGGGCGCCCTGGTGCTCGTCGACTTCGCGAATCAGCCGTTCGTCGTGACCCAGCCGGCCAACTCCACCATCTACGGCAACCCGTCGAGCGTGCACGACCTGGCCAGCTCCGA
>Ga0307513_10006302_pt1 | contig 15542 bp, 17 predicted proteins | sample 15_EM_MG_FD_202174 | JGI IMG/M metagenome (GOLD analysis project Ga0307513, IMG submission 202174) | Populus trichocarpa ectomycorrhiza microbial communities from riparian zone in the Pacific Northwest, United States - 15_EM | ecosystem: Host-associated > Plants > Roots > Unclassified | place... | reverse complement strand
TGTCCCGGTGTCCCGGAGACGACTTTGGTGGTCGGATAATGTCGGATAGGGTCCTACTTCAACACGGGTGATACTATACTGCGTTATTACGAATCCAAGAATGGCGCGAATAACTCGTCCGGATCCTCTGGTTTCAGCACCAGCACCAGCATCACCACCACCACCGACCCTTGCATTCCCCACCATAACCCTTGCGTCATCCCCCGTGCTGATGGAACATGTCGTACAATGTCCCACTGGAATTGTTGCTTTAATTCGCGGTCGCTTCCGTCTACAGCCATGATGTACACTTGGAGGAACCCCTCTCCTCCCCTTCCAGCTCAGGATTTCGTGCCATTGGAATTGTTTCTTTAGCTCACGGCCGCTCGTGGTGAACAATTCTGGGTTACAATTTACAGACTTACTAACCCCCTTTTGGTCGAAGATTCTGTGGGACGAGGAAACTGCGTAGGCCTCGGCGTCACTTTGACGACTCCCTATGGAATGGTTCAAAGGTCCGAAAGCTATCTTAGCCTGATTCATCTAATTTTTTTCTGAGGAAACGCTTGGGAAACGCAGGCTCAAGCATGGAAGCACAGCCACACGCTTGTCATGTTGTCAACCGCGTACGACTGACTACTTACACCTCTCGTTTGAATATGGGGCCAGACGGCGGCACTTGTGCTTGACTCTCCATCGAGTTATAGTATCCCTCTCTTGGGGTCTTCCAAAGTTCCGGTACAGAGTCGCCTGGCGCCGGCGATAGGAAGTGAGAATTAGTGTCAAGGTGAGTTCTCTGTCTCTGCATCGCCTCTCCTCCTTCCATCTTTATCATATGCACTCCAACCCAAGCCCTTCCGTCAACGAATTTCGCCCATCTTTCTTTTCCCATTTCACCATTCCGTTTACTGTCCACCATACAATCGAATTCTAACGAATGATTTTTTCACGGTGCTAAAATCTGCCAGGGGTATGTGTTATCGATTTCGCGGGTCTATGTTCCTCTTCTTCTCGATTTCGCTTTCCCGGCTTCTTTTGTTTTTATTTTTGCTGATCCCATCTCTCAGGGTTTATGTATAATATGTTTGTCCGATACTCTCGTTTCTACTCTGCTTTGCGCTGAGCATGAGCGATCCACTGGCACCCTTCAGGTCAACTTTCATCGCGTCTGACTGATTTGTTTTTATAGCTTCTTACCCGCTCCTTTGCTTTGAATCATCAAATATCGAAGCGCCTTTGTGTTGACTTAATCGGCTTATCTGTTAGGGGATTCTGTTCGAATTCCAAATCCATGTGCATGCATTTTGCGGGCTGCTTTGATTCTATTGGCACGCGGCCGCGCCTGCGAGAAATCCCACTTTGATGCGGTGGCGCCAGTCAGCGTCGTGAACTTCTTCAACTTGTGGTCGCTAGTCGCCCTTTAAGAACCTGGGCCTGATGGGATTCGTGGTAGTACTGGTAATGGAAGAGGAGAATATCCTGAAGGACGCAGTTGGCAGTCACCATCTACAAATGCTACCCACTCGGCCAATTCTCCGAAGAGTCCGACTGCGAATGATATGATACTCGCGGGCGATACCTTGCCATCGTCAGTTCCTCCAATCGGCGAAGAAGGAAGTTCTGGTTCCAAGGATGAATCTTGTAATTCTTCGGCACTGTCGCCGCCACCAACGACATCTACCGCGGTTGCTTCCACCACCTGCACCAGCGAAATCATTCACTCACCACCTCTACATCCCCTCTCAAAGATCCACCTCTGCACTCGCGTCCCCTTCCTTCGCTTGCCGATATGGGACCACGTTGATTACCATCTTGGAAGATCGCCCGTATCCACTCGGTTAAAATCAAGCATCATCCAAGCCCAGGAGGTTATAAAGATTTACCTCCGCAATCGCGCCTCTTCCCTCGCCTGCAAATATAGAATAACATGTTGACACCATCTTCGAAGACCGCCTGCATCCACTTGGTTAAAACCTGGCACCATCTGAACCCAGATCGAGGTTGTCGGTTGCTAGTGTCTCGTCGAACATGGGTGTTGACCTGTTATCGTGTCAAACAGTTAGAAATGGAAGAGCAGAAAACGCGATGATGAAGGCATGCCTGCTACGTACTGTCGAAAATGGATGCCTGAAGATACCGAGCCTGCTGTCGTGGTCCTTCATAATTTCACACGCCAGCTCTTACTCTCATCATACTTTCTCTTCGTCGTATTCCTCCCAATGTTTCTCCTTACTTCGCTCGAATCTCTGCATCATAAACGGTCATTGTATTAATCTAATCATTTTACCCGTCTAGACGATTCAATTTGAATTACAAATCCAGGCGCGTACATTGTACGAGCTGCTGTTGCTATTACAACGCCGACCGCCCCTGCAAAATCCTCCATCGTCTACTCCAACATCTACATCCTCGCGCCATACCACCTTGAACGCACCACCGCACTTTGAGGTTGAAGATTACCTCATCATCTCCTGGGGGCGACAATCATGCTGGTTTTTGGTTCTGGGGACCGCGTCTGTCATCGAAGATCCTGCGTAGAGGGACGAAGATGTGTGCGGACGCGGAGGGAGGATTCCGATATGGGTGGAGTTCAATTGGCGACGGAAGATAGGAATGTGGTGCAGGATCCAAGTTTGAAGGCAGCATTCGCAACTCCCACCAGCTAGACCGATTCTTGGACGTCGGTAATACTGTGCCAAATTTGTGTACTACCTGCCCACTTTGACGGCGCTCTCAGCTTCCGCGTTAAGTGGAAGATAAATCCTGTGGTAGGATTTTCAAAGACATGACCCATAGCAGAGAGGAGCGAGGTGGGCGAAAGTGCGAAGCACTTTCCCGACACCTGCTCTCGCAACCTGTCCTAACCAGGGTGTCCGAACAAACGCTGCGATGGGTGGGAGGGTTGAACCACTCCATGCAGCAGTAACCGTCGGTAACTATTTGAATTAGGTACTTAAATTCCCGAAGCAGAATACGAAAGCAAATGCCGAATTGAATGGCGCTGAGCTGCATATCCATGATAGCATGGAGAAGCGAATATTCGAATATTCGAGCTGGTGAAAAGGGCGTGGAGGGTGGGTAAAAATGAAGAGAAGGGTGCGTAGATGCACCCGAAAAAGCGACGGCGCGTCTCGCCCGAATCGCGACGCGACGGAGAGAAGGACAAGACCTGTCATCATTGTTTGGATGGTGGTTTGTCACGTGCTTTCCGCCTGTTCAAAGTCCGTATTTTAATCTACGCTGCGCTAAGACGAGAATGGAAAGGCCCTTCTGAAACTCGCTTACCCCATGGAACGACACCTTTGCACCGTATTGGAGAACCTTCTACCCAGCCACAGGCGGAGACCTAATTGGATGATGGGGTTTTTAATACCGGCGATGGCAGGCCCGCGATACGACGGGGAAGGGAATGAGGGTAAAGAAATGCAGTTCGTCTTTTATCAGAAGAGTGCGAGATGTCGGCAAAATTTTTGTGGAGCACGAAATGGGGGAGAAGGACTAGAGAAAGAATCGTATGTGTAACATGGGGTTTTAGGAGAGTATGTGTTCCTTCCTCCGTCTGACGCGGATGTCGCGAGTCTCATTTTTCCTTTATCATTTCCTAGGCACCACGAATCGAAGTGGGCACGGAGAGGTAAGTGGATTGACACTTCTTGAATTCGCGAAGCGTCCTATAATTCTGAAGCCTGCACCAATTCGAGAGGGAAGGATAACGTCAAGGTTGTCAAAATTATTAAGATTATGATGAGGGGTGATTGGACGATGGAGGATCACGTTGAGAGTGAGTTGTTCGTCCGTCGACATGATGTTCGCTGATGAACACTATCCTCAACTTGGCCGTATGCAAATGTACACTCAAAGTCAATGCCAATGGACCTTCTACCTCCATGAAGCGGAAACAATCATCGCCATGTGCGCTCACACGGCTTCGTCTTGTCCACTCTACTTGAATGCCCTATCTGGTATAACCACAGTATAACGACGGGTAACTAAATGTCCTCCGAGTCTGCTTGCCATTGGCAAGGCGCCCTTTCCCTCTTCGACCGGTGCGCATTCAGAATCTGCAGAGTGTGCTGTCTGGCGTGGTATAGGATCCATTTGGCACCTGTCATGTATTTGAGTTCCAGTACGCTCGTTAGACCGTACCTCTGGGTCTGTTGGGTTTTTGTGCCGGTTTGTTCCCATTCTAATTTTTACATAATCTCTGTATTATCTACAAAGAAATACGCTCCGGTTTTCTCTCTCTCGCATCCTCGTCCCCTGATACACATCTTCCATTCGGGTATATTATCTTCTGGCTCGCGCCCTCTCAGTGATAAAAGACATCTTGTTGCGTGACATTGGCCCCCCCGCGACTCATGGAGAACTTCAACTTGCGATGTAATATGGTGATTGTGCGTTCATTACCCTAAATTATCCTCATGAATGACGGCCGCTCAATACAGAACACAAGCAGGATGAGTAAGATGTTGGAGACGGCAGATCTGCTGGGCACAACACGAAGGGCGGAGGCAAGGAGCGATTGTGGTTGCGGATGGCAACGGAAACACCTATCTACAGATCACGTGTACATATCTAATCTAATCGGCTCACGCCACTATGGTCTCTCCCCTGGACACATGTCATTTCGCTGAATGTAATTTTATGGTACCTTCTCTACGGATCTCTCCGCCAGTTATCAACAACAGGTGAAGCCCGAAGTGAAAGGCTCAGTGCCAGTGGTTGGGGAACGAAGTTTGGACAACACTTGAACGCCGTTCTGTCTCTCTGCAACATCACTCGTTCCAGTTTTATGGGTCAATTGCACGGCCCTATCGAAGCCCTTTTGGTTCATCCGTGCTCAACGCACTCCCATCCACCACAAACCCGAAGGTCAATGAATGATTCCTGGGTACCACCTCTCTGTCCGATGAAACTGGCGATGACGGGATGTTAGTAAGTGTAGGAGTAACGTTGTGAACGATTAACAACAGTGGAGGTGGGCGGTGTCGATATTTGCCAACTGTATGTGTCCTCAAATTTCTTCGATCCCCCTCGACTTCTTTTTCGTTAGCCCTCTGGCTGATGGATCACTTCCCTTTTATGCTTTCTTTCAAACTATTCCACTATTCTGGACTTTGTCCAGCGTGGGCTACCTCCGATACACCGAAAACCGCAAATCCTGCAATCGATTTCTGACGGGAAATTTTGGGGTTCTTTTGTGTTTTTGTTCTCTATTTTTCTATCGACGGAAGCACATGTTCAAGGTCTGCAGAACTAAGTTCAACTAACCCCACCATCCGTCAAAATTCACCGTCTCATCTGGACAGGTGATAGCTCTATCATACGGCAGTGCTCTCTTGGCGAACATCAAAAGATGGCCGCAGAATGAGAGATAAGAACCTTGGACAACGCTTTGGGTATTATTTAAGCTTCTGTCATGCAATTGCTTATGTTATCCGATGCGGGGCTATTCGGGAAAAGTGTTGGCTCAGAGCCTTCCCGGATTGGTCTGAGTGAAGTCTCGAATGACACATGTCATGCACTGATCCAGAGACATCGGTCTATCCGGTTTTCCTACCATCATCGTAACGATAAGCACCTTCAACCTTTCTTCGTTTATGGTTTTTTTGGAACTAACTGTGAATATTTTCAATATGAAGGCTACTGATAACTTCCGGGCTCCACGTGCACCTTTGAGGGCTCCCTGCTTCATAAGCTATCTAGGCCCATCAGCGCTTAAAATTCCATCGGCGCCTAAAAATTCCATCAACGTAGAAAGGTCGGCAGTGCCTATGATAATAGCCGTCATTTCGGCGGTCCTTTTTTGTTTGGGGCGTTTCATGCTGGCCCAACTTTGGATTGACACCACCAACTTCACTTCCAACTTGGTCCCAAGTTGGCCCGTAGGTTGGGTAAGTTATTTGCTTGGTGGCTGCCTCACGGCTGTCTATCCGATTCCGTAAAACTGAGGCTCTTCATTTACAGGGGTACTACGGGCGGGAACTTGGCATGTCAGGCGAAGACATTCCACGAACGCTCTGGGACTAATTCTATGGAATCCAGGTCATGTTGAAGCTTGGAAATAAGTTGCCCATCGACAATAAATAAGCGAAGTATTTTCTTTGACCATGACACAGTTTTGGCATCCACAAGTCTACTATGTCAACTTCAGCTTCGCCCCCGTCTTCCGCACCTCTGGGGAAAAATGGGCTGCAAGATACCGCAGAATGGGAGAAGCTCTTCCAGGCTCCCGTTGAGGAAGATGACCCGATTTGGAAGGACTACCTCGCAGCGGCGGCTGTGTTTGACACCAGGATGATTGACCAATGGAACAAGGTCATCGACGGGGTTCTGGTCTATGTCAGTGTTGACAATTTCGCTCGATGGTATTGGTGACTTATCCTTGCTCCTTATAACATAGGTCGCGTTGTTCCTTTCCGTCTTAGCAGCCTTCGTCGTCGTGACAGCACAGCAATTCAAACCTGACGCTGCCGACATTTCAAATAAACTTCTGGTCGCAATGTACAAAAATCAGCTTGCTTATATGCAGAACCGTTCACCGGACACCATTGACACAGATGCTCTTTTTCAGCAGGATACTGCCGCTCGCCATGAAGCCGTCGTTTATAACTCACTACTCTACGCCGATTTGGCATTATCCGTCGTAGTATCCATGATCGCCCTGTTCGCCAAGCTTTGGGTAATCAATTACGACCATCAAGTTAACTCATCTGGATCGCCATATAAACGAGCAATGAGACGTCAAGAGGCATACAGTGGTGTTCTGGCATGGAGGATGAAGGAGATCATCAACTCTTTGCCGTTCTTGTTGCTCATCGCCGTTTTTATGCTTGGAGTTTTTATTTAGTATGTTTATCATTCCACTCTATAATTTTCCGCGACGCTGTTTCTGACACAATTTGAAGCCAGTCCATCAGCTCGGAGCAAATTACCATCGGCTACGTCGTGGGCGCAATGTTGCTCCTTGGCTTTGTATTCCTTATCCTGGCGTCAGTTGCGGCCGCATTTATCCCTGCCTGCCCTTTCAATTCGTCGCTGACAACTCTCATAAAACTCTTTTTCAAATTCTTCCCCGGCCACTATCTACCGAAGTGGATGCGCAATGCCGACAAATTTCTTGGGATGACGCACGCGCTGTTACGGATATTCAGTGTCGGTGTGGCGTCCATCTTAGTGATCGGCGTGATGGTTTTCTGCGTTCTTAGGTATAATTCTGGCGCCTACTATGCTTTTATTTGCTTTCCCTTTGCGGCTGGTGTTTCAATATTTGGGGATCTACCGAGGTCATATGAAAGACCACCTAAATATGGCATCGAGTATTGGATCTTCCTTGCAAGCATCGTAATCGCTCCATTCGTGATTGCCGCAAGTTATTACTCCGATACCCGGTTCGCTACTTTTGTAGGCCTATTCTCTACCGGATGTGCCCTCCTCCTTCTTTTTACAATATTCGGGAGCCAACTGTTCAAATTTACTCCTGAGACAAGGGAAACGGATGCTGTTGCATGGCTTCTCGATTGGACGGCCTCGCAGGAACCGTCGTATTTCCGAAAAGCAGGCGAAATTTCCAAGAAACCTAAGGACGACAGGTGCCAGCATCCTAAAGACGAAAATTACGACCATCGTAAAGCTTTCCTGTTAACTTCCCTCCTACCTCTCCTTTCTTCCCTTATAACGTCGAAAATCCAATATCGGGATTCAAATCAAGAAGAAACCAAGGACCTCGAGATATATGTGGCCTGTTTAGCGCAATTATCCAACTTCGAACCCTTCGGTGGGTCAATTTGGAAGAATCAATCGGCACTGGTACACCCCGAAAATGTGGAGTCGCTTGTGGAGTCACTTGAAAAAATACTCGGGGTGAAAGCCTGGGAATCCAACTCACTTCTTCGTAGCGCTGCTCAGGACGCTTTGAAACACTACAAGAAGACAAAAGGGGAGGAATCGGTGTAGTCCCCAAGTTATGATATAAGGATGACAATCTGGTATGTTTAACAGTCACTGTATTGTCCTTGATCTCATCATTTGCATCCTCAGCACTGTCTGACTCCGTGGCACGACGGACACTCATTTCGTTCGCCGTTGGATCACATGGCGCAGCTCACCTCCATATCTTTGCCTTCGCTACTCCGAACTCTCTTTTTACTCGCATCTTTCTTTCCTTGTGATCTCTATGCCTTTCTAGTTTTAGTTTCTACATTCTTTTACGTCGTTTCTTCAGACTATTGATCACCCGTTTATCTACGTACTACTTAGGTATAAAGGAGGTCTCCAGTAGTGGATGATTCCTACTGAATTTATATCGTTTATCATGTTACTCTGTGTGCCTAAATACCCATCCTGTTAGATTGAAAACCTGGGAAGAACTCCCGGTGCAAGAGCAGATAAAGGATCAGAAATCGAGCAACTTTCCCACGCCCACCTCGAAAAACCACCCGCGCCAGACAATGACGCGATGACGCTCAGCCCTCAGCCCTCAGCATTCAACGTTCAACGTTCAACCCGTGTTCAGGAGTATCCCTTTGTCGGGCCATCCGAAGGTGCCAGTGGCAGCGTAAAGAGCAGCCTGATGGAAAAATGGCCAAGGTGAGCTTGTCTCCTCTCTTTCCATTTTCAACACCCTCACCATGCGAAACGTTCGTCGCATTCGTTCCAACAATCTGGATGGATCAGAGCCTCATAAATGTGTTACTCGTTCACTTGCTCTCGGTGCAGTCCATTGATGTTCCATCCTCAGGCCTCAGGCCTCAACGACGTCCACCCCACTTTCTCTTCTTTCCCACCGCTCTCCCATCATCCACCAAGACACCAAAGGCTAACGAATAGCTTTTTTTTTATACAGAATCCTTGCTGGTAGATTTTCACTGTGACGGCGAGGATGTCAGTGGTAGTTGGTGTTGGTTTGGGCATGATCGTTGATCAACGAGGGAGGAGCGGTATCGATGTTTGCCAAAGTACGATCTGAGTTGTCTTTTTTTTCATTTCCCCCATGATCATAGATTGTTTAGTTTGTCATCTTGTTGCTCCGGGCTTGACTTCGAACTCAGCATGGGCTATGCACTGGCACCCCGTTCACTTTTGTGCATTTCCATCGGAAATTTTCCAACGATTTTGTGATCAGCCACTCTATGTTTTTGGTATCGAAAGTGCCAAAAATTCACAATCTATGCCCACTCAATCAGTTGTTTCCCTACCTTTTCCGTTCTACTGTCCTCCCTTCCAATCACCGCATCTCAACGGCCATTTTGCTAACCTAATCCTTTTACCCACCTAGTTCGATTTCGTATTTCAATCCAGGTGCATACGTTGTGCCAGCTGCTGCCCCTGCTTCAATGCCAGCTGCTTCTTAACATCGTCCCTCGCTCCTGCAGCAAACCAGCAGCGAATGGGCTGCTGCTGCTGCTGCAGTCGCCCGTGTCCCTAGTGTTTCTTCAGCAGAAAGCAGCTCTGATGCGTCAGACATTTGGAGCACTGCTGGAGCGGCCGAGCCTTTGATCATGTGTGTTGCTCAGTATGCCCATTCTTCCCATCCTGTTTCCAATCCCTTTTTTATCTTTCGCTCCACCTACCAGTCCACAACAAACTTGAATTCTAGAACGGTTTATTTTTCTTCCTAGAAACCTCGTTGGAAGATGGCATACTACGAGCGCAACGGAAACTAGTGGCAGTGGTAGCGATAGTGGTGGTCGAACAATGAGGGGAGGGGGCGTAGGGTAGTGTCGATATCTGTCAGCGGTATGGTCTTCTCAATCTCGAGGTTCGTTTCCCTATTTTCCTCAAATTCCCGTCGTTCCTCGATATCATGTCATTTCGTTGGTTTTCTGTCTCATGGATCATTTTTTTATCTTCGTAGTCCCCTTTTTTCCTTTCCAAACATGCTCCGGACTTTGCTTCGCGCTCAGCATGGGCTATCTATGTGCACGCTGCGTGCTTTCACCTATTTATGATGAAATATGTGGGATTCGTTTGGGGTTTTTCGTGTTCAATGCTGCGTTTATGGTGTGGGGAGCCAAAATATTTACTTTGTTGGAAATATTATTTCGATTCATTCATTCCGCATTCATGTCCGACTAAATTAAATGACTTGGTTCCTTACCCTCCTCATTTTTCCTCAATACATTCACTTTTTCACTTTCTTCCTCCAAATCGAATGTCGACCATCGTTGTGCTAATTTAATCCTTTTTCCTCTTTAGATGATTCGACGGGAGTTTCAACTCTGGCCCCGTGCATTATACGAGCTGCTACGATTGCACCCCCCGCCGCCCCTGCGATATCACCCTCTGCGCCTAATAGCCTACCTCAATATCTACATCTGAGTCATCTATGCCATCCGCCGACCTCAAGTGCGCAGAGAGCGATTTGGTAATACTTGAATTTCGTTGGGTAGAGTTCTGCTTCCAAGTTGACGTGGTGGTTCCATGCAGCCTGATCGTTAACCGGAGTATAGCGTAGCCAGTTTGTGGGAGTGCTACTACGGACGATGCGATGCCCTCGCCAATGACATGGGATTCGAATAAGCAACCCGGAGGTTCGTCTTCGACTTTGAATGATGATTAATCGTCCAAGGACTCTTATTCTGCATTCTGCTTCCACACCGCTCCGACGACGAGAAAATACAACGTGGCTCCTTTCCACCGCTACCGTAACTACTGCCGCAGCAGCGAAATTTCTGGTCGCTTCCCCACCACCCTCCAAACAGGTCATCTCCGCACTCATGTTTCGGATAATTATGAATGATAGTCTTACTCAATCCACTCAGAATGCGAAAATCCAATTCCCTTCTCTTCGATCCTCGTCGTTTTTCCCTGAGCACATGAACTCCCATTCGCAGATTTGACATGATTACTCCAATACCCATCTTCGCTAGTTCTCCCTATCCATTTCTTCCCATCAAACCTATATTGATTACCTCAAACCTCCGCCAAGGTTACCGCCAGCATTCCCCACTGATGACACATTGACCACTGTACCGGACCCTCTTCAGCATGCCGTATTCATGTCGCGATGCGGTGATTATTGGTTCCCAAGCGGTCGCTAGGCATTGCTGGGGGTCTTTCCCAAATGCCTACTTATTCTCCCTCACGGCACTTTTCATAGTAGTTGTGACCCGACGACCAACGAAGTCCCTGACTTCCTACTCCTTCTAAAGGCAATCAATTCTTGGGATTACAATACGTTAATAATAAAAATAGTCCAGACGTTATGGTAAGTACCAAGAGTTCCCTGAGAAGACAGCACAAGAAATATATCTTATACACAACCGATTCACCTCCCCGACTCTCTCGATCCCCATTCTATCAGGCCATCTACCATCCATCCAGGCCTTCAATACGTCGTCCAGCGAATTCACCTCCTTCGGGTCAGTTGAGGCCAAGTCGTCGTTGATACAGAGCAACACCGTATCATTTTTTCTGTCTACCTCTATCAGATGCGTCTTCGCGTTGGTACCACCTGTGGCGCCAAAAAAAACACTAGGCGTTCCACCGAGGACGTAAGAGTACCGATGGATTAAGCGGAGAGAAAAATGATAAGGGTCCGATGGTTAGGAGAAGGAAAGGATGGATGATAAAGCGACGGGGAGGTGTTGTATGGGTGGGAGAGGAGCATTCGGGTGTGATGAGGGCGGGGACTCCCCTCGGGCAGGGAGGAACGCAGAGAAGCCGGTGGTCCCTGAAGACCCAACGAGCGCGGAGATAACTGAAAGTGGGTAATGAAAGAGAGAATGTAAGTATCTATGGTATTGAAACAAGAGTACCAATCTCACAGCAATCTCCGCATGTGGGTTTATCCAACATGACCCGTTTGAACATTTCAACTGCCGGCTCGAACTCGGTGTTATCATCGAAGCACTCAGCGCGGGTGATGGTGCATGCCGGCGTTTGACCGGTTGTAGATGATTCAGCGAGGTTGGCCCAACCATTCTCGTTGGGTGGCAGTGGATAGTATCTTGACAAAGGGAGGTAAGTATAGGGGTAGCCGTCGGATGATACTGGGGGAAAGGGGAGGTGGGTTTGTTGAGTAGATAGAAGGAAAATTCGATCGAGGAAGACTGCGTACCAAATGCGTAATTAGTTGGGCCAGAGTCAGGCAATCCAGCGCTTTCTAGTTGTTCCTTAGCACGCAATCTGCTCTCTCGCTTTGGCCACATTACTACCTTCTTCTCCTTTCCTGTTTCTCCACCGAGCTCAGTCCACATCTTCGCCTTCTCTCCTTGACTGATTATTCCTTTACGACCTCCCCATTTCCCCACGACCCAGCGCCACAATAGAGCCTAAAGGAGAAGTTCGTCAGATTAACAATATGGAGGGACCTTGGTGACATGGCTCTAAACCAGTTTGGAAGTGTAAAAAAGAAGTGGCTCTACCTCACGATGTCGTTCAACTATAAACTGTGTGGCTAGCCAGAGGGCGTGGGTCTCTGGATTCCTGTCGTCCTGCCCTCGAAACCTACTTGTTGCTGTGCTAGCAAGAGCAGACGGAAAGTCAAACTGGCCTCGTGGAGAAGTGGGAGCGGAATGGAGCGCGCATTATGAACGAGATACGGACGACCTCTTGAACCGAAGCGCTTGGAGATATCTACGAGTGGAAGTCGCATGTCGAAATCAGTATTAGCACAAGGTAAAAATAGGTAGGGTGACGCACGAAAAGCAGCTGATTCCAGCCCTCGCCACTCGCTCGAACCTGGAGAAAGCCTCGATTTTGTGGGTTTTTACCGGCAAATCTGTCTGTAAGTGAAGAATTGGACCATGGATAGGTGAGTAGAAAGAGGATGTGGGGAGTGGGCGTAAAATGTAAGTATCGTCCATGAGGAAGACTCTGAAATTGTGACAATCTAGTCAGTCAGTAATGCTAATTGGGTGGAGTATAAAGGATGAAGAAGACGGACGTATTATCGGCTACTTCAGAAGGTGGAAGGTTCCCTAGTTGGCTCTCGATGGCCATGCTAAATGAGGGGATATACCATGAGCAACCCAACTAAAAGTAAACGGGATGGACAATAGATATTACTTACCTGTTAAATGTAGGAAGAGAGGATTTGCGCCAGGCTGCAATCTCGGAATCGGATATCACAACCGTTTGGTGACAGAGGGATTCGTGATCCGTAGGCACATCACATATATCGAAGACTGTGTACGAGAGACTAAACATGTTGCGATTGGCGCTGTCCACAAGAAGGCACGCCCACGTGACAGGTCACTTGTTTCCACGAACACGAGACAGGAGAACGAACGAAGGCAGCGATGAGGCAATGGAAAGGAGCTGTTTCACTCCGCATCGTATAACCCGACGTACATATGTGCCCACTTCATCGCCGAAGTGGAGAGGGTGATGGATAACTCGACCTCGTGTTCGTCAATCATCCAACCAAACCTTGCAGTGTAAACTTTCGGCCAAATAATTAATTTGTCAAGCATCTCGGAACTCGCAGAACTTAAATTTCCGAAAGAAAATAGAGCGCCAAGATCGATCTGACAGGTTCTGCCGCTACGAATCGTCTCAGTTTCTACATTCATGTCATTGACGTGAGTCGAGTTTTCTTCCTTATTAATTCTCCAATGACTCTTCTTCGTGGATGGGTTAGGATCACAGTTCTCCAAACCAGGAATAACGAGCCCACCGATGCCCAATATATTGCATCCAAGAAGATAATTATCCCATGCCCACTGGAAACCCGCTTTGTCAGCCTGAGCGATCTGGGCTTCGGTGATCCCAACCAGAAATTCCTGGCGCGTCGGGTAATTTCCTCAAAAAAAAACCTTTCCCCACACAATGTAAATTTTCATGTGTAGGCCTTTCACCCAAGATTATGGATTGCCGGCGGGCAGCACAACGGAAGACAATGGATGGAAATAGGTGAACTCAGAGAGGCCCTCTCGTACGATGAGGGACTTGGTATAACCCTGACTGTGATTGGTGAGTTTTTTACTTCAATAGCACCACTGTTGGGCCCACTTACCGAGCCACTGCTATAGAGTTGCACGACATGTTGGCTACCCAAAACTGGGCAAAAGAACAAGCTCGACTCCAGAGGAAGCAACGACATGCAGACCAGGTCGTGCATTTGAAACGGCTTTTGACTCATCCAATACGAATCATCAGAAACACTGGAATATGTTCCCAAGCCTCCGAGCTCATGTAACTGTCCTATATAATTGTTAGTGGAAGCGAAAGTAGTGAAGATCTACTGGTATTATGTTGCAAGGGTCGATCTGGGTTAGAACTGAGTGTTGCGGAAACTTCGCGTCTAAATGTTCCGTGTAAGCTGCCTTATCAGCATTGCAAGTAAATCAAATCGATAGCGCAGATCTGTTCATGTTTACGCACAGGGACTCAAGCGGAGTCGAAGGCCACGGCCCACAGCCAATGATACGAATGACTCAAGACGGCCATGGCCTCAGCGAACATTCCCCAAAGGGGGGAGTTGAGGACGAACTGATGAAAGTTTGTCGATCGCGTTCTGTGAACGAGGAGAAATATAGAAACACATTATAAATGGACGAGCAGGCTGAAAGGTTTCGTTATTTGGTGCGCTATGTAATTGTCATGGGAGACTCGACCGGCTAGTTTGCCTACCTATTCTTTAACCAAATACCACCCCAGAGTACGAAGAAGTACTTTAGCTGGACTGTCCCTCAGGTCGGCCCACGAGTCATTCACCATATTACGCGCTTCTTTCATGCAGGTATCCACAATCCCGTAGGCCTCGAGCTTGCCGATTACTAATACCTGCTGCGTCATAATATCGTCATCCCCTGCCTTTCGCATGACAGTTTCCCATAACCATTGAGCCTCGTTTAATTTAAGGGCATCATTGATCCCGCTTTGGCGATAGGGATGTTAAATTTCCCGCAACGAATATCTCGCCACGGCGCGTGAGCACTGGCTTATTGTTGGTGGCATTTTGATCATCCATTATATCTCAAAGCTTTGACAGTAGAAAAATGGTACGCACAACGCGCTCCTCAGAGTAGGGATGTTTCAGGTCCCCCATCACCATGATACAAATCGAATCTCGATTTCTCACCTTTTCATTTCAAGCGACCCTACGCTATATTGCCAGTTATACATGACTCTCTTATTCATCATCCTCGGTAGGTGCCTATATTCTTAGCCAAGCGACAATATATGGCCGATATTTCTTCCCCATTCCAGGTCACCTTTCGGCTGGGCACATCACATAGCGAAGTCTGTCTAGGAGAGACTACCTTTCGACTGTACAATACCTGTGCGTGAGACTTGTGGACGAGGGAAGAAAAGGTAAGAAAGGTTTAGAGGGGTTTCCATCGGTCCCTGACGCTATTTCGATGTTATCAGCTCCCCGGAAAATAGGAATTTGGAAATCCGTGAAAGCACAGCTGATAATTGCTTGAAATCTATTTATTTTCGCTTCGATTTCGATTACTGGTGTGGGAAAAGAGCTTATGAGTGAATATTTAAGGTGGGGGGTTTCATTTCGAGCCTGTGATTTTGAGATCATGAAAAACGAATTGTGTTCAGGTCTGTCTGTCCGACCGACCAGTCAGCATCGTCTGCTGCCTGGGCACGAATATTAAGAACTA
>Ga0307513_10006301_pt1 | contig 15543 bp, 8 predicted proteins | sample 15_EM_MG_FD_202174 | JGI IMG/M metagenome (GOLD analysis project Ga0307513, IMG submission 202174) | Populus trichocarpa ectomycorrhiza microbial communities from riparian zone in the Pacific Northwest, United States - 15_EM | ecosystem: Host-associated > Plants > Roots > Unclassified | place... | reverse complement strand
ATCTTCATTTAAATAGCAATTATTTTTTATTATTTTGTATGCATTTAATTTTTAAATAGATTATTTTAATTCATATATAATTGTTTTTATGTTTTAAATAACAAATATTTATTTTTGGATAATATTTATAATATATGTAACCTTGCATAATTTTTTTTTAATTCAATCAATTTTATATTTGTCTATTTATATTAATTTTTGAATAAATAAAAATTTCATTACCATGTGTGAATTTTTTTATTTACACTTATGATTTTTTTATATAAAAAAACAGTGGAAAAGCTTTTGTATATAATTTTTTTAAGGATAAAAAATTGATCTACGACGGAGTGCAGGTCAATAGCATCATAAAATTTTCTAAGGTTTACAGTGCCTTTAAAAAGGTAATGTGAAAAAAATGTGAAAAAAATATCAAACCACATCAATCTATCTAATTTTCCTTTTCTGCTACTCTTTGTTTTGTTTATTCTTTAGCCTTCGTCTTATTTACTATTTGTTTTTGTATTTAAAATTGTATTTAATTGTATTTGACTTAAAAATATTAAATTAATAATTTTTTAGTGTTTTTTTAATTAATTTGATATGTTACTATTAAACATAAAAAATTATTTTAATATATTCTTAAATAAAAAAATACTTAATAATAAATTGCTAGCTACCTTTTTTTGCTTAATTTAATTTGTATGTCGTTTTATATTAAAAAAAAAGCAGCAGCAAAAGAAGAAGAAAGAAAAAGAAAGGTACTAATTTAATGCATAGCCTTTTCTTTTCTTTTTTATTCCTTGATATGACACATTCTCCAGTAATTTATATTTGTTGATACCTTACCTAAAAATACTGCCAGTGAAAGTAGTCGGGTAACAATTTATAGCATGTTAGTATTATAATAATTATTATTATTTTTTATTTAAAAATATATTAAAATAATATTTTTTTTATTTTAAAAAATTTATTTTTGATATAACACATTAAAATAATCTAAAATTATTAAAAAAATATTAATTTAAAATAAAAATAATAAAAAATCTAAAAATACTTTTACAACATAAAAACAAACTGGCACTTAAAAAACTGAACATATAAAGATTGTAGTGTATATATTATGTACATATTTAAAATTAAAAGAGATTGAAATACAATCCTAACATCCATACCAATCATTTATATTATTTAAACAACACTACTTATTGAAGCACTTAACAGTTTATTAAGCTAAAAACTTTTGTTGTTAAAGATAATTTTTTTGTTCTTAAAATTTTATTACTCCTCTTTTAGTATAAAAAAATGTTTGCAATAAGATATTATTACAATTAAATCTTGGTTGTTTGCAGTGAGGGAGTGAGGGGGTTTTGTTTAGATACAAAGGGGAAGAAGAAGGAGAAATAGGGGAGAGGAGGGGAGAATCGATGGCCAGGTCATATATTAAATATTACTCATGGAATTATCGACAAAATAATTTTGTCTGTCAACTTGTTAGCAATTCTATCGGTATAATAAACATGTCACTGTCGGACATCTAGGTTTGAATCCCACTGTAATTTCATCGGTAAAATTATCCACAAAAACTTATACGTCATCGCACTACTTTGTTTTTTAAAATTCTTTATATTCCGACTGGGATTCCCTTGGTATATACTGATGGAATGTTTCTATCGGTATATACTGACAGGGTTAGCGATGAAATAAATTCAGTCAGTAAATATCACTGTAATATACCGATGAAAAAAAATCATTGGTGATTCTATTTGTATTCATTGATTTTTTAGTAGTGGAAGATATTTTTGTCATTGACAAAAATAGGAAAAAAAAAACAAAGAGGTGCATAATTTTTTATAAATATATTCTCTTTTATTTTTACTCATTGGGATATTTTGATTAAATGAAAAAACAAATATTGGTTTTTTTAAGAGAGATGATTAGGAAGGGAGAAACAAAGGACAATTTCTAAAAAAAATAAAATAAAATTGCAGATCACAGATGAAATATTCCTTTTGTGTTTTGAATTGGTAACAAAATTACTAATGGAATTACAAATAGAAACATGTTGTCGGAAAACATATCATCGATGATTTTTATTTCATCGGTCAATCCGTCGGTATATAATCACCGATGGATTTACATATGAAATTATCGTGCTAAACAAAAAAAAATTACAGGCATTAATTCCGTTAGTAAATCCATCGGTGATTATGGCATATTACCGATTTAATAATCGTTGGTAAATACATTGGTGATTATTACATATTACTGACAGAATTAATTCTTAAGAAAATTACATAATTGAATACCAAAATAACCACCATTGAACTTCTCTCTTAAAACCGAACCCATCGACACCAACATAGTTGATCTTTCATTAAGAGCATTTTACTATACTTCACTTGCTATACTAAGACATGAAAATCATTAGCACAACTCATTCTTTATCACGTTGCAGCTTGGACCACTTTTATCATAGGAATAGATACGAAATAATAATTTTCAAATGCCACTGATAATGTTATATGACTTTATTTTTCATTTGAACCTGGATCTTGGAATCTCACAACAATTAGGTATAGTTACCATCATTACATCTGTTGTTATCCATTTTTGGATCCCATATAAAAAATGAGAAAATACCAAAAAAGTCAAAGAAATATATTTAGAAGAAAATAAAAAAAATAATAGCAGTGAGAAAAAAATTTACAGAGCGCTCGGAAAATGGACGGAAATTGGTTGAGGAGGTTAAAAAATACAAAAATTGAAATTTGACAGTATATCGTTGATTGATGAGACTCTATTGACAAAAAAAAATTTAATTGGAGAAAGAAAAGTCCAAAATCAAATGTTTATGGACTCAATTAAATTTTACTAAAGGTTTAATTGAGTTTATAGAGGGTTTGTTAGCAAGAAAAAATGATTTTAAAGTCAATTTGGGTTTTAATTGGAAGAAATTAAAGTTATAGGGTCAAGTTACAATCTTTCAGAGTTGATCTGGTCAAATCAGGGACTTGATTGAAGAAATTCAAAACCAAGGATCAAAATGGAAAAAGCATGCAAATTGAGGACTGGTTCAGAAATTGACACATTTTTGCACCTTTCCTTTTCAATGAAACGGCGCGTTTTGGGCAAAACAACGTCGTTTCATGCACAGAAAAAAACACGAAACAGTGCCATTTTGGACGACATTGTGCTTCTTTTTCCCTTAGACACGTAGAGACAGGGGTAGAAGAAGTTTCTCTCCCCTGCAACGCCACTATCTCCCTCCCCACTTGCACAAATCCTGACACGACTCACGCCTCTCATCTGCCACCATGATAAAGATTAGATAGGGGAGCCCTGCGGGCAGCTGAGGCGACTATACAGAGGCCGCTTGAGACGCCCTACCCTGTCTCCAAGATTGGACAGAGGTAAGGTAGCTCCCGCTTCCCCTATCCTATAAATATCTCGTTCAACCAGGGGGAAAAGGGGGAAAAAAGAAAAAAATAAGAGAAAGTATAGAGAGAAGAGACAAACATAATGGAAGGAATGATTGGAGAGAAAGATTACAGAGAGGGGGGAGATTGACAAGGAAGAGAGGGTTCGAGAGAGAAAAAAAAATATTACAAAGAAGACTGAAATAGAAGATAAACGAAAGGGAAGAAAAACAGGGGAGAATAGAGGAAGAGAAGGGAAGAAGAATGAAAGAAAAGGAACAAAAGATGGATGAGAAGCGCAAGGGAAGAAAAACAGGGCTTCCCAGTCGCCGTCACAACAACACCACAGCGCCACCGTCAACTCCAGTACCATCGAGGCCACCGTTTGGTTAGCCACCTCCCATCATCTTCTTCTGCTGCTTCATTCCCCCACCCCTCGCCATCTCCACTGTTTGGCTAATGAACAGTGGGGAGTTAATTATAATTCACTCTCCACTGTTCACGTAGCATGTGAGCAGTGGAGAACTTTTACCTTATGCATTGGGCCAGACAACGCCGACCTAGACCAAAAATGGTTGGGCCGGGTCTGGCCCAATTTGAAAATAAAAAAAACTTTTGGGCCGATGTAAGAGTGATATTAAAATACCTGTTTTCATCAAAATGTTGCAAAAATACAAAAAAAAATTTAGAAAAACAAAATGGGTTTGTTTTCTTTACATATGGCCAAGTCTAAAAAAAATCATATTGTATTTTCATACAATAAAATTTTTTAGCATGCATTATAGCTTTAATAACAAGTTTATTAAAGTCATGAGAACTAGGCCAACATTTCAAAAAAATTATTTTGTTTTCTTTTAATATCTAGGATTACGAACTTATACGTAAGACATACTCCTAATATTAAAATTAGTTTCTTTGGTTGACATAGAACAATTAGATTTTACTTGATAAGATAAGGATTCCCTTACCGAGGAGAACTTTTCTTAAATCGTAAATAGACCAATAACTAGAAAACTTAATAAGACCTTAGCTACATCAGATAATTAAACAATGCAAATTATATTAGGTAGGGCGTAGTTGGGGTGCTAATACCTTCCCTTTACACAACCAGTCCCCGTACCCAATGTCTGAGACTAGTTAGGGTTCCTAGTAACCAAAACACTAACTCGCGACTCCCATTCCTTTTTCCAATGATAAAAGACAAGAATCCCTTGTCTCCCCATATTTGCCAGATATATAACCTACTTGAGAGTGGACGATCGCCGCGACGCCGCACACGTGCGACAAAATCCTTTTATTTTTAAAGGCTTGAAGCTCATTCCTCTCAATGAACTATACAGAATCCCTCTTGATGAACTTTTGGTTAGCAAATCAGCAATAATTTCCTTTGACTTTACATAATTAATGGAAATGATTCTATTTGAGAGCAAATGTTTGTTTAACAATATTATGTCTAAAACTTATATGTCTAAACTTTTTGTTATACATACTACTTTGCACGCTTCCAGTTATAGACTGACTGTTACAACGGGCATAAATTGTCGGCACTGGTTTTGACCAACGTGAAATATCCTTTAAGAAATTTCAAAGTCACTCAGCTTCCTCTCCAATTTTATCAAGAAACATAAACTCTAATTTCATCATGTATCTTGTGATACACGTTTACTTAAGGGACTTTCATAACACATCTACTCCACTGAGTATGAAGATATATCCACTAGTGGACTTTTGAATCTTTAAAGTTGGACATTCAATTGACATCACTATACTCTTATAGTATTGTCGAGTAACTAGTATAATATAGCTCAAAGTTCAAGGAGTACCTCAAATATCTGAATACCCTTTTCATTTTTATAATTATTATAGAATGTGTGTGTATATATATAGGAAATACTATATAATTACTCTAGTGTTATAGTTCCTACAATTACAATCGTGTAGTGCCTTATATATAAAAATAGAAAAGGTTGGCTAAGAGATAAGTCAAGCCTTCTATTATTCTCAACTTGGTATCAAAGCCCTAAATAACTTAAAATGCTTTTTTTCCCTCTCCAATGGACCCTTCTTAACCATCATCTGTCTCTGCTTCTACTACACCATTAGTGCAGTTGGTGGGTGCATCTTCCTTTGCCTTTATTATGCCTTTGCCCTGCCTACTAATGTTGACTGAAATCATACCAACATTAATGTCACTCCTTTGTTGTAGCCTTACTTTGTTGCTTCCATCCATCTTGCTTCGATGTACACCATTGTTTCCCTTTCCCACACTTACCAAGTTATCTCTCTAAAATTAACGAACATCAATTACCTGTATTGGCGAATGCAGATGAAGCCATATCTCCTAGGCCAATGAGTTTTTCAATTTGTTGATGGCTCACTCTTGTGTCCTCCTCCACATGTGTTTGCTGCTGATGATACTTCTCTTCAGGTAAATCACTCTTTTCTTCATTAGAAACAATATGACCAACTCATTAAGTGCACTGCTTTCTTCACTCTCCATGGATGTTCTCCATCTTGTTGTTGACTGTCAAACCTTGCATTCTCTTTGGTGCACGTTTGAGCAAGTTGTAGCCTCTCCGTCTAATTCTCAATTTATGCAACTTCATAGCTCCTTTCAAGATCTTCGACAAGGTGATGATTTGGTCACTAATTTTATAAAAAAGCCAAGGCATTATTTGATGAGTTGGTCGCTGCTGGCTGGCTAGTTTCGCTAGAAGATTTTACTTTGTATATGTTTCGTGGTCTTCAGGGAGAATTTAAAGACTTAGTAACAAGCCTTGTGACCAAGGCAAAAACACCTAACATGAACTCCCCTCATCAAAATGAACAATTTGACACAAATATCGTTCATTTTGGTGGCCTAAATCAGTGTCAATCACGTGTTTTGCTCTCTACCATCAGATTCCGACAGCCTATCTCTCTCCTCTCTCAACTAGGGACTACAAAATAACAAAAATTAACTTTCGTATCATAATTGAATTTGAAAAATATTGAGGTACCAAAATTATATAATTTGCGAAATTTCTAAAGTTTGAGGATCAAAGTGTACTTGTTTCAAAACTTATGACTTGTCACCCATGTTTGCTGTCTTTTTTATTATGGTCTCTCTTCTTTCAACCACACCCTTTCTTAAGAAATCAAAATCAATTGATCTTCAATTAAGATAAAATAGTTGAAAAAAAAAAAGCTTGAGGATCAAATTAAAAGAATAAAAATTTTGCATAATCCATCCACAATAATACATGAGATGATGATCAGTGCACACCAACACAATGAAAATCCCATGTCTTTTAGATTATAGGTAACTAGGTTTGCTGATATTACGATGTTGCATCTGTAATTTAAACTCCAAAACAGAGCATCCTGTTACGAAAAGCAATATTATACAAAAACCTTTATAATTCTTTGAGAAAAATCTGATATAGGACTCACATTATTCTATTTGTATTTACAACAATGAGTTGAATAATTTATTGTTGAGTTTAGATTCACTTGGAAGGCAATGGAACATGCCTCTGGTATTCTGCCAGAGCCCACATTGGAAAGATATTTCTGTTGCTTTGTAATGTAGCATGCATTTTTTCATGAAAACACCAGTGATTTCCTTTCATCAATAAGATCATGGGCTAAGGGTTTTGATTCAAGTGATTTCCTCACTAAATTAATTTCAGAAAGTTACCTGTTGGGGAAAATCACCATCTTCCAAATGTGAATTGATTATCTGCTTCGCCGCTCGGTGATAGGAAAAGGATTAATGTTCAAGAATTATGAGGCCATTTTCTTGACAGGCTAGAACATATATAGAATTACTCTATAGACATATCTCTCCCCAACCTCCATCTTTCTGTATGTTAAGAAGAAAATTAACAAATTATGAGAGATGCAGCTTAACTGGTTAGGTTTTGGATTTGTTTTCTAAAAATTATCAGTTCAAACCCTATAAATCTTATGACCATTAGAGACTTGCATAGTTGTTAATCTCAGAACCTGTAAAATTATTTGAGTTATATATAAATTAGTTTGAATATCTACTTTAATATAAAAAAAATTAACATCTTATGATATAGTCGCACAATTACTCTAGCTCTTGCGAGCAGCTGCTAGGCCTCCTAGGGCCAACCATGTTCCATAAATGAAGCACATTCCCCGATTTCTATACTGTAGTGGAAACATTTTCTCCTATTTAGTACTCAAAAAAAAAAAAAACAAAACTGAAATTAAAATTCATTAGGAAAATGCACCATCCACTCTCAGGAGTTCGTAAGCTTTCAAAGAACGGTACAGCTTTTGTTATGAAAATATCGATTTCCTGCTTCCTATTACAACTTCTTGAAAAATATTTTATTTTGATGTTTTAAAAATATTTTTTATAAAATTAAATAATTTTTATTTTTTAATGTTTTTATATAATTTTAATATATTGATATTAAAAATAATTTTTAAAAAATAAAAAAAATATTATTTTAATATATTGACGAATAAAAAAAAAACGTACATACACCTTAAATTATCGATTTCCTGCTTCCTATTACAACACGTTGAAAAAAACAAACGTATGTACACCTTAAATTATTATTCAGTAGATGGAGAGAAAAGCCGGTGAAGAAATGAATGTAAAGCATTAAAAGTAAGTTAAATATGGTCAAGCCCTGACTTCAAAGCAGTTCTCAGCTCCAGCTGGCTCCTAAGTTATTTAATAGATGGACAGGTAGGCCGGTAGAGAAATGAATGCCTGCGGCTGCTAGTTATTCATGATTGAATGTAAAAGCATTAAAAGTAAGTTCAACATGGTCAAGCCCTTACTTCTTTAAGATATTTAAATGCAAATCATATAATTTATGTATATATATAATTAAATAAACCCAAAACTAGATGTACTAACAAATAAATAAAACATTATTAACCACATCTAAAACTAAAGCATGAAAAATAAAAAAATTAGTATAAATCAAGATATTTAATGAAATCTCTTAGAAAATATGGATGGAAGAGCTCAATTGTGAAGTTTTTAACCTTTGGAGATCCAATTTCTTGAAGATAAATTTAATTGATATATGGCTCATAATTTTGATATTTATTTAGCCTTGTCCTTATGAGTTGGCTTCCACAATTCCAAAATAATAATAATAAGAAGAAGAAGAAGAAGAAGAGAGTATTGCTGGCAAGTAAATTAATTTAATGATGATGTGGATAATTTAAATAAACAGTGTTTAAAAGAGAGTTTTGCTAGCATTGTTCTTGTCTTCATAACATCTTAATTTTAAGAGATTGATTGGGTGATTAAGGAGGTTTTTTTTAGTTATTTTAGAGAATGTGTGACCAACTTTGCAAATCATTATTACGTAAGATAGGGTAGTTGGCTAGGATACGAAGCAAATAAGAGTAGGTTGTAAGAATGAAGAAACTTTAAATTAGTTGCCTATTCATTTCCTTAAGGACAAATATTGCCTTTTTTTTTTTAGAAACTTTAGGGTGCACTGGCTTGGATACCAAGCAAAGAAGAGATGCTAAATAGTAAAAAGATGCAGTTTGCAAGATTGAATTGGCTATCCTTTTTCTTGATGGCGAAGTTTTCTTTCTTTTTTGGACATGATTCCTGATGGTAATTTTGTGAGGTTTGGTTTTCTTTAGAGGATTTTTCTTAAAAAGAGATTTATTAGGAGGTTACTTTCATGAGAGGATTTATTGAATATTATGCTATTATTATTTCGGGTTAAATGGTATCAAGAATTGGAATCTAGTTCAAAAGAATTCACCAAAAGACAAACGATGCTCCAGTTCAAAGAACATGCCACTTTTGAGCACATTTGGCTTCTGATCCATTGCTTTCAATGAATTTAAGTTTTGTTTCAAAGCATGAGTGATATTAGTAAATCCTCAAGTCACTTGAAACAGAACACAGAACAATTTCCAGACCAAATTAGCCAAGGTTTAAAAACTTGGTCACAACATGAGATAATTATATGCTAACAATGAAGTTTCTTCACCTATGGCAGATTACAACTAATAGCCACTCCCTTAAACTTGCAGAATGAATCTTTTAATCTAATACATTGAAAACAAAATCATGATTTACACTTTCTGTGAAATAGCCACCTTGATTAAACCAGCTTTTTTGGCAGGGCTAAGGGGCAGACTGCTAAGAATTTAATCAAGAAGCATTAAGTTAAAGCTGCTACCAAGGTTTCAGGTCACCGACTAGGCCTGCAGTCCAGTTTAAGATCTTCTCACCTGACTTCAGGTAAACATTTGTATCATGAGGCAATTTTCGAGCAAGTCCATTCAAAACTTGATGGAAAGCATCTCCTGCTTGAGCAGGTTGTGGGAATAGCACTGCCTACTTCATTGAAGGTGTTGAAAGAATGTCTTAGAAAGCTGCAGAAGACCAGGAAGCTTTGTTATTGCTTGTTCAGGGGATTTTGTTAATGAAGATGTCTTCTTGAAGACCAAGATTTTAGGAATAAAATTTATGATTACATTTGATTTGTTTGTTATGCAATTTTTAAATTTTGAATAGTCTTTGTTTCCAAGTAAAACTCTATCTCTATTTAAGAATATTCTGAAATCAATAATATCATCTTCATCTAATTCTTCTTCACGTCTGCTATTCTTTTTCATCTTGTGCTCTACAACTAGAGAATTAAAACCAACAAATTGGTTTCAGAGCTTAGATTATCTTGAGGGACTTGTGAGTTGAGAGAAACAAAAACACAAACCAAACTAAACCACAAACACATCCAAAAAACACAAAAATGGATTCTGAATAAATCATCTCACACGGTTCACCACCAATCTTCAATGGTGAAAACTATGAAACTTGGGCCATCAGAATGACAGTTCATCTTGAGGCGTTAGACCTCTAGAAAGCTGTGGAAGAAAATTATGTTATTCCTGATTTGCCTGCAAATCCAACAGTGGCTCAACTAAAGATTCACAAGGAAAAGAAGACAAGGAAGTCCAAAGCTAAAGCTTGCTTATATGCTGCAGTATCAAACACAATATTCACAAGAATCATGAATTTGGAATCGGCAAAAGGTATTTGGGACTATCTTAAAAAAGAATATCAAGGCAATGAAAGAACTAAAAATATACAGGTTCTTAACTTAATAAGAGAATTTGAAATGCAGATGAAGGAAACCAAAAACATCAAAGATTATGCTAACAAATTGCTAAACATAATAAACAAAGTAAGATTACTTCGAAAAGAATTTTCTGATGACAGAATTGTGTAGAAAATACTGCCTGAAAAATATGAGTATAAGATTTCTTTATTAGAAGAGTCAAAAGACTTCACCAATATTTCTCTTGGAGAATTGGTAAATGCACTGCATGCACAAGAGCAGAGAAGATCAATGAGACTTGAGGAATCAATGCAGGGAGCTTTTCAAGCAAGAGCTCAATACCAAGGAGGAGGCAAAGACAAGAGATTCAACAAGAAGAAAAAGGTTCAAACTTACAGAAACAAGGTGGAAACATTTCCACCATGTACCTACTGTACAAAAACAAATCATCAGCCGATCAAGTGTTGGTGGAGACCAGATATCAAGTACAAAAAATGTAGACAGATTGTACATGTTGAAAGAATCTGCAGGTCACAACAACATGAAGAAAAGACGAATCATGTTGCTCAACAACCTGAAGATGAGCAGCTTTTGTTGCATCATGTTTTTCAACAAGCAACAGCTCGAATGATTCCTAGTTGATTGATAGTGGTTCCACAAACCACATGACAAACAATTAGGATTTGTTCAAGAAACTTGTCAGAACTGCTATTTTCAAAGTCAAAATTGAAATGGTGATTATATTGATGTCAAAGGCAAAGGAATTGTTGTTTTAAACAATTTGTTTGGTTTGAAGTTTATTTCAAATGTATTATATGTGCCTGACATTGATCAAAACTTGCTTAGTGTTGGACAGCTTATAGAAAAAGGTTTCAAAGTAATGTTTGAAAATCAATGGTGTTTGATCAAAGACAATTTAGGCAACAACATGTTCAAAGTAAAAATGAAAGCAAAAGGTTTTACTTTAAACCTTATGAAGAAGGAGCATAGCGTGTTCTCTGCAAAAGCATGTAATGACGAACTATGGCATAAAAGAGTTGGACATTTTCATCATGCAGAGCTAATGTATATGCAAAAACACACTCTTGTAAAAGGAGTTCCACAACTGGAGAATAGATCAGCCAACTGTGCAGCATGTCAATATAAAAAGCAGGTTAGAAAACCTTTTCCTCATGCTACCTGGAGAGCAACAAGTAAACTTTAACTGGTACATACAGACATTAAAGGTCCTCTGAGGACAGCTTCACTAAATGGCAGCAAATATTATATCATCTTCATTAATGATTATTCCAGGTTTTGTTGGATTTTCTTTCTTAAATTCAAATTAGAAGTTGCTAATGTGTTCTGGAAGTATAAAACATGGGTGGAAAACCAAAGTGAATGTAGGATTCAGACACTAAGATCTGACAATGAAAAGGAGTATACCAATGGAAGATTTCAATAATTCTGTGATGAATCCGGAATTGAACATTAGACACTGTTATTGCGTTTTTTGTCCTTACAATCTGGCTAACATGATGTATAGCTCATGATCAATCTTCCCTGTAAAACATACATGACAAGAACTTGTAAATGATGGATAGGAAGTTTCTGATGCATAAAACATAGCATATTGTGTTGACCCAGCTGATGCTGCATCCAGCCATCAAGCAAAGAAAAAATACCTGCCAGAACATAATCGATGCATTTGAGTGCATATGCGAAACAGTGGCCTAAATAAGAACAAAAAAAATCCCCATATTATTTGGTCAGCTCAAATCTAAAAAAAACCAAATTCACAAAAAAATCCAAAAAAAAAAGAAATAAAATCAATTTCCAATGAACTTAATGATGATGAATAAAATTTTAAAAAATAATTCAAAATGATTGAAGCCAAAACCCGGTTCAACCTTTAAAATTTGTGATGCAAGTCATGGGATCGAACACAACATAAAAAGCAAACCCAAAAAAATAACAACAGAAAATTCTAAACCAACTAAAATAATTAGGGATAAACTTTAAAAAAACAAATTAAAAAAAAAAGTAATTTAAAAAATATAGATTTGTAAAGAAAGAGAACCAAATTTGACATAAAAAAATAAAACCAAATCATAAGAGATGAAATTGAAAAAAAAATTCAATTAAGAAAAGGATAAGAACAATTAAAAATAATAATTAAAAGAATGAGGTCAATATTTGATATAAAAATAAAATGTCAATGGATGAAATCCAAAGACAAATTAATTCAATAAAGGATTCAAGAAAAAAAAATCACAATTAAAAGAATTTGAGCCAAATCTAATATAAAAACAAAGTATCAAGGGATAAAATTGAAAAAACAAATTAACTCAATAAATTATTAAAGACCAAATACATTACAATAACAAAAAAATAAGGAACTAATCCTTAGGGGTAGCTCAACTAGTCAGGTTTTGGGTTTGCTTCCTAATAGTTACGAGTTCGAGTTCCCTCAGGATCACTGAAGGTTTACATGGTCGTTAATTTCAGAGCCCGTGGGATTAGTCGTGGTGCGCGCAAGCTGACACAGACACCTACGTTAATAATTAAAAAAAAATAAGGAACTAATTTAACTTAGCAAACAAATAACTAGACTTTCTTTCTTTCTGGAATGGCCAACATTGTTTTCTAGGACGAGAGTGGGAAAAGAAGGGGGAAAGGAAAAACTCCTTGCTGGAGCACCTCCGTGTGCCGTTGAAGAACACGCATGTCACCACCGTTACGGGGTGGTGAGACACATTGAATGTCGTCCCGAAAGGTGGCATTTGGTGTTGTGTGGGCGTCACACGTCTTACCCAAAGATGAAAGGTTTTAATTTTTAATATTAATTTATATATTAAAATACCAAATCAACCCTAACCACATATAAGAATTATAAAAAAAAACATAGTAAAAAACCTAAAATAACTTTGTATCCATAATAAAAAGAGTTTATTTTGTAGAGACATATAAAAAGGATTTTTTTAACAATAAATTTACAATAAACAAGAAGTGCTTGATGAGATCAACCAATTAGAATTACAATAGCTTGGTTAGTGTTTCTAGATAATAAGATAGGAAAACATGTTTCCATGTATTTTTTATTTTAAAAATATAAAAATTCATTTTAAAATTGTTAAAGAAGCATAGATATTTCTTCGCGTTTCTATCTCTTTTACATCTATCTTGGAAGAATAACCAATTACATCTATCTCAAAACTTATATGGTCATCTCTCTCTCTCTCTCAAACTTGGCGTTCCTATATATTTTATATACTATAAGATATATATAACAAATGGTATAGAAACCATAGAGTTATATATATATATATATATATATATAAAAAAAAAACATAAAAAAACCACCCTGGTCTATCGAAGACTATGTAAAAAATCCTTACTGCTACAATGAAGCCCCAAAATCCTTACTGCTACATAAAAGACCAGGGTGGTTTTTGTCCAACGAAACAAAAAAAAACATAAAAAACCTAAAGAAACCATCAATAAAACTTGAATAAAATACGTATAGAGTTATATATATATATATATAAAACCACCCTGGTCTATCGAAGACTATGTAACCCTCTTGCTTCCCTCCAAACGTTCAGAAATCCTTACTGCTACAATGAAGCCCCAATATCCTTGACGCAAGCCCTACTTATATACTAGCACTGCGGCGGTTATAGCCAAGGCAGAGGCTGCTTCCTTCCCTTGCGAGAAGTGTTTATAAAATAGAAGCGAAGCAGCCTCAAATTATTTCCTGATTCATGAATTAACACCTTTATTATTTAGTTAGGGTCCTGTTTTCTTGAAAAATAAATAAATAAATAAAAATTAGAACCCTCTTGAGAATTTATATGAGAAGATCTGCATATTATATATCTGGCGGACGTACAATTGGCTACACGTTAGGGTCCTGTTTCCTAACCTTTTTATTAGAAATGGACCGTAGTGCCAAGGACAACAGCTCTAGCCCAATACTTGAGATGGACTGTGCAGGACTATGATATATATATATATATATATATATATATATATATATATATATATATATATATTTTATTATAAGTATAAAATTTTATTTTGAAATTATATTAGAGTCATTTTATGTTCTCGTTTTAATCTTTTCAATAAAATATTTTTTTGTTTCTTGTCTCATTTTTTATGTAGAATATTAATCAAATACAATCCTAGTTTTATTTAAAAAAAATTAAAAACACATTCTCTATATTAGTACATATATTAGTACATTAGAAGGAATAAAATTATTTTGAATGTAAATCTCAAAATGAAAATTCAAGAAATTAAAAAATGAACATATCTCTTTAATCTTTAAACACCAGCTAATTTCCTTACAGTCATTAACCATTGTTAACAAGTTAAATCACAACACAACTCAATTTGACTAGTCTCCTACATATGCATAGATAGATTGCGCAATGCTTCTATTGAATTTATTTATTTTTTCTCCATGCATTTGGAAGGCTAAGCAAGATTCTGTTTTCTACTGATATTGCTTCTGTCAGCAGTCGTTCACAGTCTCTAGAAGCCTCGATTACTTGTCCCATTGAGGAACTTGGGCAACAGGGCATTGCACAGTTAAGTTCTCGTCATGTTTTACAGGGAAGATTGATCGTGAGCTATACATCGTGTTAGCCAGACTGTAAGGACAGAAAGCCCATCTGTACATAGCAATATTGATTTGCAAATTTCCAACCAAAAAGAAAAGGAGAAACACGACGAGTAGCATAAAAAACTGAGCTTGAAGATGTGTGCAGTGCCTCAAATCATAGGAAGCCAAGTGAGAGTTTCGACTCCATCATTTCAAACCAGAATGCTTATGGAAAACATCCAAGCTCTCACATGTGCATGACCCTACATGACTAGCAGTCTAGCACTACTACAAGTCTGCTAGTTCCTTTTTTTTTAGGTCCAACTTTCCTAACCATCCTAAATATTATCTAAACAGCAAGCTGTTTTTGATGAGTGGATTCATCTTCATTGAAGCAGCAATGGATTTTCAGTGGTCTTCCGATATTTAGAGGAGTGTCTACTATTTGCAGAGGAGACTGAATCGACATTTCTATCTGAAGGTAAGAGCAATAGAG
>Ga0307513_10006300_pt1 | contig 15543 bp, 27 predicted proteins | sample 15_EM_MG_FD_202174 | JGI IMG/M metagenome (GOLD analysis project Ga0307513, IMG submission 202174) | Populus trichocarpa ectomycorrhiza microbial communities from riparian zone in the Pacific Northwest, United States - 15_EM | ecosystem: Host-associated > Plants > Roots > Unclassified | place... | reverse complement strand
CGGTTACCATTCCCTGACTTTCCGATCCTCGCAGGGTTGCACGGCAGTGTCGATTGACACTTGCACTGCCCTTGCGAGGTTTATTGGTCATTTCTGGCGGCATACCCCTGTGCAGGTTGGGGTACCCGCGGGTTTTCATAAACCCGCTACCCGTACCCGCGAAAACCCGTGCCCGTGGACGCGGGTACGGGTTTTGACGGGTATGGGCGCGGGTTACTCTGGAAAACCCCAGGGTAGCCCGTGACATTCCCTATTTGTAGATTATAAAGAAGGTAAATGTGACCATGAATATATAATTTTTGAAGTCAAATTACTTCTTCATAAATTGCTGTGGGCGAAATACCTAAGAATCATTTGAAAGCCCAATTTCAAATCTGCTACTAGAATTTTTGCACGCAACAGTTCTTCTCCAAAAATGTCACAGAAGTATTCCCCCATACTAATTGCACATTCTGGTGAAATAATCATAATTTTGGTCCTGTAACTGTTTGGTAACTGTTAAAAACAATGCAGATTATAGATTTTGGAGGGGTAGGGGTCTCTCCTAGACAGACTGCAATATATGTGATGTACCCTACAGGTCCGAATCGGTATCTAACATTTTGCAGGACTCTCAGGGGTCCTCTCGCAAGATCTCGCATTTCGCATTTCGTATTTGATCAGCTTATATAACATGGATTTAAGAGTCTTGATCGAAGGTTCCATTAATAACAAGTGGATATCTTTTTGTACCATCTGGCACTCGATGACTATCACCCTTGTCCCGCTAGTTCTTCCCCCCTCTGCAGATACTTCGAGATTCAAGGATTTCGGCAGAGAAGTAAGGGGAGCACATCCTGGAAACCTCACACCGGATGAGTTCAAAGAAATCGAGAGGGCTCTGTATCAGGTGAAGAAGTTCCTACTCGTCCCAACTCCATGAACTGCTTTATACTCGCAATATACAGTATGATCTACTCGTATTCCGGAACGTTGACCTGACACCTCAACAGCAATATGAGGTGGTCAAGGTCTGTCTTAATAGATCATCAACAAGAATTGGCAAGGATTAAAGGATGATTTAGGCCTTTGACCCGACATCCATCCATTACGGCCATGGAAATAGAGCTCTTGAGAAAGCAAGAGCGTCAATCTTGAATTATATCACGAGCCTGCCAAATGTCCCTCAAGTACAAGTGATTGGACATGGCACAATACACGACCACGAAGGTCTCGAGGAAATTACCCTAAAACACGGGAGACACCCCGAATTCCACAAGACAAGAATTTCTGAGGAGGACGAATCTAAAGGGTTCACGCGATTTTTGCGATGGCACATGGATGCTGCTTTGTACAACCTTTGTGTACCAAAGGTAACCGCGCTATATGGAATAAAAGTTCCAAAGGGGCCCCTTCAAACTGTCAGATACGATGATGGCACAGGAGATGAGTTAATCGTACCATTGGGAACCACGGCGTTTGTTTCTGGGAAGACCATGTTCGAAATTCTACCAAGGGAATTCAAGAGCGTGGCGGTAAGGGCAAGAGCGAAATATGCTCCTCACCCATTCCAATGGATGAGGAAGTGGAAAGTCGCATCTACGGGCCTTGCGATGGTCACCGAAGGGTCGGAATTTGCCTCGTTCGACGAATTGCCGCACTGGAACGAAGACAAAATTAAGATATACCCATTCGTATGTTCGACCAGTTAATCGTTTAGGCCTATAATTTGACTGAGCGGTTAACAGCTGTGGAAGAATCCAACCACGGGGGAGTTACACTTCATGGTCCATCCACTAACAATCAGTGAGATGTATATCGATTCTTTGAAGGAAGGACAAGGCCACGAAGGTGCTCTTTATCCAAACGGGGCACATCTCACGGACCTCAGAGAGATCAGAGATCTGGTGTACAAAATGCAGAGACCAGGTATTGCTCCAGACGTACGTCCAAACTTTATCCACTGGATTCATCCACCTCGGAACTATCGACTGAAAGAAATATTTGTCATAGTTGGTTTATCCTCACCAATGGCGAGTCACTTTTTTTGTAGAAAAGGGTCACATACTTACTTCCGATTATTTAGGGAAGAAAAGGACTTGGTTCTGTTCAACAACCGTGGCCTTATGCATTCAGTTGTTGGTGTTTTCAAGGAAGGACAAATACGCCTTTTCCACCAGTGTAACTTGGCGGCCTCAGATGAACCCCTGGGTCCGAGTGTAGCGGACGTGGAGAAATGGGCTTAAAGTGATGGAGAGAGTGCAAAAATTTGTACCTTCAAGGACGCCTTATCATGTTTTCTTGAATTTCCTGCAATATCGGATCGGAGTATGTAATTTTATTTTGACGGTCGATCGGAGATCCTGATCCGCTGATGACGATGAGTCCGTAACCTTTCGTAACGCGTTCATCATCTTTGGAATACTATCGATGTATGCCATTATTGCCTTAGTCCACGTTACTACTACTAACGCAACGTGTTTCAGCACCAGTATTATGGCCAATATCATGAGGTTTGCCAAATCGGAAAGTGATTGGACGTTCAATGAACTAGAGACCTACCGTATCGCCATCCAAGAACAAGACCAGGCTCAATTTTTTGATGGACCCCTCCCGGAATATACCGGTCCCTTGGGTTTCGTCGAGCATGAAGATCGTGTACAAGGACTAGACGCTCCTTCTCTCTCCCTGATCAAGCGTCTCGTTCTTGCCACGGAGATTGAGGAGGGTGGGGAGTCTGCAGTGGCTGACTTTGTTGTCGAGCTTCTGCGAGTAATGGGTTATGAAAAGGACCATACACTCGTGCGCACGCGGAAAAGTATCCGGCTACTCATGTGCAGTGAATTCGTGCTCGCGACGACAGACGTCTGTCTCATGGACGTTTCTTCTTCTGAGATCTTACTCCTCGTTCAAGAGGATAAGATGCACATCAGTACCACCTCCGATCCGGAGGCTCAGTTGATAGCAAATTCAATTGCAGCCTTTCAGGCGAACAACGCGATAAGGGTGAACCATCTTTTCTTGGAACCACTAGAAAAGCAAGTGATTCCTGGGATAACTATGGTCGGCACCTTCCCGATATTCTACAAGATTGAAGTTACCGCCGATTTAGATCGCTCGGTCAGATTCGGCCAGTATCCAGAAGCAAAGACTGTCGTTTATCGCCATACGCCTCGCGTACAGAGCCGCCGCGACGACGGGATGAGACCTCTCGACAATCGCAAACTCGTGCTCAGATGCTATGAGGCCTTCAAGAAATTCGTTTACCCAACCCTGGGTACTCCAGTGCTATAAATTAGTAGAATAGCTCTCATTCAAGTTTCCAGCCTCCTAGCTTAAAATTCCGAAACCAAACGAAAATCCCAGAAACCAATGGAAACTGGGAAATCAATTTGATGTTTTATTGGTGTTAAGTAACCGTCACTTTCGATTACATTGAAGAATTGAGAAGGCTTGATTCTGTGTTTTCAAAGAAAAGGGAAAAAATATCCCCCTCCCAACGGTGCACGTCCCTGAGCGGATCGGGCTTTTGAATGATCGATCATGCCGGAGCCGCGTGATTGATCAAGCAATACTTTTGTTCATGCAATGATCCCAACACTGTTGACGACGACGACGACGAACTACGGTCGACATGACTGACACCCGTGCACGCAAAAACACGAGGAAGGAGACACCGAAGAAGGCACAAACTGCACCTAGACGAGGAATCAATGTACGGCCTTTCCACGCGTTCCTTCGATCGGACAACTAATGGAATCCATGGCATGCTTATTCTCGCAGAACGCGAACGCTGGCAACGCGCCTTCGTCTTTATCAACGACACTCCTTTGGATACCTGTCTTATTTTCTGTTGTACTATATATCTATCTGGTACGTCCAAACCCCAAACCACTCACAACCACAATATCCATTTCTGACTGGGCTGGCATAACCCTCCAGAATCCCACAATTGTTACAAAATTTCTGGAAGAATTTATTGGATTCTCCGAACACTACGATGGCGCTCCGGTAGCCCAACAACCTTCAATAATGCATCTCTCCGCGGATACCTCAAAACGCGACGCTGTCGTCTCCGCTTTCAAGGTGCGAAAGAAACTTGAATCGTCCTCATGAATTACCGAGGATGACGCTCCCACCAGCACTCATGGCATGCATACGGCGAGTTTTACCTTGAACCCCGACTGTCGATCCTGACGACGGATTTCTCAGAGCGCAACGCCATGGGAGACGACGAATATCACCCGTTGGAACAAAGTGGTTCGAATCTCACAGAGGCAGGAGGGATTGGCTACATGATAGTGGACGTGATTGACAGTCTGCAAATAATGGGTCTCGAAGACGAATATTCCCGTGCCAGGACGTGGGTCTCTGAAAAGCTCTCCTTCGAACGCGATGACGACTTCAGCACATTCGAGGTATGTATGTCTTCCACGAAATCGTTACATACGTTCAGTTTCATTTTCTTCACGCTAGACGACGATCAGGGTACTCGGCGGCCTTCTTTCTGCGTACCATCTTTCTGGAAATGACCCTCTGTATCTCGAGAAGGCGAAAGACCTGGCAGATCGAATGCTACCTGCCTTCGAGTCTCCCTCTGGTCTTCCGTTCCCTCTCGTCAATCTGGGAAAGAGAGAGGGAAATCACACTAAAGACTTTCCAGGACTCTCAAGCATAGCAGAAGTTGCAACACTTCAACTCGAGTTCCGGTATCTGAGCCACTTGACGGACGACGAAAAGTACTGGCGTGCCGCGGAGAAGGTGAGAGTGGTTTATTCCATTGTTCTTATAACTTTGTTTATGATGTTTAATCTTGACTAGGTCATGGAAGTGGTCAAACGAGCCCGTCTTCCGCATGGATTAGCTTCTGTATTTATAACGCAGGTCCCTCTCCATTATCCCCAGGCCTTGTGCACTCATGGTGGTTTAGAATCGATGAAGGTCAATACGAGACCTCTGTGATCCGTCTCGGCTCTCGCGGAGACTCGTTCTACGAGTATTTGCTGTCAGTCAAGTTGATTTTTTTTTCTGCGTATGTTCTGAATCCCAAACCCCACTTCCACAGAAAACAGTACATCCAAACGAACAATTCCGAAGATGTATACAAAGATGTACGTCTCAATTCCAGGCAAGAGATTAAACGTACTTAATGAAATCAAGATGTACGACGATGCGATGGAGGCGATCCATACATACCTCATCCAGAAAAGCATGGGCAACAAAATGACCTACACTTCAGAACTAGTACCCGAAAATGGGCCAGATGGAGAACTGTAAGCAATGCTATCCCAGAACCCCAAGGCGAAACACTCATTCAGCTTTTCACTTCCACAAAGCACTTGGCGATTAACGCCGAAACAAGACCACCTTGTTTGCTTCCTCGGTGGTTCCCTCATGCTCGGTGCAACGCGTACAGGCGCCCTCGTCCATCCCGTCTCCGTCCCACCCAAACCTGAGGAGCTCTCGGAGAAAGGGAAAAGGGATTGGAAGACGGGCGTTGAGCTCATCCAAACTTGCATGCATACGCATGATACCGCTACGTACGTCCGAAGCTAATTCGCGGCTGACCTAGGAAGCTACTTATTGAACATCTTTCGTCCCACAGCGGCCTCTCTCCTGAAATTGTATACTTCAGGGTTCCCAGTGATGGTATGGATGTGTTGCCTAATGCGCCAACGGATTGGTATATCAAAGGAGCAGCGTAAATCACCTCATTCTTGACCGCTCTTCGAGAAGAATTCTGATAGTTTCTCGTTCCCTTCGAAATCTAGAATTGGCGAATTCCCGCCATATGACGCTCGCTACATGCTTCGTCCAGAGACCATCGAGTCTCTGTTCATTGCTTACCGCCTTACAGGCGATCAAAGGTATCGCGACCACGGATGGCGGATATTCCAGGCTATAGAGAAACACTGTCGCGTGGAAGGTGGCGGGTACGCGACGATCATCAATGTGGATGAGAACCCGTCTCGGCAGGAAGATAAAATGGAGACTTTCTTTTTGGTGCGTCACTTGTTGTGGTGGTGGGGAGATCGGGACTGAACGCGGACTTTTAGAGTGAAACGTTGAAATATTTGTATCTCTTGTTTGACAACTCGGACGTTATATCATTAGATCGTGAGTTTTGTCTTCTAAGAATGCGCAAGGTAGGTACTAATCGAATCCGCGTATCGTTGGCAGGATACGTTCTCAACACAGAGGTTTGTGAATGCAAACATTTTTCAGGACAAGATACAACTGACGACCATAGGCACACCCGCTTCCGATTTTCACTCCAAATATACGGACGGGCTTCTCGTAGATGCTGTGGTAGAACACTAGTATTCGGAATAGATTACAGACTTGCGGGCAAAGGGCCAGGCTGCAACGAGTGAGCGCATGCATCATAGTAGCATAGTGTAGATGGCATACGATACAACAGAAAGCTAAGCGATTAGTTTACTCTTCCTCGTCCTCATCACCCTCCTCCTCCTTCTTGGCAGCAGCAGCAGCACGCTTGCGCTTGACACGACCGGAGCGGCCTCCTCCATAGGGAGAAGTGAGCGCGAAGTCGATGTGCTTTTGAGAGTCGAGACGAACGACGAAGGATGGGACGTTGACGATCTGCTTGCCGACGCTGGAGTTTAAGAGTGAGAAGGTTTTTTAGGCGTAACACGGAGGCAGCAAACGGACCGGATGTGCCTCTGTCTGATCAAGACACGGGCATGGTGGATGCTCTTAGCCAATCCAATCTTGAACACCTGAGTTTGCAGCCTGCGTTCCAGGAAATCTTCGACCTTGAGGGCAAGCACGTAATCGAGACGCATGCGGCTCTCGTCGAGTACACCAATGCGCACGAGACGGCGAATGAGGGCGTTACCCTCAAAGAGACGCTTGGGGTCTTTAATGTCGAGCTTGAGGAGTTCACGGGCAGCACGACGAATTTTGGATAGGGTGAGGGCGATACGCCAGATCTCGCGCTTGTTGCGCAGACCGTACTCTCCAGCGAGCTATTCGCACCAAATATGTCAAAAAAAAAAGATTGAAGAAATTTGATAGGCACGATACCTTCAGCTCAGCATCGAGACGAGCAGATTCGAAAGGACGACGGGGGACCTTGTAGCTGTAGGATTGTTACAAGAGTAACAAATGGGGAGCATTGGCTTGTCAGCACAACTGCTTCACCCTCCACACGAGATGGATCTTGAGGGAATCTATAGGCAAAAGTAAACTCACGTCTTGCTGTGGTTCCGCGGGGCCCTAGGTCAACATATGTTAATACATTGAGCTCGTCGATGTACAGCGAGGACATTACCTGGGCATTTTGTTCTTGACGACGAAGGAGTCTTGAGGTACGACGATAAATCCAGTCCCTCGCGCGTGCTTGTAGAGCCAAATAGAACCAAAGGGAATAAACTTCAAAGCACCGCCACAGCTGTACAGAACACGGCAGCCACTCGGCATTTCCCGATACACACCAAATTGTCTGCCCTCGACATCGGATAGGACAACGACAACGCCCGATGTGAGTCTTTTCGTTGCTGAATCTGCGAGCACAAAACTCAACGTTTGGCAGTCCTCAAGATGCCTCACTCATTCGGTTACCGTGCGCGTACGCGCCACATGTTCAAGCGGGGCTTCAAGGGTGCGCTTGTGTCTGAAGTTGGTCGTAGGGAACGAGGTGCTGATCGTTGGAATTATAGAGCACGGCCCCGTCAAGCTGTCAACCTTCTTGATCAACTACCACGTTGGAGATATCGTTGACATCAAAGCCAATGCTGCTCAACAAAAGGGTATGCCTCACAAGTACTACCACGGGTGGGTTCCATCTTGAACTATCTCTCAAAATATTTGACAAATCTTGTTCTGTAGCCGCACCGGTATTGTATACAACGTCACCCCTGCTGCTGTCGGTGTTATCGTCTACAAGGTCGTCGGCAACCGCTACATCGAGAAACGAGTGAACCTCCGTGTCGAGCACGTCCGTCATTCAAAGTGCCGTCAAGAGTTCCTGGACAGGGTAAAATCCAACCACGACGCACACGCCATCGCTAAGGAGAAGGGCGGTAAGTTGCTGGCTTCTCATCTTTTTTGGACTGCGATACTTATGGCCATCCAGAGCGCATCAACCTGCGACGCATCCCTGCCCTTCCTCGGGAAGCCCGCACCGTCTCTACTGGCCAAAACGCCCCTCAGACCATTGTGCCTGTCCCTTACGAGACGACTATCTAGATGGAATGCAATTTCTTTCATTTCCCTCTGGTTTCCCACCTTCGCATGCACGGTTGTATATACTCCATTACTGCTTTATGCCCATGCACACGCAAAAATATTCATGAACCCAAATCGGCGACCTCTCAATTCAGAGAATTTTGTGACCCAGCTTCTCGTCCCCAAAGGCCAAACGACTTAAGCCCACAATTCCTAAATCATCCTCGTTAGAAAATTAATGTCGTTTGCTGCTGCTCCCTGCTACTGTGGTCTTTACCACAATTTCAACCTGAATGTTTTGAGCGCTAGATTTCAGATGAATGGCTAGACTCACCTCCAGACTCTATGGGATTGATAATAATATAGAATAAAAGCCGCACGGAACAAATGTTTTTGTGTAATTCCGAATTGGGCGACTCAAATCCATCCCAAATCGGTTCCATCCATATCGGCTGGTGTCGAGCCTAACCCATTTACTTAACGAATCGCAGGAATTTTGATAAGATACCAGAAGATACCGCACTTTGGCATTTGGGGTATCAATAGCACGATGTGCACCGGATCTTGCTTCTTATCCGTTTACCACAGGAATCATGGCCATTGAACTTCTCCCTCTACCTCTCCCCCCATCCGCTGACGCCTCCAAGCTTGCTGAGTTCGGCCGTGAAGTCAAGGGTATTAACCCTGCCCAAGTTTCTCCAGAAGAGTTCAAGGAAATAGAGCAGGCATTGTATAAGGTAAGCCTCAACTGCCCTTCTTCCATTTTCTCTAGCTCATTTTTCGAGGCAGCACGGAGCCTTGCTATTCAGGGGTGCACATGTATCCCCCGCTCAGCAGTATGCATTGACGAAGGTCAGTATAGATTCTGATGTGCTATCTCAATGAAGCTAATTCGCCCCTATTTGTAGGCCTTCGATCCTCAATCTGAAAGCTACGGCCATGGAAACAACAAGACTGGCGAAACCAAGAAATCTATCCTCCACCCTGACCTCAAGACCATCCCTTCCGTACCCCAGGTCCAACTCATCGGCAATGGCATGGTGTACAACCACGAAGGGCTCGCCGAAGCGCGCCTCAAGCATCCCAGCCACACCACATTCCACAAGACGCGTGTCTCGCCCGAGGACGAGGCGAAGGGCGTTACACGCTTCTACCGATGGCACATCGATGCCGCGCTGTACGATCTGAACCCGCCCAGGGTGACCACCCTGTATGGCCTCACCGTCCCAGCAGGCGAGAGGCAGGTGTGCCGGTATGATGATGGGACGGGGGATGAACTTGAGGTGCCGCTTGGTACGACGGCGTTCGTTTCTGGGAAGGTGATGTTTGAGCTGTTGCCTGCCGAGTTGAAGAGTTTGGCGGTGCGTTCGAAGGTGGGGTATGCACCTCACCCGTATGTTTGGATGGCCCCTGCCCATGCGATGCCTACTGGACTTGGGATTGAGTCGGAGGGTTTGGAGCTCCCTCTCGAAGAGCTACCGGAGTGGGAAGAATCTAAGTTGAAGATCCTACCTGTGGTACGCTTTTCGTACTTTCTTCCTTTGTACTTCCTTGTTCTCATATTGTTTGGGTAATGTTTTAGGTTTGGAAGAATCCTGGAACTGGAGGTCTTCATTTCCAAGTCCACCCGTGCGGTGTGAAGGAACTCCATGTTGATCCCCTGCCTGAAGGTGCTTCTCGTGAAGGCGCTCTTTATCCAGACGGCGCACACCTTACCGACCTCAAGGAGGTTCGCGGTCTGCTCTACAAGATGCAACGCCCCGCTATTGCTCCGTCGGTAAGTCTTTTGCATATTCTAGCTTGTCATTCATCCTCAGCTCCTCGAATTAGTTGGTTTACCCGCACGATTGGTATTTTACATCCTTTCCACCCTGAAAGGTGTCTCATTTCTGATTTTTTAATTTACTTAGGCGCGAGAACGACTTTTTCCTCTTTCACAACCGTGGTGTCCTTCACACTGTTGTTGGCGCTTTCACACCTGACCAGGTACGCGCTTTCCACCAGTGCAACCTCGCAGCTTCCGATGAGCCTGCTGGACCAACGCCGGAAGATGTTAAGAAGTATGCTTGAGCCGCTGGCTGGGTTCAAGGTTGGACCAATACTGTTTGTTTTGGGAGTTTCTTTGCGCACTCTCTTTTTTTTGCCACCTCGTTGACCTTTGACTTTTGTAACTGGTCCACTTTCAAATGTATTTTTAGGCGCCTCAAGTTGGGCTAGTAAATTCCTCTTGAGTGCTGAGAGATCACCAGGGTGATTTTTTTGCATGCGATTGAGAGTTCACTTATGCGGTGTTTATCACGATTGAATTAGGGGCGTCGGGAGTCGCCGAACATATTTCTCGATATTGACACCGGAATGTTTATTCAAATTTCAAAGCTGCCACCATAACTACGATGAGGTGCACTATCCTTCAGCACCTATCGATTGTTACTGGCCCATGGGATCCAACTCTTTGGCCATTGCAAGGGATTAGAACCTGACTAATTCCTCAACAAACGGAATTTACTTTTTATAAGTCGGTCCTCAGCTGGATCCTTGACTTCAATACATTTGACTCGACCAGTCTGAACCCTACACCTGCCCCACTCATGCCCTTGCTTTACGAACGAGAGCTGTCCTCCGCAGTCGTGGACTCAGGGATCAAATTTCCTACTTCAATTCGCCAGTATCATGCTCGCAGCAGACTCGCTGCATTCCTGAAGAATTCGCCACTCTTCGATTCCGACAAGAGGGAGTGGCGAGACATCCCCACATCTCCTCAACAGGGACTGGACTTGTTCGAAGCTATAGTCACGATATTCCGCGCCATCTGCTCCGAATTCAGCTGCGCTAAACTTACGCCGACGTCCAGGCCTCGAGGACTCGCTCGCACCCGTAGCACGGAGACTGTCAACATCGAGCGCTCGGATAACTCCACGTACAGCTTGAGAGCTACGCCAGCTGTAATTTTCACTGGGACAGGCCCAAATTTTCCTCTCGAACAGCTGCAGATCCACGATCCTAACCTCTTCTGCGTGATCCCTTTGGAGCTTGAAGTTGAAGATGACTGGGATGATGTCAAATTACAGGCGCAGGTTTTCGTATACGCTCGGTAGGTTACCTCTCTTGTCTTCTATCAAACGCAAAACTAATCCCCTGTATACATTTAGGCAATGCTTTATGCAACAAAAGAATCGAAAATTCGTTTTTGTGCTCGTGATGTCAGAGACTTCCGTTCGGCTCTATCAATTCGACCGAACAGGACTCCAGCAATTCCCAAAGTTCAATTACCACAAAAGCCCTCTCGATTTTCTGATCCTACTCATTGGATTGACAGCTGCGGACGATGAGGGGTGCGGCTTCGATACATCCATATTGTGGAAAGGCCTTTGCCGCTACATGCTCACCATCGATGAGAAAAAGGCGCCTCTTGAATATAAACTCGACAGAGTGATTCCAAGTCAGGCATTTACGGGAAGGGGCACGTTTTGGTGGCTGGCGAATGACGTTCGTGGGACCACTTTGATCATCGAGGAAACTTGGCGATTTGCAGACCAACAGTCGGGAGTTGAATTACTGGACTTGATTCGAGGAGTAGATGGTGTTGGGGAAGTTCTGGCATGCGAGGAGTCGTTCAACACTTCCCAGTTCAGAAAACCTGGTTTGGCCAATACCCCTGTCCGACCTCGAGTGCGCTCTCGGATCGTTTTTAAAGGATACGAAAACACTATTGACAAGTTTAAGAGTCGTAAGGAATTTCTAAACGGTTTCAGGGATGCCGTTGCAGGTGCGCCGTACACTTCTACGCTGTTTTTTTGCTGGTATTGATGCCCGCTCTTCCTAGGCCACCGGAATCTGTGGAACAAAGGTGTTCTTCATCGCAATATCAGCACCAATAACATTAGACTTGGACAGGATTCCGCCAGGCCTGGGAACAGTGGAGTTCTCATCGGGGTTTATCATGACGCCCTTATCTCGAAAAAGCTCGAACTCGCTGATCACCGTATAGTGAGTAGGACTATACAATAACGATCTTTGTTTCTGCTAATATGTTACAATAGGGGGAACCGAGATTTCAGTCGATTATAGTGGCTTCTTCATGCCCAACGTTCGAGGATTATTCCCCGTTCAACTATGACTACGAATCTGCACCTCACGATTATCTTGACGACCTAGAATCGTTCTTCTATATCTTTGTTTGGATCTGTCTGGGATACGAAGGGCCGGGTCGTCCTCATGCGCCCTCACTGGAGCAATTTTCGATTTGGGATGAAGAGGGGATATTTTCTGCTCATGCTAAGCGCTGGCTGCTTTCCGAGCGCACTGACGGGAAATGGGAAGTTTCGGCATACTTTGGACCTATCTTTCAGACTCTTTTCCGGGAACTCCGTATTTTCATTGGGGAACGGCTCAACGCTAAAATGAAGGCTCTACGATTGTTCGACTGGCCGAGGAAGCCTTCAGATTTCAAGTACGTGGATGAGGATTACGCGATATTTTTGGGCTTCATCGACAAGGCGTTGAAGGCGCTGGATGAGGCGACCCTGGGGGAACTGCAGGCGCCAGTGATACCGCGAACTCGATTCCTCCCACCACAATTGGCACCGCCGGCTCCCTATGTAGGTCCTTTGGGAGACATTATGCCTGTCGTGCCACGGAATAAGCGACCCCATCTCAGCCCCAAGCAACCAGCCAACGAGAATGATGGAGCTGGTATGCTTCTCGAAGCGAAACAATTGCCGAAGGATTCTCTGACTGAACGGCGCCCCCCACATAGAAATCCGCCGTATCAGCCTTTGAGGCCCCTTCGCTGACCGATGGTTTAGGATAACACTCCAACTTTTCCTGTGCTTGGGATATATTTCCAAGGGGTACCAGTAAAAAAATCTGAGATATTACATTGGTTAGTTAGTTCAGCCTGAATGGCCTTGAAAAAAATTTGGACTCACTAAAAATATTGTATAAATAATCTATTTTGGAGCCATTTCTGATCTACATAGCTTGGATTGTTTAACAATCTGTAAATTGAAATTTATCCAAAGTTAAATCCAAGTACAGAAAGAATAAAAATATGCACCTTAGATTTATTTGTACAGCAAACGAAGGACATTAGAGCTGGAAATCCGAAGTGGGCCTATCGATTAGCAACCAGCTGTAATTTCTTGGTAATTTCGTTCTGTCCGTCCCACTTTTCAGAAAATTGTGTAGAACCTTACATAGGGGCAAAAAAACGATTTTCTCTGATCCGCGCCCGTTCCGGGTTCCGATCGGTCATTTGTCCGTTTTTGGATCCGGCCTCTTGGTGCGTTTGGCCTTGACTCCTGCTTGACCCCCCAAATCCAAAAGGTGTGTCCGTGCTAGCCGAGAAGTCTGGCACACTGGCACTACCTAGGATTGTCCTGCCAGTCGTATTTGACGGCCCTTACATTTGATCCCTGACTCAGTTCTAAATTCCCTCCGCCTAAGCGAGGTATATGTGTATTTTTCGAATTTAGGCCTATCGGATATATGAAAACAGCTGTAACGTGCGACTCTTTCCCTACGATCATGGCAACCATGTCTCCTCCCTCTACTCCTAGCACTTCTTCAAATATCGATCCCTGCATTCAGATCACCTTTGACGCCGTCAACTGGGACGTCCTTTCTTCCCTCCCAACAAGCGACCAACGCTATCTTGATCTTTATCTGCATACCATCTGTAAACTGAAATGTCGAGTCGAGAACAGGGGAAACAATCCCCGCGACCGCGACTACCTCGCCGTCGCACCGACGCAACAAACCTCTTTGCACGCCAAACAGTTCAGCTGGCTTTTATAGCGCCCCCAGACAGGACCCTGCCTTATGCTGAGCAATGTCCGATCCAAAATCGCCAAATTTTGGCACTTATGTACGGACGATTTTTTACCAGTTCCGTCCGCATAGGGATCCGACCTACCATTTTGGGCTTCATTCCGTCCGCATAGCCGATAAGACATATTTGCGACCACCTTCCGTCCGCATAAGGAATCGGACATAAAATCCATGCAAAAATGTACGACAAAAATGAAAATCTACATCACAGCTGCTCGCCGCTCCTCACATCATCTTCCTTAACAGCCTCATCGTCGTTCATATATCATACCCTGTCCATCCCCCCAAAAGCCGGACCTTCACGGAATTCCTTAGTTGTTGTGGAAGTTGCTTTCTTGAGAAGTTCAGTTAGGTTCAGTTGCAGTATAGAGGGCATCGCATTCCTCACGAAACAAACGCGCGCTAATCGATTCATCAGTATTAAGACTCTGGGCAATGAGCTATGTTGCTTGAAGATCATGGTAGAATCAACTTGAATGGTAGTCGAGTGGAAGATCAATATAATAAAATACTGTTTGAACTTTGCTCAACTCAACAATCATGAACAAATGTACGAATTTGGGATCGGACATCGCTGACGACCAGCCATTTCCGCACCCTCTTGGGATCGGACATCCGGCGAAATTTTGCGCTTTCCGTCCGCATAAGGATCGTACATGCGTCAACTTTTGGGGTCATTTCCGTCCGCATAAGGATCGGACATCGCTCAGCATAAAGCAGGGTCCTCCCCAGACATGCCTGGAAATCAGGTCGCCAACACCAGCAGCGCTCTGATATCTGCCTCGGCGAAATCTGCAACTCAGCCATTTCCCAGAACCGAATCGCCTCCAGCCAGTGGGCCTTCCGATGGCTCTAAGCCTCGGGGTAGCCCTTTTTCAGCAAACCAGCCTCCATCTGCAACTCAAGCACCTCCTGGAACGCCATCCGCCCCGAGTACTCTACCTTCCGGTAGCTTTAAGCCTCAGGATAACCCTTATGAAGCAATCGGCGGGGTCGTGCCTCCATTGCAGAGTCAAATGCAGGCTGTGGGAAGCGTTGCGTACGAAGGGCTGAAGACAGTATTGCAGGGGCTTTATGACTGCTCTGATATGTTCCTACCCCTGAAGACGGCTGCTGGAGGGTTGCTGACAGTTATCAAGATTATCGATGTACGTGGTTCGATTTGTCGTGCATGAACGGTTGATGAACTATTCTTGCGGACTAGAGGGTGTCAGGAAACAAGACAGAACTCGAAGACCTCAAAAAAAAGCTAGTAGCTATCACCGCGATCGTCCAGAACTATAAGCGTCACAATATCTTAACCGCGTTAAATTACCGAATCAAAAATTTCTGCAAGTGCGTGTGTCGGAAAAATCCTAATTAACATATTCGTACTTGCGGCGCTGACGGTTTTACATGTGTTAATCAGTCTCTGCGCGCAAAAATATCAGCACATTATCAGGTCACTGTAACCTCACGCTAAGTGTTAATACCCATGGCAAGTGGGAACACGTTTACGCCTATGAACTTGTCAGGATCTGACCAGGTTGTGTCTCCATGAAATAA
>Ga0307513_10006299_pt1 | contig 15544 bp, 11 predicted proteins | sample 15_EM_MG_FD_202174 | JGI IMG/M metagenome (GOLD analysis project Ga0307513, IMG submission 202174) | Populus trichocarpa ectomycorrhiza microbial communities from riparian zone in the Pacific Northwest, United States - 15_EM | ecosystem: Host-associated > Plants > Roots > Unclassified | place... | reverse complement strand
AGAGGAGAAGATCCGCGCCCTGCGCGACGCGGGCTTCGACATGGACCTGGGCGGCGACGACATCACGTCCGTCCAGTACCAGAACGCCAACAACTCGGTCCGGGTGAACGACACGTTCATGAAGGCGGTCGAGTCGGGCGGCAAGTTCGGGCTCACCTCCCGGATGACCGGCGAGGTCATCGAGGAGGTCGACGCCAAGTCGCTCTTCCGCAAGATGGCCGAGGCGGCCTGGGCCTGCGCCGACCCGGGCATCCAGTACGACGACACGATCAACCAGTGGCACACCTGCCCGGAGTCCGGCCGTATCAACGGCTCGAACCCGTGCAGCGAGTACATGCACCTGGACAACACGTCGTGCAACCTCGCCTCGCTGAACCTGATGAAGTTCCTGAAGGACGACGGCAAGGGCCGCCAGTCCTTCGAGATCGACCGCTTCGCGAAGGTCGTCGAGCTGGTCATCACCGCGATGGACATCTCCATCTGCTTCGCGGACTTCCCGACCCAGAAGATCGGCGAGAACACGCGCGCGTTCCGCCAGCTCGGCATCGGCTACGCCAACCTCGGCGCCCTGCTGATGGCGACCGGTCACGCGTACGACTCGGTGGGCGGCCGTGCCCTGGCCGGTTCCATCACCTCCCTGATGACCGGCACGTCGTACCGCCGCTCCGCCGAACTCGCCGCGGTCGTCGGCCCGTACGACGGCTACGCCCGCAACGCGCAGCCGCACCTGCGGGTCATGAAGCAGCACGCCGACGAGAACGACAAGGCCGTCCGGATCGACGACCTGGACACCCCGATCTGGGCCGCCGCCACGGAGGCCTGGCAGGACGTCGTCCGCATCGGCGAGAAGAACGGTTTCCGTAACGCGCAGGCGTCCGTCATCGCCCCGACCGGCACCATCGGTCTCGCGATGTCCTGCGACACCACGGGTCTTGAGCCCGACCTCGCGCTGGTCAAGTTCAAGAAGCTCGTCGGCGGCGGCTCGATGCAGATCGTCAACGGCACGGTCCCGCAGGCCCTGCGCCGCCTGGGCTACCAGGAGGAGCAGATCGAGGCGATCGTCGCCCACATCGCCGACCACGGCCATGTGATCGACGCCCCGAGCCTCAAGCAGGAGCACTACGAGGTCTTCGACTGCGCCATGGGCGAGCGGACCATCTCCGCGATGGGCCACGTCCGCATGATGGCCGCGATCCAGCCCTGGATCTCCGGCGCCCTGTCCAAGACGGTCAACATGCCGGAGACGGCGACCGTCGAGGAGGTCGAGGAGATCTACTTCGAGGCCTGGAAGATGGGCGTCAAGGCGCTCGCGATCTACCGCGACAACTGCAAGGTCGGTCAGCCGCTCTCCGTCAAGAAGAAGGACGACGAGAAGACCGCGGTGACCGCGAAGACCGAGGCGACGATCCGTGAGGCCGTCGAGAAGGTCGTCGAGTACCGCCCGGTCCGCAAGCGCCTCCCCAAGGGCCGCCCCGGCATCACCACGTCCTTCACGGTCGGCGGCGCCGAGGGCTACATGACCGCCAACTCCTACCCGGACGACGGTCTCGGCGAGGTCTTCCTGAAGATGTCCAAGCAGGGCTCGACCCTCGCGGGCATGATGGACGCCTTCTCGATCGCCATCTCGGTGGGCCTGCAGTACGGCGTCCCGCTGGAGACGTACGTCTCGAAGTTCACGAACATGCGCTTCGAGCCGGCCGGTATGACGGACGACCCCGATGTCCGCATGGCGCAGTCGATCGTCGACTACATCTTCCGTCGCCTCGCGCTGGACTTCCTCCCCTTCGAGACGCGTTCCGCCCTCGGCATCCACTCCGCCGACGAGCGCCAGCGTCACCTGGAGACGGGTTCCTACGAGCCGACCGACGAAGAGGTCGGCATCGAGGTCGAGGGCCTGGCCCAGTCGGCGCCCCGCGCGCAGGAGCTGAAGGCCGTGGCAGCCCCGAAGGCCGCCGCGGAAGCGCCTCAGCCCGTTCTGCAGCAGGTGCACACCAGTGCCGAACTGGTGGAGATGCAGCTGGGCATCCAGGCGGACGCCCCGCTGTGCTTCTCCTGCGGTACGAAGATGCAGCGGGCCGGGTCCTGCTACATCTGCGAGGGCTGCGGGTCGACCAGCGGTTGCAGCTGACCGGTGAGTGAGTGAGTGAGTGAGGGAGGGAGGGGCGCCGGCCATGTGCCGGTGCCCCTCCTCTGTCATGTCCTGGGCCACGTAACCTCCGTCCATGGACGACAAGTCGCAGCGCCACGACGGTGAGATCGGTGAGCTATCGGGGGTTGCTCGGGCAGCCGCTCTGGACGCGCTGGTCGTGGATCTCCGTTCCCCGGATCCCGTGGTGCGTGACGAGCGGGCGTACGTCACGGCTGTCCGCTGGATACCCGCCCTCGACGCGGAGGAGCGCCGGTGGCTCGGGGACCGGACGGCCGGGCTGTTCGACGATCCCGGCATTCAGGCGCGTGCTTTCGCTCCCCTAGTCCTCGCCCGGATCGTCGACGCGGGGGACTGGCGGCAGGAGTGGTGGGAGGCGTTCGCCGGGTGGTATCCCGGGGAGGCCGATCTGCGCGGGTACGACACCACGCTCGGCTGGGTGCACGCCGCCGCGCACGGCGCCGATCTGCTGGCGGCTCTCGCACGGCGCCCGCAGCAGGAGCCCGCACCGTTGATCGAACTGGCCGTCGCGCGGCTGCTGGCCGACACCGACCATGTCTTCGACGCTCAGGAGGACGACCGGATCGCCCGTGCGCTGGCCCAGGTTCTGTGCCGGCCCGGGCTCGGCGCCGCCGAGTCGGTGGGATGGCTGGACGCCGTCACGGCGGCGTTCCGGACGGGAGAGCCCGGGCCGGTTCCGCCCTGGGCCTCCAACACCATGCGGACGCTGCGCATGCTCTACCTGCTGGCGGACCGCGGACTTCGCGCGCCGGGAGGGGACGGCCCGCCGAGCACGGTCACCCATCGGGAGGCCGTACTCGATGCCCTGGCCGCCACCCTCGCGATCGTCACCCCCTACCTGCCCTCCCCTTCAGGGAGGGATCAGGTCTGACGTGTGCGGCCCATCGTCCTGGTGAACGTCGCCGGGTCGTCCTCGAAGCCCTGGACGCCGGAGTGGAAGTCCCACGACCCGCTCTCGTCGCGGACGAACTCCGCGACCGTGGCCGCCGTAGACCCCAGAACGCCGCCGAAATCGTCCTCCGCCAGGACGCCGTAGCCCTCGCGGATGCGCAGGCCGGGCTTGATGACGCTGACGAACGTCCGGTGCGTGGAACGCTGTTGGATGATGACGCCGACCACCACGCGCGCGTACTGGGCGGCCAGGCGGTCGAACTCCAGCGTCATGACCTCGTCCCAGCCGAAGCCCTTGCCGTCCTTGCTGTCCCGGTTGAGCGTGATCGTGCCGTCCGGGGAGCGGCTGTCGAAGTGCACCACATAGGCGGGATCGCCGTACGGATCGGTCGCCGGGTAGGTCGCGGCGACGATGTCGAGATCGGTGGGGGGCTGCCCCGCCGGACTGGGATCCCACTTCAGTGAGACTTCGGCCTTGCGGATCCCCTTGTTGAGGGCCTTCACCAGACTTCCCTTCCCCGTTCGCCGTGTGCGGTCGCTCCAACTGCCGGTACATCACAGCTGGTTGTCCATCGTGCCACGTGCGCGGGGGCGCTCGCGCGGTTGTACTCCGCCCGAGCGTGACCGGCGCCACGCTCCGTGGCCTTACGATGGCGCGGTGCTGGTCAAGTGGATTCGCTGCACCGTGGTGGACCGCCGCGGTTTCGAACGGGGGCAGCGAAAGTGGGCGGGACTTCTGGGGGAGCCGGGATTCCGGGGGCAGGGCGGGGGCTGGAGCCGGGGGCGTCCCGGCGTGGCGCACGTCTTCGCCTTCTGGGAGAGCCGGGCCTTCTACGACTCCTTCATGGCTCGGTCCCATGACCGGCTCGCCACCGCTCAGTCGGGCACGTTCAAGGAACAGCAGGTCAAGCTGTTCGACCACCGGTTCGACGTGAAGACCGGCTTCGAGCCGCGCTTCACGGACTCCGACCTGGTACGGGTGGCGCACTGCCGTGTCCACGAGGAGCGCGCGGAGCACTTCGCGCTGATGCAGGAGAAGGTCTGGAACCCCGCGATGGCGGGTTCCCCCGGCATGGTGCGCGGGCTGTTCGGCGAAGCACCGGGGCACGAGTTCCTGATCCTGTCGATGTGGCGGTCGGCCGCCGAGCACGGCAAGTACCGGGCCGAGCGCGTGGAGCGGCTGGCGCTGCGGGCCCAGCTGGAGGCGGATGTCGCGGCCCTCGCCGGCGACATCGTCGAGCTGGAACCGAGCTGGATAGTCTGAAGATCTGTACCGGATCAGCACTCTGAGTGCTCCAATGCGCACGACATGTGTGACATACGCCGTATAGAGACCGTGCGAGTGCCCGCTCGACGCCGAGCCGATCTAGGGTTTTGGCATGGTAAGACCACGGCGCATCGTCCTTGTCCGGCACGGCGAGTCAATGGGCAATGCCGATGACACCGTCTACGAACGCGAGCCGGACCATGCCCTGGCCCTCACAGAACGCGGCTGGCGCCAGGCGGAGGAGACGGGCAAACGGCTGCGCGAGGTGTTCGGGCAGGAACAGGTCAGCGTGTACGTCTCCCCGTACCGCCGTACCCACGAGACCCTGCGCGCGTTCAGCCTGAACCCCGACCTCATACGCGTACGCGAGGAGCCCCGGCTGCGCGAGCAGGACTGGGGCAACTGGCAGGACCGGGACGACGTACAGCTGCAGAAGGCGTACCGGGACGCTTACGGGCACTTCTTCTACCGGTTCGCCCAGGGGGAGTCCGGCGCCGACGTGTACGACAGGGTCGGCGGCTTCCTGGAGAGCCTCTACCGCAGTTTCGAGGCCCCCGACCATCCGCCCAACGTGCTGCTGGTGACCCACGGTCTGGCCATGCGGCTGTTCTGCATGCGCTGGTTCCACTGGACGGTCGCGGAGTTCGAGTCGCTGTCGAATCCGGGGAACGCGGAGATGCGGATGCTCGTTCTCGGGGGTGACGGCAGGTACACCCTCGACCGGCCGTTCGAGCGCTGGCGTGACCCGGAATCGTACGGAATCAGCGGTTAGGGTGGCAGGGCGATGACCGTTGACTCCTCTCCCGCTTCCGCTGCGCACGAGCGCCTGGAGCGTGCCCTGGCCAGCCTGCGCGGGCTCGCGGTGGGGGACGCGCTGGGGTCGCAGTTCTTCGTGCCCGTGAACCACCCGCTGCTGGGGCTCCGCGAGCTGCCGCCCGGCCCCTGGCAGTGGACCGACGACACGGAGATGGCGTGCTCCGTGGTGGCCGTACTGACCGCGCACCACCGCATCGACCAGGACGCGCTGGCCCACTCCTTCGCGCACCACCACGACTTCGACCGCGGGTACGGCCCCGCGGTGAACCGGCTCCTGCGGCTGGTCCGGGAGGGCGGCGACTGGCGCGAGCTGGCGTCCGCCCTGTTCAACGGGCAGGGATCCTGGGGCAACGGCGCGGCCATGCGCATCGCTCCGCTGGGCGCCTGGTACGCGGACGACCCGGAACAGGCGACCCACCAGGCGGAGATCTCGGCCTACCCCACGCACCAGCACCGCGAGGCCGTGGTCGGCGCCATGGCCGTCGCCGCGGCAGCCGCCCTGGCAGCCGCTCCGGACGGCCCGCCGAGCCCCGGTGCGCTCCTCGACGGTGTCATCGCGCTCGTCCCGCGAAGCGCCGTCGCTGCCGGGCTGCGGCGCGCCCGGGACATGCTCGACTACGCCGACGCGGGCACGGTCGCGGCCGTACTGGGCTGTGGCCGACGTACGTCGGCGCACGACACCGTGCCCTTCGCGCTCTGGTCCGCCGCGCGCGCCCTCGGTGACTACGAAGAGGCCTTCTGGGTCACGGCCCGGGCGGGCGGCGACGTGGACACGAACTGCGCCATCGTGGGCGGCGTACTCGCCGCGGGGAAGGCGGGGGCACCGCCGTCTGCGTGGCTGGAGCGGACGGAAACGCTGCCGGAGTGGGTGCCGACGGGGGCCTAGTCCTGCGGTGTGTGGGCCCCTGGGGCGGCGATCCGGCTTCGTGCCGGGGCGACGTAGAGGTGTCGTGCAGGCCCGGGCGCGCGTGCGCGCCGGTGTCCCCGACCCCACGCCGACGCAAGCCGTATGGCGGCGCACACACGCGCGTGCGTGCCGGAAACGCGCGCCTGGGGCGAGGTAGGTCCCGGTCAGGCGCTGACGGCGCGGGCCGCTGCGGGAGCGTCGCCGCGCCGCTGGGCGTCGTCCGCGCGGGCGGCACTTGGGGCCCGCAGCGCCGCGTGTCGCGTCGGTGCCCGGAGGGACGTACACGTGCTGCCGGCGCTGGTAAGGCACCGGATGCCCGCGCGGGCGGTAGGCGGTACCTGGGGCCCGGCCCGCAGTACTGCACGTTGCCTCGGCGCCCGGAGTGACGTACATGTCCTGCCGGCGACGGCAGGGCACGGGACGTCGTCCGCGCGGGTGGCCGCCTCGCGAGGCCCACGGTGCCCTGCGTCGCTCCGGGCATCCGGAGCGACGCAGGGCACCGTCGTCGTCGGCGACCCCGCAGGCGGCGCCTGCGGGCCCGTTGCCGGGAGATCAGCCGCCCGCCGGACCCGCGGTGCTCGCCGTGCCCGACAGGGCCTCCAGGTCGCTCTTGCGGACGCGGATCACGAACCAGGCGGTGGCGAGGGCCAGCAAGGCCATCGCGGCGGCCGGGATGAAGGCCGTGGAGATGCCGTGGGCCAGTACCTCGTGGCTCCAGGGAGCCGGGAGCTGGTTGGTCCTGGCGAACTCCGCCTTCTGCTCCGGCGATGCCTCGGCGAGGAACTTGGGTACCTGTTTCGCCGCCTCGTCGCGGCTGGCCGCGCCGAACACCGTCGTCAGGATGGAGAGGCCGAGCGAACCGCCCACCTGCTGCGTGACGTTGAGCAGCCCGGACGCGGCGCCGGCCTCGTGCGCGGCGACCCCGGAGACCGCGGTCAGGGTCAGCGTCACGAAGTTGAGGCCCATACCGAAGCCGAAGACCACCATCGGGCCGAGCACCCCGCCGACGTACGAGCTGTCGGGGGTGATGAAGGCCTGCCAGATGAGGCCGAGAGTCGCCAGTGCCGATCCGACCACCATGAACGGCTTGGGTCCGAGGACCGGCAGGAACCGCTGCGACAGGCCCGCGCCGATGGCGATGGCGAAGGTCACCGGCAGGAAGGCGAGGCCCGCCTCGATCGGCGTGTACAGCAACACGTTCTGCACGAAGAGGACGATGAAGAAGAACATGCCGAACATCGCCGCGGCCAGGCTCAGCATGATCACGTACGTGCCCGAGCGGTTGCGGTCGGCGAACATCTTCAGCGGGGTGATCGGCTCCTTGGCGCGCATCTCCACGAAGACGAAGGCGGCCAGCAGGATCACCGCCGTGCCGAAGGACGCGAGGGTCAGGCTGTCCCGCCAGCCCTCCTCCGCCGCGCGGATGAAGCCGTAGACGAGGGCCGCCATGCCCAGCGTCGAGGTCAGCGCGCCCACGATGTCGAAGCGGCCGGGGTGGCGTTCGGACTCGCTGATGTACAGCGGCGTGAGCACGGCGATCAGGATGCCGATCGGTACGTTGACGAACAGCACCCAACGCCAGTCGAGCCACTCCGTGAGCATGCCGCCGGCGAGCAGGCCGACGGCGCCGCCGCCCGCCGAGACGGCGGCGAAGACCCCGAACGCCCGGTTGCGCTCCGGGCCTTCGGCGAACGTGGTGGTGATGAGCGCCAGCGAGGTGGGCGACGCGATCGCGCCACCCACGCCCTGGAGGGCGCGTGCGGCCAGCAACTGCCAGGGTTCCTGGGCGAGTCCGCCCAGCAGGGAGGCGGCGATGAACACCAGGATGCCGGTCATGAAGACCCGGCGGCGGCCGAGGATGTCGCCCGCCCGCCCGCCGAGCAGCAGCAGGCCGCCGAAGGTGAGCGTGTAGGCGCTGACCACCCAGGTGAGGTCGGTGGTGCTGAACTTGAGGGCGTCTTGAATGTGCGGCAGCGCGATGTTCACAATCGTCGCGTCGAGTACCACCATGAGTTGGCAGGCCGCGATGACGGTGAGCGCTATGCCGGGATGCCCCTCCCGGCGGGCCGCACCTGGCTTGTGGTCCTTCATCAATGAAGAGGTAGTCACTATGGGTCCCCCATAAGAGCACTAGTGAACGCAAGCGTTCACTGAAGTCGCCGCCGTGTCGCACCCCGGTCGCCCGGGTAATCTCTGCGATTCACCTCGTCGGCGATCCCCTCAATACCGACAATCCCGGTAATCCTCGCACCGCCCGCTCACCCTTGCCCGCTGGAGACACATCAGATGGTTACCTCGCGCTGGACGGCCGCCCCCGCTCAGACGGCCTCCCCCCGCCGGCGCGGCGCCGTGCTCGAACGCGCGATTCTCGACGCCGCGCTGGAGCAGCTCAGTACGGTCGGCTGGAACGGCCTCACGATGGAGGGCGTCGCCGCCGGCGCCCAGACCGGCAAGGCCGCGGTCTACAGACGCTGGCCCTCGAAGGAGGACCTCGTCGCGGACGCGCTCCAGGCCGGGCTGCCGCGTTTCGACCGGGCGCCCGACCTCGGGAACGTGCGGGACGACCTCCTCGAACTGTGCCGGCAGGTGCGCGAGGCGATGTTCTCGCGCCCCGGGTTCGCGCTGCGCTCGGTGATTCACGAATGCGACAGTCCGCAGGCGGAACGCTTTCAGGGCGTGATCTTCGGAGGCCTCGTCGAGCCGACGGTGAGGCTCCTCCGGGAGATCATCGACCGCGGAATCGCGCGAGGGGAGACACGTCCGGATGCCGCCAACGGCTATGTCCTCGACGCCATTCCGGCCATGATGATGTACCGCTCGAAGATGTGCGCGAGTGAATGGGGCGAGCGGGACATCGAAGAGATGATCGACCAGCTGATGGTTCCGCTGTTGCGGGCGGGAAGTGTCTGAAGTGGCTTGGGGGGCCGGGGTGTCGTGTGGGGTTCCGGGCGGCGTAGGCTGAGACCGCCATGCCGTACGAAGCACCCACCCACACCGTCGAGCGCTCCCTGCGCGCCACGACCGGAGCGAAGGTCATCGCCGGCGTCGACGAGGTGGGCCGGGGCGCGTGGGCCGGTCCCGTCACCGTCTGCGCGGCGGTCACCGGTCTCCGGCGGCCCCCCGAGGGGCTCACCGACTCCAAGCTCATCGCGGTCAAGCGGCGTACCCAACTCGCGGAAGAACTGCGGACATGGGTCACGTCGTACGCGTTGGGGCACGCCTCTCCGGAGGAGATCGACGACCTGGGGATGACGGCCGCGCTGCGGCTCGCCGCGGTGCGCGCACTGGAGGCCTTGCCCGTCCGCCCCGACGCGGTCATCCTCGATGGCAAGCACGACTACCTGGGGTCGCCGTGGCAGGTCCGCACGGTGATCAAGGGTGACCAGTCGTGCGTGGCGGTCGCGGCGGCGTCCGTGATCGCCAAGGTTCAGCGCGACAAAATGATGGCCGAACTGGGTATCGACCATGCAGACTTCGGTTTTGCGGCCAATGCCGGGTATCCGTCCCCCGTGCACAAGGCCGCGCTGGAGGAGCGGGGTCCCACCCCGTACCACCGGCTGTCGTGGGCGTATCTTGATGCGCTGCCCCAGTGGCGGCACCTCAAGAAGGCCCGCAGTTGGGCGAACGGGAACGCTCCGGAGATCGAGGGCCAGCTCGGCTTCGACTTCTGACGGTTCCGTTCGCACTTATGTGCCACCCGCCGACGCGAGTCGCACGGGTGTTTGATAAATATCAGGTCATGCCTCTCATTCCCGAGGAGCCTCAGATTCACGAGAGTGCCCAGGGTCCCCGCGTCACTCCGGCCAGTGGCCGCACCGCGCAGACCCCCCGTCCCGTACCCGGCCCCCGCCCCGCGGCTGCGCCGCGTCCCGGCCGTCCGGGGCCTTTCCGGCCCACGGCGCCGGCCCAGCGCGCACCGCACGACGCGCCCGCGACCGCCGTGGCCGCGACCGCGGGTGCGGTCAAGCCCGGGCCGTCCGCGGCTCCGGCCGCCCCTGTCCCTTCCGCCCCCTCTGTCCCTGCCTCCGCGGCTTCGGCGGCCCCGCAGATCCAGCTGATCCCGGCCTCGGCCGAGGGCGCGCTGGACGCTGCGGAGGAAGCTGTCGACCTGCTCCTGGAGTCGGGCCGTGCCCCCGGCGAGGTGCTGGTGATCACCACCGGCGATCCGCACCCGTGGGCCGCGCACGAACTGTCCTTCGGTGAGGCCCCGTACTGGGCGCAGCACGACGCGGGCGACGACGTCTTCTATGCCGACGCCGCCGCTGTGAGCCGTGCCGGTTCACGTCCCGTGGTCGTGGTCGCCGTCAACGGCGGTGCCGACACCACGGCCGCCACGGCCCTTCCCCTGGCCCTCGGCCGGGCCGGCGCCCTGCTGATCGTCTGCGGCGACCCGCAGCAGATCAACTCGGTGCTGGGCGCGGGGGTCTGAGCCGGTCCAGCGCCATCGGACGGGCTGACGGAGAACTGCTGAAGCGGTATTCGTACGGCGGGTGATCCGGCATGCCCTGACGCGCTTCGACGCGTCCGGGCGGTCGTACGCCGGTGATGTCATGGCCCAGGCAACAGAGCGAGATCGTACGGTCGACGGGGGCACGCGTGCGCGTGCGCCCGTCCTGTGCTGTGGACGCCGTACGGGCGAGCCGTCGTGTGCCGTGCCGTCGTGCGCACGCGCGCGTGCAGATGATCGCTGCCGCATGTCCTGATGCGTCGTCGTACGTCGTACCGGGCGGACGCCGTTGTCCGCGGTGGCTGTTCTCGTACGACGTGGTCGCCTTCCCCATGGCCGTCAGGTGCGGCCCTGTCGGGCGCCGGGGTCAGCGGGCCGCCGCGCGGCGCAGGATGTCCGAGGCGGCGCCTCCGGTGCGGGGCATCGGCAGCGGTGGCGGTGCCTCGGACATGGCGAGGGGCTCCGGTGGGGAGTCCGCGTTCGGGCGACGCCCGCCGCGGCCCTCGCCGAGTACCTGCCAGCCGTCGCGGGTCAGCGTGATGTACGCCCCGCAGCGCAGCCCGTGCAGGGTGCAGGCGTCGCGCAGACCCCACATCCACGCGCCGTCCTCCTGCGTCCAACGGGCGTCGCCGTCACGGCAGTAGAGCAGGACGGCCGTGCGCACCGGCGTACGGCGGCGCAGGTCGTGCGGGATGACCCGGCGCAGCTGCGCGAGCAGCGAGTTGCGGAACATCCAGCCGTCGGCCGGCGCCGAGCGGCGGATGAACGAGGCACTCGCCCGCACCCGCTCGTCCGGATCGAGGACGGCCACGATCGCGGTCGCGGGTCTGGGGCTGTGCCTGGAGTGCAGTCCGCTGACGACCTCTCGCGGATTGCGCAGCAGGGGAATCCCGGCTGCGGCCCACTCCGCGGGTTCGAGCATGCGGGCTGCTGAGTTGGTGGAAGCGGCGGACAGGTCGGCAGACGTCGACATGGATGCCGCGGGGGACGGAGCGAATCCGAAGGTCACGGTCCTCCCTTCGGCTACGCGCCCACACTGCGGGCGGAGATCGGACTTGGGGGAGCGCACACCGCAGCGAAGCCCTGCCGGACCACGGGCAAGAAGCCGTGCGGGGAGCGGACTCCAATTCTTGCGGTCGAACTGGGTTGCGGCAACGAGCAAATGGGGCCACCGACCGTCTTCTGGTGATCTGTGGATTATATCCCTGCCGGGTGTGTCATTTGTAGATGCCTGGGGTGGCCCGGAACATGCCGTTGGTCCGGGTGTCCACCCTGGTTCATGTGCTCGTCATCAGCCTTGCAGGGCGAGGACCAGCGGCAGGACCCCCCGCGCACCGGCCCGGCGGAGCATCCGGGCCGCCACCGCGAGGGTCCACCCGGTCTCCGTGAAGTCGTCCAAAAGGAGGACTGGCCCCTGCGCATCGACGAGGGCGGCGGCCAGCGCGGGCGGCACGGTCAGGGCTCCGTCGAGCGCCTTCAGTCGCTGGGCGCTGTTGCTGCGGGACACGGGCGGGGCCTCACCGGCGTACTCCAGACTGCCCAGCAGGGGCAGCCGGCCGATCTCCGCGATCCGCGTGCCCAGGGACGCGATCAGCTGCGGGCGGGTGCGTGAGGCGACGGTGACGATGCCGACCGGGCGCGGTTGGGCCGACGCGGCTCCCGAGGCCCAGCCGTCGGGTCCCTTCGCCCAGTCGACCAGCACACCGACGACGGCCTTGGCCACATCGTCCGGCACCGGCCCGTCCGGGGCCTGCGGCGAGAACATCGGGCGCAGCCGGTTGCCCCAGCCGATGTCCGACAACCGGCCCAACGCGCGCCCCGTGGAGGCCTGTTCACCGACCGGAATACGTCCTTTCAGCTCGACTCCGATCGCCGGCAGCCCGGTCGGCCACATGCGCCGGGGCTCGACCTCGACACCGGCCCGGCCCAGATCCGCGCGCGCGGCGTCCACGGCCTTCGTGGAGGCGTCGGGAGTGAACCGGGCGCCCGCGCAGTTGTCGCAGCGGCCACAGGGCTTGGCGCCCTCGTCGTCCAACTGGCGCTGCAGGAACTCCATCCGGCAGTCCGTCGTCGACGCGTACGCGCGCATCGCCTGCTGCTCGGCCTTCCGCTGGCGCGCCACCCACTCGTACCGCTCCGTCTCGTACGTCCACGGCCGGCCCGTGGAGACCCAGCCGCCCTTGACCCGGTTGACGGCCCCGTCGACGTCGAGAACCTTGAGCATGCTCTCCAGGCGGGAGCGGCGCAGCTCCACCAGGGGTTCCAGGGCGGGCAGCGACAACGGCCGCTCCGCGCGCGCGAGAACGTCGAGAGTGCGGCGCACCAGCTCCTCCGGAGGGAAGGCGAGGGAGGCGAAGTACTCCCAGATCGCCTCGTCCTCCTTCCCCGGGAGCAGCAGCACCTCCGCGTGCTCGACACCGCGTCCGGCGCGGCCCACCTGCTGGTAGTAGGCGATCGGGGAGGAGGGCGAGCCGAGGTGCACGACGAAGCCGAGGTCCGGCTTGTCGAAGCCCATACCCAGCGCGGACGTCGCCACCAGGGCCTTCACCTTGTTGCCGAGCAGGTCGTCCTCGGCCTGCTGTCGGTCGGCGTTCTCCGTCTTCCCCGTGTACGAGGCCACGGTGTGCCCGCGCTGCCGGAGGAAGGCGGTGACCTCCTCGGCGGCGGCCACCGTGAGCGTGTAGATGATCCCGGAGCCCGGCAGATCGGCGAGGTGGTCGGCGAGCCACGCCATCCGGTGTGCCGCGTCCGGCAGCCGCAGCACACCGAGGCTCAGGCTCTCCCGGTCCAGGGGGCCGCGCAGCACCAGCGCGTCCGAGGCGCCGCCGGTGCCCAGCTGTTCGGCCACGTCGGCGGTCACGCGCGCGTTGGCCGTGGCGGTGGTGGCCAGGACGGGCACGCCCGGCGCGAGGTCGGTGAGCATCGTGCGCAGTCGGCGGTAGTCGGGGCGGAAGTCGTGGCCCCAGTCGGAGATGCAGTGGGCCTCGTCCACCACGAGCAGGCCCGTCGCGGCGGCGAGCTTGGGGAGCACCTGGTCGCGGAAGTCGGGGTTGTTGAGGCGTTCGGGGCTGACCAGCAGGACGTCGACCGTGCCCGCCGCGATCTCCTCCTGGACCGTGTCCCATTCCTCGGTGTTCGAGGAGTTGATCGTCCGCGCGTGGATGCCCGCCCGGGCCGCTGCGTCCACCTGGTTGCGCATCAGCGCGAGCAGCGGAGAGACGATCACGGTGGGCCCACTGCCCTGGGCTCGCAGCAGCGAGGTCGCCACGAAGTACACCGCGGACTTGCCCCACCCCGTGCGCTGTACGACCAGGGCCCGGCGCTTGTCGGCGACCAGCGCCTCGATCGCCCGCCACTGGTCCTCGCGCAGCCGGGCGGCGCCTGTGGCGTCCCCGACAAGGCGGGTGAGGACCGTGTCGGCCGCCGCCCGGAGATCCGCGTTGCTCGTGTGCTCCATGCACCCCATACAACAGGACGTCACTGACAACCGGGACGTGGGACGGCGCATCACAGCCACCTGTCGGGCGCGCGCGTCCGCGTGCGGGCGTGGGCGGACATGGCGGGCGCCGGTCTCCGCACCTTGTGCCCGACCCCGACCCCGACCTGCCCGGCGTCGGCTTGACGTGTCCCTGCTTGAGGTTATCCACAGGCTCAAGCGGAACCTGGAAATCCGCGAGATCGTCACCGCATGACGAATCACAGCGAAACGCATCAGGTCACCCTGCGCACCCCGGCCGAACTGGCCGACGCCCTGCCGTATCTGCTCGGCTACCACCCCGAGGACAGCATCGTCCTGGTCGCACTGCACGACCGGGACGGACGCGGCCGGTTCGGCGGCCGGGCCCGGCTCGGAATTCCCACGAACCCGGACGACTGGCCCGCCGTGGCACAGCAGTTGACGCACGGTCTGGTGACCGGCAGCGAGCGCAGAGGCGCACGGCCCGAGAGCATGGTCGTGTATCTCTGCCAGGAACCGGCGGAGGGCGAGGCGCGGCATCAGGTGCGGGAACGGCTGCGCCCGCTCGCCCAGTTGCTGCGCACCGAGTGCGGCCGTCTCGACGTACCCGTGGTCGAGGCGCTGTGCATCGCCGACAACCGCTTCTGGTCCTACTGCTGTGTGACGCCCGAGTGCTGTCCGGACGAGGGGGTGCCCATGGGCCTGCCCGGTACCTCGGTGCTGGCCGCCGCCGCGACCTATGCCGGTCTGCGAGTGCGGGGCACACTGCGTGAGTTGCGGGCCAGGCTCCAGCCCTGGGAGACCGCTGCGGCGCGGGAACAGGAACGTGTGCTCCACAACGCGAACGCCCGCCTGGTCCCGCGAATCCTCGACGACGCGAGCCGCGCGGACATCGCCGAGGAGACCCTGCGAGAGGCACGCCGGGTCAGGGACCGGTTCGCCGAGGCCCCCGCCGTGTCCGGCACGCTCCTGGCAGACCTCCGCGACGACGAACTGCTCACCCACGACGAGGCCGCCGCACTGATTCTGGGTCTGCAGGACCGTACGACCCGGGACCACGCGGCGGAATGGATGGAGGGCGACGAGGCGGCACCGGCCCTGCGCCTCTGGCGGGCCCTCGCCCGCCGCTGTGTCGGCTCCTACCGGGAGCACGCGGCGGCTCCGCTGACGCTCGCCGGCTGGGTCGCCTGGTCGACCGGCGACGATCTGGAGGCCAGGGAGGCCCTGGCCATGGCACTCGGCGCGGACCCCGGTTACCTGTTCGCCCGCCTGCTGCACCAGGCCTGCAACGAGGGCCTGGACCCGGAGTCGATCCGCCGCTGTCTGCGCGCGGAGCGCGGCGGCCGAGCACACGTGACTGCCGAGCCGCCCCGGACGATGCCGGACACCGGGTGGATCGAGGACAGCCACAGCGACGAGGGCGAGCGCGAGGACATGGGCATGGGCATCGGCTGGGGCGAGGACTCGGAGGGAATCGAGGACACGGACGGGTTCGAGTCCACGCGGGGCTTCGAGGGGACGAGCGGGTTCGAGGGAACGGACGGCATCGATGGCGCGCAGCGGACCGGGAGCGACGGCCGGTTCGACGGCAC
>Ga0307513_10006298_pt1 | contig 15544 bp, 23 predicted proteins | sample 15_EM_MG_FD_202174 | JGI IMG/M metagenome (GOLD analysis project Ga0307513, IMG submission 202174) | Populus trichocarpa ectomycorrhiza microbial communities from riparian zone in the Pacific Northwest, United States - 15_EM | ecosystem: Host-associated > Plants > Roots > Unclassified | place... | reverse complement strand
ATGGCTCTCTGAGCCCTCCTGGAACACGCACACCGTCTACGCCTCCAAACCTTCACCGAAATAGCACCGATCCCGACACACCCTGGCTAGTCCAGAAGTTTGGAGGCACGAGCGTCGGCAAATTCGCAGCCAAGATTGTTGAAGACGTAGTCCCGTACGCAAGTTTATACCATATTATGTGGCGGAAGAATCTGATCCTTGCTACCCAATAGCCGTTACCTCGATAACTACAAAGTGGCGATCGTATGCTCCGCCAGGTCGGGTTCTACTAAAGCCTTAGGTACCACGAATCTGCTATTAAGGGCTGCATCGGAAGTTCTCAGCCGCTCTGTCGCTCCTCCCAACCATGCCACTCCTGGAATCCATACCCCATTCATAAGTTTCTGGGCCCAGTCACCCGAATCCTCCTCACCATTATTGAGCCCGTTTCCCCAAAAGAGCTCAGGGAACCATGGTTCTCCTTCTGGACTTTCTTTTTCGTCGACTTCGCAGTTGACACCATTCGGTCCCACCGTCGACCTTATTCGCTCCGAGCATCTCACAGCTGCTCGATCACTCATCCGAGACCAATTACTCTTGAAAGAGTTAGAGCAAGAGATCGAGAAGGACTGCGACGGTTTACGGACGTTCTTATTTGCTGCCCAGGTCATCGATGAGGTTTCCCCCCGCTCCAAGGACAGCATTGTGGGGATTGGTGAGCGGATGGCCTGCAAGCTTATTGCAGCTGCTTTAAGAGACCGGGTAAGTCCTTTGTTACCAATTCCCCTCGTCCATCTCAAGTGACGCAAAACAGGGCATCGACAGCGAGTTTGTCTCATTGGAGAATATCATCCCCCCACCGAAGGATCGAGATGGTGTTGAGCACGATAGGGGTAGTCTCGAGGGACAGTTGTACCAATCCTTCTATGACGATCTTGCCAAGGTCGTCGGGGAACGCATTCGTCAATGTGGTAACCGAGTGCCGGTCGTCACCGGATTCTTTGGGCCCGTACCGGGTTCATTATTGCGCCAAGTGGGACGAGGATATACAGACCTCCTGGCTGCGTTGTTGGCTGTAGGTTTAGCGGCAGAGGAACTGCAGATCTGGAAGGAGGTGGATGGCATCTTCACGGCTGACCCCAGGAAGGTGCCAACAGCGAGGCTGATATCGAGCATCTCACCAGAGGAAGCCGCGGAGTTGACTTACTATGGCAGCGAGGTCGTGCATCCCTTCACCATGGAACAGGTTAGTCTAAACTAGGTCACCCAGGAGAGCATACCTCACGAATTCGCAGGTCATCCGAAAGAAAATCCCAATTCGTATCAAGAACGTTGAGAACCCATCTGGAAATGGAACGGTCATTTACCCTAATCCCGACAGCGGCGACACACCAGATTCAGATGGTCTACCCATCCCCGCAGTGACCACATTACAGGACCTGTCCCTGCGCAACGTAAATGGGTTCTCCACACCCCGACTACCCACTGCCGTCACCATCAAGGAGGGCATCATCGTCCTCAACATCAACTCCAACAGGAAGAGTGTTTCCCATGGTTTCCTTGCACGCATATTTGCCACCTTGGACAGGTTTGGCGTTGTCGTAGACCTCATCTCCACCAGCGAGGTACACGTCAGTATGGCGGTTGAGAAGAGTCTGGGCAAGCAGGCATGGGATCGTCTTATCGCTGACTTACAGAGGCTTGGAACTGTGAGTAGATATGGCCCTGGTACTATTGGATGCACGTTTGTGGTGCTGAGACTTTGGAATAGGTTACCATCCACCCCGACATGGCCATCCTCTCATTGGTGGGCAAGCAAATGCTAAACATGGTCGGTATAGCTGGAAGGATGTTCTCGACGCTTGCGGAAGGAAACGTGAACATTGAGATGATCAGTCAAGGTGCATCAGAGATTAACATCTCTTGTGTGATAGACGGACGAGACGCCATGAAGTCGCTTAATCTTATCCACCAAAGCTGTTTGCAAATCCGACCAGAAGGTGCAAAAGGCCGCGGTACGTGCTCTTAGTTGATCAGAAGCATTGCTGAACTCGTCGTAGTGGGACCATGGTTGTTTTAATCCGATTCATTAGAGGACTATAGAACCAAAAATGCTTGTATCAGGTGCGGTCGAGAACAGATATAGGCTGATTTACCTAGAGTTACATGGATACGGGCTGAAGAAGAGGGGGCAAAGAGGCTGCTTGTTGCTGGGCCGCCTTGAGGTCTTTAAGCTTCAACATCCGAAGATAGTTCTTGCCCATAAGCCGTTTACGCCCTTTCATAAAACGCTTCTCCAGCTTTCCACTGAAGTCCGCGTTTGCGGTCACATATGGCTTGAGCTTAAACAAAATGAACGCGTTCAGAACACGAGTACTGCATTGGCTTGTATACACTCACGTCTGAAGTTTCTAACACACGGGGGGGAGGCGCGACAAAAATTCGGACCCTCGTATCGTCGATTTCATACTTTGCTTTGCCACGTATTACGTGTCGACCAGGTGCACCAGTTCTACCGCTGCCTGGTAAGACCGTCTGTCGATTCCCTGTGATGAAGAACAAACGGTCGGTACTTTGCACGCAGTTCCCAAGTCGGTCACTCTCGTAACCACGGACCCTTATAAAAGTCCTTGTTCCCAAGTTTGGAGGTGAGTGGGAGTCGCGATGCCTTTGCGAAGCGGACGAAAGAGGGGAACATGGTTAAGAGTTGAGAATGAACACCATTTGGACTCGAACCAAGCGCGGCCCTCGAAACCAGCGCTACAGACGACGCTGCGGGAGATCTCTAGGTCGGCATGGACACCTTTAAGGATGTCCCAGAGTTCCTCGAGGTACGACGGGTCCTGCGCTTGAGCCCGTTGAGTGCTGGCTTACTGTCGAGTCCAGGTTGAGATTGGAGAGTCCTTGACCGCACGAACAGAGACGCTATGTGAGTTAATGCTAGTACCTACGAGGGAGCATATAGGGCCCAATATGCTGCCGCTTTAGCGTCGTTCCGCGAACTGGGACCACCAGACTTGTGTCATGTCGTGAAGAGCACGGGTAAATCTGGCCAGAAAGATGTATGGGAAATCAGATTCGTGATTTTGGCCCCTTGAATTGATCGGGCTTTGCAGATTGGTTCATACCACTACACATCTGGCGTCGATGCCTCGTCTTCCGCTTCTCTAGCAGCGTATCTCAATTCACTCACGTACGCCGTTGAGGACCAGTCAACATGGTTTGCAAACAAACCTATGTGGAAACTACGGAGCGGGTGCTACTGCTGCTTCAATGCCTTCTCTCGCGTGGATGTGCGGGTGGACGTCAAGATTCCTGGAGGCGTTCATGCATACGTGATAGATCTGCGCGGAGAGAAGTAAGAGTCAATCACGTATCGTCAGGAGAGTGAACTGAAGCAGTATATAGACACGAAGCAAATGCGGACCTCTGGCAAGAAGCTTATCTCTCGGCTATTCTACGAGCCATCCTATATGCCGATGACTCGAATTATCGCCTTATTGGGTACCGAAAACTCGATCCCATCACCTCTCGCGAAAGCGAGATTCGCTTCCTCCAAGCCGCCGAGGCTCTGTTCACAAAGGGTTGGCAACTGGGCTCAGATCCCGAAATCCAGGTCGCTAGTCTTGTTTCCAACCATCTTACAGCTGGCATCATGAAGTACTTTAGCGACAGCTTCCGGCTAGGGCAGGCTGCCAACTTGTTCGAGAAGCTCCTGATCAACGAGCCGGAGGTTGCTTCATTACTTGCTCGTAGCTACATTGGCATGAGTGCGTGTACTTCTCATTGGCACTGTCCTCTACGGACTGACAGTTTGTATAGACGAGGAGGTCAAAGCCGTACAAATCATGGCATCGGCAATTCGAGAGAACCCACAGTCGTACACTCTCCTACACGTTCAATGCGACTTCCTCCGATCAAAGAGGAAACTGGAATGGGCCGCTGAGCTCGCCCAGCAGGCCGTGAACTGCGCACCCAGTGAATTCGTCACTTGGGCCAAGCTCACAGAGGTCTACATCGAACTTGGTCAATATGAGTCCGCATTATTGACATTAAACTCCTGTCCTATGTTCACATACAACGAACGCGACCTCCATCGAATGCCTCCTCCCGCACGAACCCACCTCCCAACCAAGCAGTTCATTTCTGATTCGCAAATTCTAGAAGGGGAGGGGCAAGAAGAGGATACGGACCCGGCGCTATTGCGCCTTCCTGCACCCGGCCTACGCGGGACATTTGCCAAGGCCTATGCGCTCCTGTGTAAACTGGTCGGAGACATTGGCTGGGATGAGCTTTTAAAAACACGGTCGGCAGTGTTCGTCATGGAGGAAGAGTACCGACAGCACAAGAGCAAGGCCTCGGTGGACGGGTCGAGAATTAATGGTCCCTCCAACGGTGTAAGGCCCACTACTATTGCTGTCAACGAGGACGAGGACGACGCATCTAGCACACGCGCCATTCGTTCGCCCACGAGTAGAGGTTCTGACGGCGAGGATAAGGCCGAGGACGACCCGATCCCTACGATTCGGGTATCATCATCAGAGGCCGATAAAGACGCAGGAAATGAAGCAAGTCCGAATGCACAAGCAAACGGCGTCACTAAGCCTGAGCAGGCGCAGCACGCAGATGCGGAAGACCGCACAGAGGAAGATGACGACGGAGAGCTCTCGTTCAGTAACAAGCGTCTCTGCGAACGATGGTTGGACAATATGTTTATGTGTCTATATGAAGTGAGCGTGCTCTGTCCACTACGGGCAACCCATCTCATTTCCTTGGGCACAGGATCTTCGCATATGGACCATCTTCCGCGCCGAGGTCGCGCACTTCAAAAACCGGCATCAAGCATATCGAAAAACGGGGACCGAGTGGGAGATCCTAGGTGATCTCGGCACGAGACTGCTGCATAAGGAGGAGGCAAAAGAGGCATACCAACGATGTCTCGAAGCCCGCTTCTCACCAAAAGCGTGGTTGCGACTGTTGGAGATTTATGCTGACGAGGGGGATTTGCAAAAGACGCTCAATGCCGCCATTCGGTTGACGGCGTATCAACACCGGTGGTACATGGAGATGGCGGTGGGTTTCAGTTCCACACCCTTCATCGTGGTGCGGGTACGCTGATGCTCGTCCTTTAGTATCCAACGGCTGTAGCCCATCATCTCTATAAGTTGGGCCTGGTGCATGGGCATGCAAAGATTTCGTTTACGCTTCTCAGCATGGGCCTTCCGGATGGTATTCGCAAGATCGTGGAGAATTACCTGTCGTATGGGAAGACATTCCAGATAGAGGGGCACGACTTTTAATATCAATTGCTGAAAGTTTTGCTTTTTCTACCCTGTTATTCAGCCCTACCAATTCTTGAGCCAGATGACGACTTATTCGCACGCTCTTATTCTTACAATGCGGCACAAGGAGCTGTGAGAGAAAGTGGTACTGTCCGTTTCAATAGAACGACTAGAATGTAATTACAGCACTGCTGTACAAAATCCATCAAAAGCCTGCCGTAGTGTCCTACAGTAAAGCAAACCAAAAACTGCCCGAGAGCCAATGCACACTGCTGGCGCTTATAGGACGAGGCCAGCAACGAGGCCAGCCAAGCCGAGAACGACTGTGGAGCGTGCGGTGACAGACCCGGCGCCAGCCGATTGACTGGGAGCGGCAGCACCGTTACTAGAGGCGGTGCCAGCACCGGTGCTGGTGGGGGAAGCAGCACCAGATGAAGGGCGGGCACTGTTAGTGTTAGAGGCCGAACCAGAGCTAGGGCTGCCGCTGGTGCTGGCAGTGGGAGGGGTGAACGGAACGGTAACACCGAGACCCGGTTCGTCGGCGGTTTGTGCGTTGGCAGCAAACGCGGCGAAGGTCCTGTCACCAGTGGTGGGCGGGTTGATGGCACCGAACATGCTGAGGAAGCGCTCGTTAGACCGGACTGGACCGAATACAAATCGGAGAACATTGCTCACCCCCCAGACTTGCAGTGCGGGGCGCGACCGCAGAAGAACCAGATGGGGGTATTGGGATCGGCAACCTCTATCGAGAATACACTGACTTGGGCGGTAGCTGCGTTGAAGGGAACGAAGCCCGAGTTAAACCCGGTCCGATTGGTGGCGGTGTTGAATTGCCCTAGCAGGAAACGCGAGGGTCAGACTGTAATTCAACTGCGGAGAGACGGAGACTGACATGCGCATGGGTTGGTGAAGCTGCTCTGGGTGACAGTCTGCGCGCAGAGACGGGTAAGACACACTGCTTTCTCGGAGATCGGAGAGAACACACGTGGTTTCCACCGCGGAACTCGAAGTTGACCACGTCGCCTGTTGCTGCGGTAATCTGCTGAGGGTCAAAGACCTGCAGGGGGCAAGTTGCAACGGGTCAGACATGAGTCTCGCTTTTGCAACGAGGAAACCTACGTTACCAGGCTGGCCGTTCCTGCCAGCACCGACGAAGACAGTGATGTTGGCGGCAGAGACGAGGGAGGGAGCAAAAGCGGCGGTGAGGGCGACCAGAGAGGCAGTAGAGAACTTCATTGTGCTGAACGTTAATGAACTTGGAAGGGACGAAACGGCTGAGAAGGCTAGTGAAGTCGATGGAACAATATTGACTAAAGTGAAGAGTCTGTCGAGTCATCAGCGATACACAACGAGGAGGACGACGTTGGAAAGGTTGAAGCAGGGCATAGGTAAGAGGGATTGGCACTGACCCGGCTCGAGGCGTTACCCGCGTTAACAACAGGGAGGGAAGGGAGGGAGTGGTTGGGTCTAAGGTATGACTGGCAGTTTGGCAGCTGGCCTTGGCTGGCCTAACAACAACAACAGCTACCACTCCACTCCACTGCCCCTCGTACCGCCCATCGAAGTTCGCCGCAGTAAATTTAATGTAAAATGAGTGTATGATAATCAATATCCATATGACCTAACACCGAGAGCCCGGGTGTAAATTTTGCCTGGTTTGAGAAAGTGTCACGCAGGTGTCATGCAGCTTAAGCCCAGCAGGGAAGCGCAAAAAGATTGCCAGTTAGGAAGCGCCTCGTCAGACGTGCCCAGCCCATACCAAGGCAGAAAAGTCATCGCTTGTCCAAAATGCCAAGTCCCTTATCAATGACACATACGAGTGTCAGTACAAACATCCATTAAGAACCATAAGAGATCAGTCTCTCCCTACACAGGAGCGCCCATTTATGCCGCACTGGTCCGCGAGCCCGTCCGTGAAGCGCCATCCCTCGACGTCTTCGAGGTCTGAGCTGCTTGAGCACGCGAAGTGGCCTCGGCTACAGCAGCCCCCTCCCGTCTCCATTCAGCACGTTCATACGCATCGTAGTCCTCCTTGGCATCGAGCCATCGCTCTTGTACATCCCGAGTATCACTCCGTGGACCGGACAGAGGGCCGACGGCAGTCGTGAACAACGAATAAACATTTGGTCTGCGATCCGCTGGAAGACCACTCGTGTCCACTGCGCTTGGGGGTGCGCCAATATTTGTTTTAGGCGCAAAGATGCACCCAGTCGCGCGATCGACCATACGCATTAGGTGAAGCATGGACTCTCGATCCTACACACGCGCCTATTAACGCGTGTACTTGTACGATGAGCACGACGTACCTCGACCGCCAGAGTCTCAAAACCAACTAACGAGAAGTCCTCAATTAGCTGGCAGATAGCCATATTCAGCGAAGCGTATCTTGATGAGCCCGTATTCAGTGAGGTCTCCAAGTACTTCAGATCCTGTACTTCTGTATAGAAATCGAGATTGAAGTCTGTCAGGCGCGCGTCAATAAGACGTACGCCTTGCGGCAGGCTCAAGAGAGAGGCAAACCAACCAAGATTGCCGAATTGAGACAGGAGGTCTATCTTCGACAAGACATTGATATGGGGCAGTTCGAGTTGCAACATTGCCCGTAACGAGAGAAGAAGCATAGAGATGTATTTGGCGGCGTCGGTTACATAATGTGCGTCGCATAGGTGTACTGCGGCTAACTTGAGAACATTGTATGGCCAAAAACGTGAATGGGTGGGACTGTCGAGGCTCGAGATGGAGTCTTACTCTATATCCAGACTTGACGAGTTTATTTACAATATTCTTCAGGCTTGAATGATTTGTGCTGAGCTCTACTTGTCCAGGTAGGTCGAAGACGATGTATGTGTCAGAGGAGAGCGCGCCAAGCTTGTCGAGCAACCAGTCGAGGTTTTGCTCTAGATATTCAAGACAATACAGCATTCCTCCGTTTGGTCCCAAACCAAACTCGTTCATAGCATCCTGGAGAGTAATGAGAGACGCGATCGACACGTCGCAGGGGTATGGGAGATCGTCATTCGCAGGGTCCAAATTGACGATGGCAATCGGACGCTCCAGAGCGGTGAATAGTTGATGTTTTCCATATGCATATGTCGACTTTCCTGCTCCTGGCGCGCCTATTACTATTTCCCCAAAAGGCATGGTCGTGGTACAGGTTGAAGGGACACCATACTAGCTATTTGTCCAGAAAGGCTGGGGGTACAGTACGGCTACATCACCATATCGTGAATCAAGAGCACGAGGGTATTGAAGGTGTCCAGATCGGAGTTGCCCTCTCTCTATATAGTTGGTGTTTACACAAGATAAAGGTTCACGTGAGCTGTTTACATTCCACTTTAGACAAAAGGGTATCATCGTACAGGTCGAGCATAGCCCAGGCCCGTATCCCACAATCTGGGGAACACATCTCCCGCCATTTGCGGGTTTAGCTCCTTACGCGGTGACGGCATTGTTGAAGGCATCCGCGAACGCCAGGCCAGAGAGCCCGTCGGTAGCGGTTTGAGCAGCCTTGCAGTTGTCAATGGCCTTCTGGTTAGCATCACAAGTGTTTACAAAAGTGTCGCAGATGAACTGGGAGATGATCTTGGGATTCAAGGCACTGCCGTGGTTGAAGTCCGCCTTATTGGCGGGCTGGAACGAGTCCTCCTTGCGGCCGTCGAAGCCAGGGCCGAACATGATGGTTGGGTTCGAGCACTTGTTGAAGTTAGCGGTGTTGGCAAGGGCAGGATCGCCGGGCCCACCACCAGGAGCAGCGGGGACGTTGGCGAAGTCGGTCTTGAAGCCAAGGGCAGCGTTGAAGGTGTCAGCTTGAGCGCCACCCTGCTTGTCCTGGGCAGCAGCGGCAGCACCGGACCTGCAAGCATTGACAGTCGCAGCGGGAGCCTTGCACCTATCAGCGAGGATGTTGCAGATCGCGTTGAACACGATCTGGGCGTTGAGAGCGCTACCTTGAGGGAACTCGGCCTTGTCCACAGGTTTGAAGGAGCTCTCGCGCAGCTTGCGATCTTCGAAAGCGGGACCAAACTCGACTGTAGGATCTTTACAGCCACCCAGATTAAGGCCACCAGGAGAGGGTACGCTATTGTCGGCGGCTGCCGTGGTCGAGGCCTCGGCAGCGGAGGAAGTGGTTGAGCTTGCAGTAGATGCGTGAGTAGTGACGGTTACCGTCACAACCACCGGAGAGGGGCACGCAGCGGCGGAGACTGTATCAAGAGCATCAGTAATCGAGAATAGCCAATAGACAGGTGAACGAGCTTACTCTCCGTGGAGGTGGCAGCACTCTCCGCAGTAGTGGACTCAGCAGTGGGGGTAGTGCCAGTGGCAACAACACTACCATCACCGAATGGGAATGTGTTCCGTTGGCTACCCTTGACAACCGTGGACTTGGCAGCGGGATCGAAGAAGATGTTGGGGTTATTGGCGGGATCCTGAGCCTGAACTAGGCCATTCAGATGGGGATTACGGGGCGCTTTTTGGCAGAAGACAGAGTTGCGGAGAGTAGGAGGGTTAGTTATAAAGTCGGGAGGAGTGTTCTTTTCGCATTGTCGGAACTTGATGGCCAACTGAAGAGAGTTATCTGGGGAGCTCCAGGATGGGAATCATCGATGAGTGGCCTACCTCAACCATTTTGGTGGCGGTGGCGGTGTCTTCGTTCTTACTGGCGTCGATGATATCGTCGGCAAGGTCTTGCTGGGCGCACTCGGGCGCGGCAGCGAGCAAGGTGCTGACTGGAAAGGAGTGTACAAGATTGGGTCTCCCAGGACATTGAGGTACATACTGCTCTTGCCACCCAAGACGCCACAGACCTCACCACGGCACGCAGCACCGATTTGTTGTGGAAGACCGTCACATTGTTCTTGACCGAAGCGCCTGGCGACGAGAGTGCGGCTGAGAACAGCTTTGCCGTCGCGTTCGAGAAAAACTTCACGGCTCATCGTCAAAGGAGTCAGGGAAAAGAGAGCGACAAGGAGATTCGACTTGGCGAACATCTTGAATATTGGTGTTATTTTTGTGAAAGTGAGAGTTGTTTGCAAGGCCACGGTAAGTAAGGAAGAGGAATACCGATCGACGGCTCTGAAAAAGGAAGGACGAGAGGGAGGGGTGGGGCAAGGAGTTGAGAGGGTGAGAACGTTACTTATATGTGGATCCCATAAGCTCGCCAGTTGTCCTGGCGGGAGTTCATACTTCCGCGACCGGATCGCAACCGTTCCAACATTCTGCCAGGGAGTGCCCCGTGACTAGGCAGAAAGCCGAGTACGAACATCAATCACTCCTATATATGTGCAAAAGGCCAGCATTGCTCTTCCTGGAGATAGAGCGCACAAGGTTTTCAGGCGCAGACGGAATTTGTTGGCCGTTGACCAATGCGAGATGAGAGATCAGAGGTCCATTATTGACCGTATTGAGACCCGTTTCGATTGTTTGTGGTTCGCGCAATACGGAAGCTGGCCCTGGATATACCTCGGAGCAGAGGGACATCGGCGCTTGAAACGGCTGATGAGCCGCCCAAGCACTGCACGGGCAAGGTCTGCGGCTTAAAGTTGAAGACGAGATGGGCCCAGGGGTGGGGAAATCGCACCACCGAGTAACGCGTTCCGCGTGAACAGCGTCTACGAGACGGGTCATCACATCTAAAAGCGCGTCAAGCGCGTCAGGAGGTGGAAAGCGAGCCTTCTTGCATTCACGCCTGATAAGAAAGGGGCATTGAAGTCGGGATTAACGCGAGAATTCCGATCTCCAGGGCGACGGGTGGTTTGGCATGGCTAGAGTGATGCAGCGGAGGGGGGTTTGGAACCTAAGGTGGGCGAGTACGCTGTCCCCGTCGACGCCGGGAGCAAGCCCTGCGCGGGCCCCACCAACGGGCGATCAAATACAAAGACTCTTGACCCCGCCGCACTCAGTCTGAGAAACGCGGCCCACTGAGCGACAAACAGGAGGATTAGGACTATATTCTGAGTACCAAGCATGAGCACAGCGCGCCTCAAAAAGGGCATCCAGGCGCGCAAGAACAGGCAGCCTGTTGAGGTCGACTTCACGCAGCATCAACTCGAGGATGGCGCCCTCGTCAACACACAAGAACGCGTCGTCAAGGATGTGAGTCGCAGCGAGCTCATAATCTCTCTACACCTCTCACTGACCGACGCCTGCCTTCCCGTACCGATTACGGGCGTGCACAGGTTCAAGCCCCTGCGATGCAAACCCCTACAGACGCACAGTTCTTCTCAGCAACAGATCCTTCAAAGCCGGACATTGCCTTCCTCAAAAATCACTTCTATCGTGAAGGCCGCTTGACTGAGGAGCAATGCCTCTTCATCATCGAAAAGGGCACGGAAATCTTCAAGAAGGAACCTAATCTTCTCGAAGTAGATGCTCCAGTAACTGGTCTGTCCTTCTCCCGCACAATACCCATCAAACTTGCTCATCAATTCCGACCATAGTCTGTGGCGACGTTCATGGCCAATACGTGCGTGGAATACGCGCCCTGGAAATGCGACATATTCACTGCCTATTTTTCTTCAGTACGATCTCATGAAGCTCTTCGAAGTCGGCGGGAATCCTGCTGATACCCGCTACCTATTCCTGGGGGACTACGTCGATAGGGGCTACTTTAGCATAGAAGTGAGTTTCCGTGCCACCGATTTACATCACAGCTCATCCACGGCGCTCAGTGTGTACTATACTTGTGGGCACTGAAGATATGGTACCCGGACACCATCACGCTTCTACGAGGGAATCACGAATGCAGACATTTGACCGACTACTTTACTTTCAAGCTGGAATGTGAGAGGATTTTGTTCTACGCTCCTTCTATGCTGATGCCACCAGTTCAGGTAAACACAAATACTCTGAGCGTGTATATGACACGTGCATGGAGTCTTTCTGTTCGCTACCGTTGGCAGCGGTTATGAATAAGCAGTTCTTATGCATTCATGGTGGATTGTCCCCGGAGCTTAGTACATTGGATGACCTACGGACGGTGAGCCTTCATCATGCTCTCGTTTGCTGCCTGTGATCGCTGAGGACTTTGAAGATCGATAGATTCCGTGAACCACCCACTCACGGTCTCATGTGTGATATCCTGTGGTCTGACCCTATTGAGGACTTCGGTGCTGAGAAGACACAAGACCTTTTCGTCCACAACCACGTCCGGGGATGCTCGTACTTCTTCACGTAGGTTCACCTCGGCATACCTTTCTCCTCCGTCTATACTCTTGATTAACAGGTATAACGCGGCATGTCAATTCCTCGAAAGAAACGGACTTCTGTCCATCATTCGCGCGCACGAAGCACAAGATGCCGGGTAAGGTGTAAAATGAACGTAGTTACTTCCTTCTGACCTTTATGCGTAGGTATCGGATGTATCGGAAGACGAAGACGACCGGTTTCCCATCCGTCATGACTATCTTCAGTGCTCCGAACTATCTGGACGTCTACAACAACAAGGCGGCCGTGTTGAAGTATGAGAGCAATGTAATGAACATCCGGCAGTTCAACTGCACGCCACATCCTTACTGGCTTCCGAATTTCATGGATGTTTTCACATGGAGTTTACCATTCGTGGGCGAGAAGAGTGTGTCCAAATTGTCCCATTGGACTTGCTCATTGCTGACTGTGATTCGTTAGTCACCGACATGCTTATCGCAATCCTCAATACTTGCTCCAAGGAAGAACTCGACGTAGAGAGCGAAGAGGACGCCGATGACATTGACGCAGAAGAAGCAAGTGAGTCCATAGAGCGTCGGAGAGTCATCAAGAATAAGATCCTGGCTGTTGGGAAGATGGCCAAGGTCTTCGCTGTGCTTCGGTGTGTCACTGTCACTTTGTCACAGATCATTTACCTGGTCTAACTGACTCTGATCTACAGAGAGGAGGCAGAGCGAGTATCTGAACTCAAGAATATATCCGCCTCGAATAGCCTGCCATACGGCACACTGGTGCTTGGGTCGGAAGGCATCAAGGACGCCATCCAGAACTTCGATGATGCGTATGTAGTCTATCAGTCTACCGTTGCTTTTACTGATGCTTTATCGCAGGCGGAAATCCGATATCGAGAATGAGCGTCTGCCACCCGACCTCATCGACCCAGAGGATGCAAAGGCGTTCCTTTCCAATCAGGCGACAGAAGGCGAAGTACCATCGCCACAAACAATCGAATCGCCAGGACTCTTCGCCTCGTCAGGATCGTCCTCACCGAGTGGGGCGCCGTCGTCTCCAACGTCGCCTACCGCTCCCGGTACGCCCTTCCGACGCGGACACGGCCGTCAATCGAGTCTGGGTACCACCTCAACCAGCCCAAGTACTCGCAGGAGGAGTATCGAAAACACGAAGAGCCTGCTTAGAGACGTCGTCGAGGGGAAGGTCTCCGAGGTGAAGGATAACGAGCTCGAAGCGCTCGCAGATACACTTACCAGCCCCGTACGCAAGCGGTCTGGGTCGATTAGCACCTTGGCTGACGTAGCGGAGGAGTCGAAATAGTAGAGTGGATCGGAGGAAGCTACGCAGTAAGGATCACTCGAAGGACGTTTGTATAACCACAATGAGTTCTTTACACTCCCCATTAACGATCTTACCTCCGCCGTTCTATTCCAAAAGGAGAGCCTTTTTATCTGGTCATCTGTGTGACAAATCCTCATTACGTGAACCCTGGGGCGATATTGGGCTTGTGAGTGTCTTGGTGTCGAAGAGGAAAGAAGGTGCCCCATCGGGAGGAATAAGATGGGATTTCTGACTCGTCAGGCTCGAGTGTGAAAACTGGTCCATCGCCAACATGTTCCGGCAACGTACAGGACTCCATTTCGCGTAACATTCAGAGTATTTGATTATTCTGGAGTGTACTGAAATGAGCCAACGGAGGAGGGAGTACTAATGCCCTTCGAAGGTGGGTCAAATCAATAGTCGCGTGGGACCCAACATGGGTGGCTGAAGGCTGGTGAAAGGTGCGAAGATAGCTAGGAGGATACATAGCCTGTTGTGACTTGTAAAGGGGCTCGGCGCTTAGCTAGCGCGTAGACATCGTAGGCGCTCCTCAGATTAGCCGGTGTCTGTATTTAACTGGAACGAATCCCTCTACCGACAGTCCAGAGGCGACGACCATACAGGGAGGAGTTAGATAAGGCCGATAGGCAGAAGCGTGACATTGTTTGGAGAGTGATTGGTAGAATTGGAATGTGATAAGAATGTGAAACGAAGCCACCAGAGTCACAGAGGTGTGCCTCCGAGCCAGTGTCCTGGGAACGGTCTCGATCCCGACTCCAAGAGGTCCACCGAAGATAACTGAGATATGGCATTTTCATCACCCAATAGCACAGATCCATCAACCACCTCGCGAGGGACGGTGATACCTGCTTCATGGCAGATACGGACGAAACTTCGAGGAAGCGGGGCTTGAATGGACAATCTTCGAGTGGTGCATTGGTCGGATTCCTGTTTGAATGACCTCTTCAGGGCGGCAATAGTCCAAGGTAATCAGAGTAGAAGTGGAGATAAGCTGAGGGTGAGGAAGGGAAAAGGTCGCCGCACCTCCAAGGAAATGCGGTGGGAGTGGAGATACATTTCCCCTAATATGGCGTTTATGATGGGTGGGGATGTAAGAGGCCAGTTGGTAGGCCAGTAGAGGTTGTCGCCTAGAATTGGGGCTGGGAGAGGGATACGTAAGGGTTCGACGTGGGGGTGGGGACTAAAAAGCCGCTCACTTCCGAGGGCATGCGCCATGTGTAGTCGCAGTTGGTGTTTCACGCCGGTGATAAGCTTTAGCCTAACCAAAGCGATAGGGTGTGTGGGCTATAAGGTGTGTAAATCTGGTGGCACCAGGCAAGGTAGCTGTGAAGATCTCACGGATGTGGCAAGGGGTTCACATTCACTCATGGCCTTGAGCTTCTTGCCTTTCATGTGCCCATTCTTTTGAAGCTCCTCTCGCCAAAGGGACATTCGCCCATCCCCGTCGTTACACAGGCTGTTCTTGATTGTTCGAAAATGGGTCTCTTGCAGCTCGTCAAACGTCCTGATATGACTCAATCCAATCAGTGCGAGGTAGTGTTTCTCGAGCATGTTCGCTTCGACCCCTGTCCGTTGGAAGAGAGCGGAAATCTGCTTCGCATCTGACTTCGTTAAGGCTACTATCATTACTCCTATCTCCAGGAGTGAGTATCTCTTAGGTGTGGATGAAGGGTGGCTTGCGTACCTGTTGTTCCCTTCACTGTGTCAGACACAGAGAGACTACGGTTTGAAGGGCTGCAGATACCTTGTCTAGTCTGTGGACAGTAAATGGCCTTTGGGGAAGTTGC
>Ga0307513_10006296_pt1 | contig 15547 bp, 16 predicted proteins | sample 15_EM_MG_FD_202174 | JGI IMG/M metagenome (GOLD analysis project Ga0307513, IMG submission 202174) | Populus trichocarpa ectomycorrhiza microbial communities from riparian zone in the Pacific Northwest, United States - 15_EM | ecosystem: Host-associated > Plants > Roots > Unclassified | place... | reverse complement strand
GGTCGTCGGCGTGGGACTGGCCGGCCTGGCCATGCTCGCGAACTTCCTCTGGATCCCCTACGCACCGTTCTGGGCCATCGTCCTCATCGCGATCAACGCCCTGGTGATCTGGGCCCTGTGCACCGCACCCAGCCCGTCAGAGCACTGAAGCACCTTCACCCGACAGCCCCGAGGCCAGGTACCGGCTCGGAAACACACCAAGGAGCGCATACGCCATGGCCACCGCATCTGAAACCCCTGTCCTGGACACCCTCGCCGCCATGACGGTCGACTCGATCGAGCGCTGCGGGCTGACCCCTGACCTGCTCATACTCACGCGTATCGCGGCGCTCGCCGCCTCGGACGCCCCGCCCATCTCCTACGTGGCCCACATCGACCCTGCCCTCAAGGCCGGCCTGACCGCCGACCAGTTGCAGGACGTCCTGGTCGCCATCGCGCCCATCGTGGGCACCGCCCGCGTCATGACGGCAGCGGGCAACATCGCCAAGGCGCTCGGCATCGCCATCGCCGTCGCCGATGCCGAGATCGACGCCCAGGGCTGAGAGCGGGCGCCCACCCGGCATCGATGACCCGCACGGCCGACATCGGGCTCACCCACACCACGCCCGAGGAACGCGCGGCTCCCGGCAAGGAGGCTCGGCGCCACTCGCCGCGATCATGGCACCTGAGGTCTGCGGTGCCTGCCGGTGCCGGAGCCCAGTGGCTTCGGCACCGGCCCCTGAGTCAGGGACGTGGGCTCGCCGGCCTCCGGGTAGAGCATGGCCTTCGCCTCGGCCAGGTTGACCGCGAACCCGAGGTTGGGTCAGGTCACCGGATCGAGGAACGTCAGCACCGAGGCGTCCTCCTCGATCAGCGGGACGAGGACCGCGTTGAACGGGCCGCCGTACGGTGCCTTCAGGTGCGCCTGGAAGGCGTCCTCGTCGCGGTACACCTCGAAGATCCAGAAGGCGCGCGGGGCGGCCTCCTTGTTGTAGACGTCGAAGGCGAGGTTGCCTTCTTCCTCGCGCACCTTCAGGGCGTAGTCGCCGATCAGACGGGCGACCTCGTCCTCCGCTCCCTCGCGGGCGGTGAACTCGGCGAGCAGGATCTTCTTCACGGTCTCGTTTTCTCCTTGTCCGTTGCAGGCGTCGGTTGCGGGCGTCAACTGTGGGCGGAGTCGAGGTGCCAGACCACGGCCTCGTCCAGCTCCGCCGAGCCGTTCTCGGCGAAGATCTGCACCCCCTCGCTCGCCGGGTCGGGGAAGATCTGGTCGGTGATGACGGCCTCGCCGCTGCCGCCGAAGACCTCGACGGACGACCAGTCGACGAGGATCCGCAGCTTGACCTTGCCGTTCTCCGCCTTCAGCGGCGCGGTCTGGACACCGGGGAAGGTGCTGTTGAAGTCGACGGCACCGGAGTGGGTGCGGTCGACGTACAGCTCCTGTGTCGTGGTGTCGTAGCCGATGACGGTCTCCTCGCCGTCGGCGCCGGTGCGCACCTTGAGGCCGAAGCGGTCGGCGTCCGTGAGGGAGAAGGTCGCCTCGATGTCGAGGGCCTTGCCCTGGGCCGCGGGGCCGATCAGGGGCTCTGAGGTGTTCGTGACCGTGACACCGGCCGCGGTCGCCGGGCCCTCCTGCCGGAGGGACTCCACGCTGCCGACCGGCTCGCTGGTCAGCCGGATCCGGCCGTCGACCGTACGCAGGGCCATCTCCCGGGGGATGCTCTGCGCGCCGCGCCAGGGGGACGTGGGGACGGCGCCGCCGTAGTCCCAGTTGTTCATCCAGCCGATCATGTACCGCTTGCCGTCCGGCGCGTCCTCCCAGGACACGGCCGCGTAGTAGTCCTTGCCGTAGTCGGCCCAGTCGGCGCGCTGTACGACGGACTTGGCGGCGGCGTCGGCTTCGGTGAACCGGTCGGCCAGGATGTGGCCCCAGCTGGTTTTGTTCATGTCTACGAGCTGGATCCGCGCCTGCTTTCCGGCGTAGGAGCGCAGGTCGAAGGAGTCCCAGTCCAGGGTCTCGCTGTTGGCGCCGGTGGCGCTCTGGACGACCTTGCCGTCGACGATCAGGTTGACGGACGTCTCCTGGGAGACGGGCTGGGCCCGGGTGTCGGAGAGCATGATGTGGTCGGCGTTGAGGTGGCCCCAGCCGCCGGTGTTGTCGTCGACGATCCTGATCCGCGCCTGCTTGCCGGCGAGGTCCTTGACGTCCCAGGAGGCCCAGTTGAGCGCCTCGGCGTCCTTTCCGGTGGCGCTGCGGACCACGTTGCCGTCGACGAGCAGCTCGATCGCGGTCGGGTTGTCGGAGCCGGCGGGGTGGTAGCCGCCGCCCACAAGGAAGTTGACGTAGTCCTTGTCGATGGTGAACTCGGGTGAGGTGAGGGTGCCGGTGGTGGTGTCGCCGTTGCGGTAGCTGTTGACCAGGCCGTTGCCCAGGAAGCCGGAGACCGCCTGCTGGTCGGGGAGGGTGCCGGTGGCCGGTGCGGTGCCGAAGGCGTCCCCGGTCGTCGTCCAGTCGCCGTAGGTGCCGCCCTCGAAGTCGGCGAGGAGCGTGCCCGCGGGCGGATCTCCCGGCTCCAGGACCGTGCCGTCCACGTGCGGGTGCCGACCGCCGCCGACCTTGAAGTTCAGGTACTCGCTGTCGACGGTGAAGGAGGGCGAGGTCAGGGTGCCGGTGGTGGCGTCACCCGAGTGGAAGCTGTTGGCGAGGCCCCTGCCGTCGAAGCCGTCGACCGGGGTCTGACCGTCCACCGCCCCGGCTGCCGGAGCGGTGCCGAACGCGGTGCCCGTGGTCGTCCACGTACCGAAGTCCGTGCCCTCGAAGTCCTGCGTCACCGTGCCGGTGGGCGGGATGTACGTGCCCTTGTCCTCGGCGGTGAACTTCGTGCCGTCGAAGTCGCCGACGAAGTACTGGGCGGCCGAACCGCCCGCGATACCACCGGGGTTGATGTTGACGACAAGGACCCACTTGATGTTGCTCTCGTCGCCGTCGACCGCGAGGGGGAACAGGTCCGGGCACTCCCACACCCCGCCCGTCGCGCCCGCCGGCCCGAACTCGCTCTGCAGGTTCCAGTCCTTGAGGTTCTTGGACGAGTAGAACCGCACCTTGTGCTCGGCGGACATGGACACCGTCATCAGCCAGCTCTGCGTCGGCGCGTACCACTGGACCTTCGGGTCGCGGAAGTCCCTGGAGCCGATGTCGATGACGGGATTGCCCTGGTACTTCGTCCAGGTACGGCCGCGGTCGGTGCTGTAGGCGAGCGACTGGGCCTGGATGCCCGTGGTTATGTTGTGGCTGGTGTAGATCGCCACCATGGGCGGGTTCTCCGTCGTGCCGAAGCCGGTGGTGTTGTCCCGGTCGACGACCGCGCTGCCGGAGAACACCATCTCGTTGCCGTCGTGCGAGAGGGCGAGCGGGAGTTCCGTCCAGTGCACGAGGTCGTTGCTGACCGCGTGGCCCCAGGACATGTCGCCCCAGGAGTTGCCGTTGGGGTTGTACTGGTAGAAGAGGTGATACTCGCCCTCGTAATACACGAGACCGTTCGGGTCGTTCATCCAGTTCTTCTCCGGCGTGAAGTGGAACTGGGGCCGGTAGGTCTCGGAGTACGGCGGGGTGTCGGCGGCCACGGCCTGGGGGGCGAGCGGGGCTGCGGACAGGGCGCAGACCGTCGCCACCGCCGCGATCATCCGCATGCGGGCATGCCGGGATACATGTGCAGCGCTCATCGGCTCTCCTGTTCTGCGGCCGACCGCGCAGCGAAGCCTGCTGCCCGGCACGGGTCCGGCCGAAGAAGTGACGCCTTGCCGACACCGTCGTCCACAGCACCGGCAAGAAGTGTCATCGTTGACTTGTGTCATCGCTGACATCGAGTGGCCCGATGATGGAGGCAATCCGGCCGGTGCGTCAACGGGTCGGCCGCGATGTCCTGTTGATCGGCCTGATCGCCCGTCAGGCGCGGTCGGCTGCGGCGAGCTGCCCCAGTTGGTGCTGCCACGGCGGGTTGGGGTCGGCGACCGAGCAGGTCAGGGCCGCGACGCGGGTCGATTGTTCTCGCCCCCGCCGCCCCTACCCGTCCCATCCTTCTGGGGGCTGCGCCCCCAGACCCCCGCTGTCGGCCTGAACGGCCTCGTCCTCAAACGCCGGACGGGCTGGAAATGCGGGCCGGGGACACCGCCGTATTCGCAGGTCCGCCGCCCGGTAGTACCCGTAGGGCGAGTTCGTTCGAGGTGCTCGCGGGTTCGGCGAACGCGTCCGCGACGCACTCCCCAGGACGGTGATCTGACGCGGGCTCATGGCTGTTCTTCCCTGACGGACGTCTGACGGACGTGCGGGCAGGGCGACTGACGGGCCGTCGCGGTGGGCGTCGGCTGCGGGTGCTGACGAACAGTCACGAGAGGCGCCGCCGCGGGTGTTTGCCGATTTGTGACGAGCACGGGGCATTGACGTTTCCGGGAGGCGGAGTCCATCATCCTCGCCAGGCAGTGTCAACGATGACATGAGTCAACGATGACACCCCGGGCGGCGTGCTCCGATCCCAACTCCGTGCCGCTCGCTATCCCACAGGAGTCGTCATGTCTCGTACCACTCGCCTGTCCTCCTCCCTCCTCAGAGCCGCCGCGGTCACGGGCGTCGCGGCACTCACCCTGACGGCCTGCGGGTCCGGCTCAGGATCGGGCTCGTCGAGTTCCGGCTCGGGCGAGGTCAAGGTCGGTCTGATCACCAAGACCGACACCAACCCGTTCTTCGTGAAGATGAAGGAGGGCGCGGAGCAGGCCGCCAAGGAGAACGGCGCCCAACTGTCCACCGCTGCGGGCAAGTTCGACGGGGACAACGCCGGGCAGGTCACCGCCATGGAGAACATGGTCGCCGCCGGGGTGAAGGGCATCCTGATCACCCCGAGCGACTCCAAGGCGATCGTGCCCGCGATCGAGAAGGCCCGCGCCAAGGGTGTCCTGGTCATCGCCCTGGACACCCCGACCGACCCGGAGAGCGCGGTCGACGCCCTCTTCGCCACCGACAACCTCAAGGCCGGTGAGCTGATCGGCGAGTACGCCAAGGCCGCGATGACGGGCAAGACGGCGAAGATAGCCGCGCTCGACCTCGCGCCGGGCGTCTCCGTCGGCGTTCAGCGCCACGACGGTTTCCTGAAGGGCTTCGGCGCCACCGACAAGGACGTCGTGTGCGCCCAGGACACCGGCGGCGACCAGGCCAAGGGCCAGACGGCGATGGAGAACTGTCTCCAGAAGGAGCCCGACATCAACGTCGTCTACACCATCAACGAGCCGGCCGCGCTGGGTGCGTACACCGCGCTGAAGGCCAAGGGCCGGGAGAAGGACGTACTGATCGTCTCCGTCGACGGCGGCTGCACCGGCACCCAGGCCGTCAAGGACGGCAAGATCGCCGCGACTTCGCAGCAGTATCCGTTGAAGATGGCCGCGGAGGGTGTCAAGGCCGTTGTGGCGTATGCCAAGGACGGCACGAAGGCGTCCGGGTACACGGACACCGGCGTCACGCTGATCAGCGACAAGGCGCAGGACGGGGTCGCGTCGAAGGACACGGCTTACGGCCTGGAGAACTGCTGGGGCTGAGCCGGCCGCCCCCCTGTCCCGGCGGCCGGTGCCGAGCGCTTCGCAGGACACGCCGTCGTTGGCCGCGGGCCGGTGGGGGCTGGTCGCGCAGTTCCCCGCGCCCCTGTCGGGGCGCTGCGCGCACCCGACTTCCCCGCGCCCTTAGTGCCCTCGTCCGCCGACAACGACCACTGTCTTCCGACAAGGACCCCGCATGACAGCCACAACCACACCGCCGGACGCCTCCTCTCCGTACTCGGAGCTCAAAGCGCCGACCACGGCCCGCAGACTGCTCACGGCGCCGACCACCGGACCCCTGGTCGCCCTCCTCCTGGCCTGCGCCTTCTTCTCCTTCTCGACCGACCAGTTCCTGACCGGCGGGAACTTCTCGCTGATCGTGCAGCAGGTCATGGTCGTGGGCACCCTCGCCATCGGACAGACCCTGATCATCCTGACCGCGGGGATCGACCTGTCGTGCGGGGCCGTGATGGCGTTCGGCAGCATCGTGATCGCCAAGATGGCTGCCGAGGGATCCGTACCCCCACTCGTCGCGATCGCGCTGGGCATCGGCGTCTGCGGCGGGTTCGGGCTGCTCAACGGGCTGCTGGTGCAGAAGATCCCGCTGCCGCCGTTCATCGTCACCCTCGGCATGCTCAACGTGGCGTTCGCGCTGACCCACATCTACTCCGAGGAGCAGACGGTCAGCAACCTGCCCGGCCCGCTGACCGCCCTCGGCGAGACCTTCCCCCTCGGCCACACCGACATCACCTACGGCTCCCTCGTCACCATCGCCCTGTTCCTGCTCCTCGCCTACTCGCTGAGCAGCACCGGCTGGGGCCGGCACGTGTACGCGCTGGGCAACAGCGCCGAGGCCGCCCGGCTCAACGGCATCCGCACCTCCCGCCTCACCATCGGCATCTACACCGTGGCCGGCCTGCTGTACGGCATCGCCGCCCTGCTGCTCATCTCCCGCACCGGAGTCGGCGATCCGCAGGCCGGGCAGACCGACAACCTCGACAGCATCACCGCCGTGGTCCTCGGCGGCACGAGCCTCTTCGGGGGACGCGGATCGGTCCTGGGCACCTTCATCGGTGTCCTCATCGTGGGCGTGTTCCGCAACGGGCTCCAGCTGATGGGCGTCGCCTCCATCTACCAGACCCTGATCACCGGAGTCCTGGTGATCCTCGCGGTGACCGTCGACCAGCTCTCCCGGAAGAAGGCCCGATGACCGCCGTCTCCTCCCCCACCCCTGTCCTTCAGGCCCGCGGTCTGGTCAAGCGGTACGGCCAGGTCACCGCCATCGACGGCGCCGACTTCGACCTGCTGCCCGGCGAGGTCCTCGCCGTCATCGGCGACAACGGCGCCGGCAAGACGAGCCTGATCAAGGCCCTCACCGGCGCGGTGACCCCCGACGCGGGCGAGATACGTCTCAACGGCAAGCCGATCCAGTTCTCCGGGCCGCAAAGCGCTCGCGCCCACGGCATCGAGACGGTCTATCAGGACCTCGCCGTGGCCGCGTCCATGGACATCGCCTCGAACGTGTTCCTCGGGCGCGAACTCCGCCGCCCCGGCGTCCTCGGCAGTGTCTTCCGCATGCTCGACAAGAAGCGCATGCGCCAGGAGGCCGCCGAGCACATGGCCGACCTGAAGATCGGTCTGCGCTCGCTGACCCAGTCGGTGGAGACGCTCTCCGGCGGACAGCGGCAGGCCGTCGCGGTCGCCCGTTCCGTCGCCTGGGCCAGCTCCGTCGTCGTCATGGACGAACCCACCGCCGCGCTCGGCGTCAAGGAGTCCGGCCAGGTCCTGGACCTGATCCGCCGGGTCCGCGACAAGGGCATGCCGGTCGTCCTGATCAGCCACAACATGCCCCACGTCTTCGAGATCGCCGACCGGATCCACGTCCACCGCCTCGGCCGGCGGGCCGCCGTGATCAAGCCCTCCGACTACTCCATGGCCGAGGTCGTCGCCATCATGACCGGCGCTCTCACCGTCGACGCGGCCGGAGATACTGTCGTAGCGGATTCCGAGGCGGCGAAGGCCGCGGGAGTCCAGGCCACCTGACAGCACGACCCAGCTCTCGCGGTTTCCGGCCGAGGCCGCGGCCGGAACCGAGAGCCCACAGGACGGTTTCTCCATGGCAGCGAACCGCCGCCCCACCCTGACCGATGTCGCCCGAGAAGTCGGCGTCAGCGCCAAGACGGTCTCCCGAGTCCTCAACGCGGACGGACCCGCCTCCGCACAGACCAGGGAACAGGTACTCGCCGCGGTGGCCAAGCTCGGCTTCCAGCCGAACCTCATGGCCCGCAACATCCGCGTCGGCGGACCCGACACCACGGTCGGACTGGTCATCCCGGACCTCGGGAACCCCTTCTTCGGAGCCGTGGCCCGCAGCATCGAGGACACGGTGCGCGACCGCGGACTGACCCTGCTCATGGGCTCCTCCGCGGACGACCCCGTACGCGAACGCGCCCTGACCGACAAGTTCCTCGCCCGCCGCGTCAGCGTCCTGATCGTCGTACCGTCCGTCGGCGCCGACCACACCCACCTCAAGTCCCACCGTACGGCGGGACTGCCCGTGATCTTCCTCGACCGACCCGGCGCCGGCCTCGCCACGGACAGCATCGTCAGCTCCAACCGTGCCGGAGCCCACGACGGCGTCGCCCACCTCGTCTCACACGGACACCGGCGCATCGGCTTCGTCGGCGACCTGCCCCCGAAGCTGTACACGCGCCGCGAGCGGCTGGCCGGTTACCGCTCTGCGTTGCGGGAAGCCGACATCCCCTACGACCGCTCGCTCGTCACCAACGCCCACGACCAGCAGGGGGCCGAGGCCGCGACCGCCCAACTCCTCGGCCTGGCCGATCCTCCGACGGCGCTGTTCGCCGGCAACAACATGATGGCGCTGGGCATCGTCGCCGAACTCGCCCGCAGCAAACGCAAGGACGTCGCCGTCGTCGCCTTCGACGACGTGGCGCTCGCCGAAGCACTCGAACCCGCCCTGACCGTCGTCGCCCAGGACGCGGAGGAACTCGGCAGGGCAGCCGCGGCCACCGCCCTGACCCGACTCGACGGCGACCGCACCCGCGCCCGCACCATCACCGTGCCCACCCGGCTGATCGTCCGCGGCTCGGGCGAGCAACCGGCGCCCGCGCCCGCGCCGTAGACAGTTCCGTACGCAGATTCCGTACGCAGATCCCGTACGCAGTTCCGTAGGCAGCTCGACCCGCCCGGACGGGGTCTTCGGACCTCGCCCTTTTCATTTCGGTGCGGGAGAGCCTGCGGCATCGCGTCGGTCACGCCCACCGGACGGTGTCGCCGAGCATGATCCGGCCCGGGGCGACGACCTGTGCGTAGGCTCCGGCGCAGGGCTGCGGGGCCATGGAGTCCAGCGGGACGATCCGGTTGTGGTCGGACAGGACCCGCAGGGCGGCCGTGTCCGCGGGTACGGTGCCGTGCGCGAGGGTGGGGACGGCGCAGCGTGGGGTGCGGGCGATGACGTGGAGTGTGAGGTCGTCGCCTATGCGCAGGGTGCGGCCGGGCCAGTCGTTCTCGGGGAAGCCGGAGCCGAAGCCGGTGCCGGAGCCGGAGCCGGGTGTGTCGAGGACGATGTTGGGGCGGTAGCGGACGGCATCGGCGGCGCCCGGGGCGAGGGTGTCGATGCGGGCCAGGGCCGCCGTGGTGAGCAGGTGGACGGGCGCGTAGTCGACGAAGGTGCCGGCGGGCGCCGCGCTGCCGATGTGGCTGGTGTCGATGCCGATGTCGGTGGCGGTGTCGGTGGCGCCGCGCAGGATGTCGTCCGGGCGGGCTCGGTCGAGGGTCGGCTGCGCGGGTGGGGTGTCGGTCAGGGTGACGTCGCGGCCGATGAAGCGGGACAGGTGGTGGTCCGCGTCCGGGTCGGTGGAGCGCCACGCCTTGCCGTCCGGGGCGGTGATGTGGACGGCCCCGGCGCCGAGTTGGGCGGTCAGGGTCAGCAGACGGCGCCACCGGCGCGGGTACTTGGCGCTGGCGATCTTTCCCGTCTCCGTGTCGACGAGGGCGAGCCGACGGTCGTGGGCCAGACCGCGCTCGGTGACCTCCGTGGCTGTGATCGCCTCGCCCAGCAGGGATTTGACCGGGTAGCGGTACAGGCCGCCCACGGTTCCGATCACGGTTGCTCCGGGTTCGCCATGCTCAAGACAGTAAGTCGATCGTCGTGAACGCCGATGTCAGCAGGTTGGTCGGCGCAACAGGTGCTGCCCTGCTGCTTGGCGAGGGAGTCCGCGTCGGCCTTGACGACGTACACCTCCCAGGGTTCCTGGCCGGGGCCGTGGACCCAGACCTTGTCCTGGAGGGCGTAACAACACGTGGTGTCGTCCTCCACGTCGGTGGCGAGACCTGCCTCGCCCAGGCGGGCGGTGGCCGCGTGGACCGCCTCGGTCGTCTCGACCTCCACCCCCAGGTGGTCCATGCGCGTCTCCTCGCCCGCCGTGCCTTCGATGAGGACGAGCTTGAGCGGCGGCTCCGCGATCGCGAAGTTGGCGTAGCCGTCGCGGAGTTTGGCGGGTTCGGTGCCGAAGAGCTTGCTGTAGAAGGCGATGGACGCGTCGAGATCGGGGACGCGGAGGGCGAGCTGCACGCGGGACGACATGACGAATCTCCATGATCGAGTGGGCTTACTTCGACATCTATCGATTTCCTACGGCCCAGCATGGCACCTGATTCGGCAACCGTCAATATAGATAGTTATCTAATCCACTATCCAGCGGTCCGGCTGGGCCGACCGGGCCGGAAGACGACTGCCACCAGCGCCAACCCGACCACCCCGCCCACCAGTTGGGCACCGATGAACCCCGGTACCGACCCCGGCGCTATCCCCGCGAACGTGTCGCTGAAGGTGCGGCCGACCGTCACCGCCGGGTTGGCGAACGACGTGGACGACGTGAACCAGTAGGCGGCGCCGATGTACGAGGCCACGGCCACGGGGGCGTACCGGAGGCGGTCGGTGCGGGCCAGGCCGAAGATCAGGAGGATCAGGCCGGCGGTGGCCACCACCTCGCCCAGCAGCAGATGACCGGCCGAGCGGTCGTGCCTGGACCACTCCACCAGCGGCTCGCCGAACATCGCGTCGGCGAGGATCGCGCCCGCTGTCGCACCGACGATCTGCGCGGGGACGTACACCGCGACCTCGCGGGCCGTGACGCCGGCGCCACCGCGCCGGGCCGTCCACCACTCGGCCAGGGTGACCACCGGGTTGAAGTGCGCGCCCGAGACCGGGCCGAGCAGCAGGATCAGGATGCCGAGGCCGAAGACCGTGGCGATCGAGTTCGCCAGCAGCTGCACCCCGACGTCCGTCGTCAGCTCGGTGGCCTGGATGCCCGAGCCGATCACGATCGCGACGAGGAGCGCGGTGCCGAGGAGTTCGGCCGCGGCCCTGGAGGTCAGCGGGGGCGTCACGGACGCCGTCGGGGCTGTCGTCGACGTCATCAAGGGCAGGGCCGCTTGACGTCGTTCTCGGCGGTGGCGCGTGCCGTCTCCGCCAGGTCGGCGAACCGGCCCGCGAGGGAGGCGATGACGTCGGGCTTGAGGCGGTAGTAGAGGAACCGGCCGCAGGGTTCCGTCTCCACGACCCCCGCCTCGCGCAGCACCTTCAGATGGTTGGAGAGGTTCGTCTGCCTGGCCCCCGTCTCCTCCACCAGGTGGGTGCTGCAGAGCGTTTCCTTGGCGAGCAGGGTGACGATGCGGAGGCGGAGCGGATCCGCCAGAACCCTCATCAGATCAGTGTCGACTGATTTCAGCATGGGCTGATACTTTCACATCACTCCGAATACGCGCATCTGAAGTACGCACATATGAAGGAAGGGCCCATGTCCTCCAGCCCGCTCACCCCCCTCGCCTCCGTCCTCTTCGTCTGTGTCCACAACGCCGGGCGTTCCCAGATGGCCGCCGGTTTTCTGACCCATCTCGCGGGTGACCGTGTCGAGGTCCGTTCCGCCGGTTCCCTCCCCGGTGACCAGGTCAATCCGGCCGCCGTCGAGGCCATGCGCGAGGTCGGTGTCGACATCGCCGGTGCCACGCCGAGGATCCTCACCACCGAGGCCGTCCAGGCGTCCGACTACGTCATCACCATGGGCTGCGGCGACGCCTGCCCGGTCTTCCCCGGCAAGAAGTACCTCGACTGGGACCTGGAGGATCCGGCAGGGCAGGGCGTCGAGGCCGTGCGTCCCATCCGGGACGAGATCCGCGAGCGCGTCGGGGCTCTGATCGCCGAGATCGACGCCAAGCCGGAGGCCTGACCCCGGTCGGCATCCAGCAAGGGCAAAATGGCACAGCCCACATGACAGCCACATGCCGACCCGGCGCAGCGAGAAGAGCCCCATGCCCCCGTACGACTACGAGAAGGACGGCGCCGCCATCTACCGCCAGTCCTTCGCCACCATCCGCGCCGAGGCCGACCTCGCGGGCCTGCCCGCCGACGTCGGTCAGGTCGCCGTGCGGATGATCCACGCCTGCGGAATGGTCGACCTCGTACGGGACCTGTCGTACACGCCCGGTGTCGTGGCCCGCGCCCGTGCGGCTCTGCGTGCGGGCGCGCCGATCTTCACCGACGTACGGATGGTGGCCAGCGGGGTGACCCGCAAGCGGCTGCCCGCCGGCAACGACGTGCTGTGCACCCTCACCGACCCGGCCGTCCCCGAGCTGGCCGCGAAGCTCGGGACCACGCGCAGTGCCGCCGCTCTTGAGCTGTGGCGGGACCGGCTGGAGGGGGCGGTCGTCGCTGTCGGCAACGCGCCCACCGCTCTCTTCCGGCTGCTGGAGATGATCGAGGAGGGTGCGCCCCGGCCCGCCGCCGTCATCGGTGTTCCGGTCGGGTTCGTCGGCGCCGCCGAGTCCAAGGAGGCCTTGGCTGCGCATCCGTCGGGGCTGGAGCACATCGTCGTACGTGGGCGTCGTGGCGGCAGTGCCATCGCCGCCGCCGCGATCAACGCCATCGCGAGCGAGGAGGAGTGAGAGGAAGAGTGAGCGGTCAGCTTTCCTCGGGGGCCGGGGTCGGCTGCGCCAGGCCCGCCGTCCACTTCTCCTCGATACGGCCGACCTTCCACACCAGCAGGGCCACCGCCCACGTCGCGAAGAACAGCCCGACGATCACGTAACCGATGATGTTGAGGTCCAGGCCGGAGACCCAGTCCCAGAACGGGCCGTGCAGGTCGGCCTGTTCGGCGATCAGGCCGAGCAGCTCCACCGTGCCGATGATGAGCGCCACCGCCACCGACAGGCCGGTGATCGTGAGGTTGTAGTAGACCTTGCGGACCGGCTTGGAGAAGGCCCAGCCGTACGCGAAGTTCATGAACGAGCCGTCGATCGTGTCGAGCAGTGACATGCCGGCCGCGAAGAGGATCGGCAGGCACAGGATCGCGTACCAGGGCAGGCCCGAGGCCGCGCCCGAACCCGCGAGGACGAGGAGCGCGATCTCCGTCGCCGTGTCGAAGCCGAGGCCGAAGAGCATGCCCAGCGGGTACATCTGCCACGGCTTGGTGATCGACTTCATCAGGCGGCCCAGGAGGCGGTTCATGAAGCCCCGGTTGTTGAGCTGCTCCTCCAGGGCCTCCTCGTCGAAGTGGCCGGTGCGCATCTGGCGGAAGACCTTCCAGATCCCCACCATGATCACGATGTTGATGATCGCGATGAGGTAGAGGAAGGTCCCGGAGACCGTCGTACCTATCCAGCCGGTGACGTCGTGCAGTTCGGAGGTGTCGTCGGCGACCGGGCCCGACAGGGCCTTCACGCCGAGGGAGAGCAGGAACGCGAGCGCGAACACGATGCTCGAGTGACCCAGCGAGAACCAGAAGCCGACCGACAGCGGGCGCTGGCCCTCGCTCATCAGCTTCCGGGTGGTGTTGTCGATGGCGGCGATGTGGTCGGCGTCGAAGGCGTGCCGCATGCCGAGCGTGTAGGCCGTGACGCCGATGCCGATACCGAAGGTCTTCGTACCCAGGCTGTAGTGCTCCGGGGCGACGATCACCACCAGCGTGAACCAGCCGATGACGTGGAGCGCCAGGATGAACGCGGCCATCCCGCCGAGGCTCGCCCACTCCTTGCGGGTCATCGACGTACGGATGCGGTGACGGACGGACGGACCGGGGGCGGGAGCGGGGGCGGTGGTGGTCATGCGGAGGTGGGGCCTCACTGGTCATCGGTCGCCGGTCGTCGGCTGGCGGTCGTACGGGCATTCAGTCGCGCCTTCCAGGCTCCTGCACACCACTTGCAGGTACAAGAATGGCGCGGCAAAGCCCACGTCAGGGTTCAGCCAGCAGCCGGGAAAGGGTGCTGGTCGAGGAGGGCCGTGATCCAACGCGCCGCCGTCTCCGGGTCGGCCGCGACCGGAACCCCCTCCGGTACGGGTGGCCGGCGGACCATGACCACGGGCAGCCCCGCCTCCCGTGCCGCCGTCAGTTTCGGTGCCGTGGCCGCTCCCCCGCTGTCCTTGGTCACCACGACGTCGATGCGGTGGCCGCGCAGCAACTCGTGCTCGCCGTCGAGCGTGAACGGGCCCCGGTCGAGCAGTACCTCCATCCGGGCCGGGTGCGGAGGCTCGGGCGCGTCCACGGAACGTACGAGGAACCACAGGTCGTCGAGCGCGGCGAAGGCGGACAGGCCCAGGCGTCCGGTGGTGAGGAACACCCGTCGGCCGAGGGTGGGCAGCAGGGGCGCGGCCTCCTCCAGGGAGCCGGCCTCGCGCCAGTCGTCACCCGCGACGGGGGTCCAGCCGGGGCGCCGCAGCGCGAGCAGGGGGACGTCGGCCGTGGCCGCGGCACGCGCCGCGTGGAGACTGATCGTGGCGGCGAAGGGGTGGGTGGCGTCGACGAGCGCGTCCACCCGGTGCTCGCGCAGCCACGCGGCCAGCCCCTCCGCTCCACCGAAGCCGCCGATCCGGACCTCGCCGGGGGGCAGCCGGGGGCCGGCCACCCGCCCGGCGAGAGAGCTGGTCAGGGTCAGGTCCGGGGTGGGGTGGAGCAGTTCGGCGAGGCGGCGGGCCTCCGTGGTGCCGCCGAGGATCAGTACGTGCATGGAAGTCCGGGTCCGTTCATGGGCGGCGAGGCGAAGGGGGCCACCGGGCCCGACCGGCTGGGCATCCAGGGCACCTGGGCGGCCTGTACAACCTCGGTATGACCCGGATCGTAGTCCCGTAGTGCTACTCGGCTCTGCCTGCCGCCCGCGCCGGGCTCGACGGCGGCCGGCCAGGTCATGCCGGGAGTTCCGTGAGGCGGCCCTCGGCGACGAACGCCACCTCGCCGCCCACCGTGACGGAACGGATGTCCTCCCCCTCGCCGTACGCGCTGATCGTCAGTTCGCTGGGGCGGCCGGTGAAGCGGCCCTGACGCAGGACGGTCGTCCGGCCGTCGGCGATACGGCCGTGGCGGCGCAGGTAGGCCGCCGCGCAGCCCGCGCCACTGCCGGTGGCCACGTCCTCCAGGACGCCGTCGTTGTTCCAGTGGCGTCCTTCCGGCACGGTGGCGTCGAGCAGATACGCGAACTGGGCACCGAGGGCGGCCAGCGGGGCTTCGAGGTCGTGGGCGATCCGGGCGCGGGCCAGTGCGTCGCCGCCACGCACGGGGACCACCAGATAGCGCAGGCCGGTGGAGAGCACCTCCGGGGGGAGGTCAGAGTCCAGGTCGTCGGCGGTCAGGGAGAACCAGGAGGCCAGGTCGGGGATGTGCGGGCGGCCGAGGAAGGAGGCGGGGCCCTGGTCGAGGACGCCGGTGCAGCGGCCGGCCGCGCGGCGCTCGGTGGTGACACCGACCGTTCGGGCCGTCAGCCTCAGGCGCCAGGCCTCGGTGTCGGCGGTGCCGTGCAGAGCGTGCAGGACGCACGCCGCTCCGACGAGAGGGTGGCCGGCGAAGTCGAGTTCCCCGGTGAGATCGAAGACACGCGCCCGCCAAGCCCGTACACCAGCGTGTTCATCGGCGTGCTCACTGGCGTGCTCATCGGTGTCGTCGGGGGCCAGGAAGACTGATTCGAAGTGGCG
>Ga0307513_10006294_pt1 | contig 15548 bp, 18 predicted proteins | sample 15_EM_MG_FD_202174 | JGI IMG/M metagenome (GOLD analysis project Ga0307513, IMG submission 202174) | Populus trichocarpa ectomycorrhiza microbial communities from riparian zone in the Pacific Northwest, United States - 15_EM | ecosystem: Host-associated > Plants > Roots > Unclassified | place... | reverse complement strand
TGGACATGCCAGGCGATGCGGCGGACGAGGGCGGAGTGCTTGCGCACCAACGCGTCGATATCGGCGCCGGTCCGACCATAGGTCAGCAGACCCGGCACCGGCGCCCCCGTGAATCCGGCTTGCGCCGGTTGGGCGTTGGCGAACGCGCTCATCATCGGTTCCGCGCTCATGCCGCGAGCGCCTGCGGGGCGCCGATCACGGCGACGACTTCGACTGATTTCTCTTCAGGCACTTCGAAGAAACTCATCACTGGAGTGTCGGGGAGGCAGGTCTTGACCAGCTTGCGGATCGCGAGACGGATCGAGGGCTGGACGACGAGCGCGAAGGGTTTGGCTTCGGCGACGAGCGGCGCCGCCGCCTGGGTCAGCGCGTCGACGATGCGACGGCCGAGATCGGGTTCGATCGTGTGGCGGCGCGACGGGTCCGAGCGGACCGCCTGGCCGAGCAGCCCTTCGAGCTGCCCCTCCAGGGTCATCACGCGCAGCGGCTCGTGCACGCCGCACAATTTCTGGATGATCAGCCCGCCGAGGTCGGGACGGATCGCCTCGATGATTTCCTCGGCGTCGACCGTCTTCTGCGCCGCGACCGCGATGGCCGAGGCGATGCGGCGGAATTCCTTGAGGCTGATGCCCTCGGCCAACAGGCCCTTGAGCACTTGCGTCAGCGTGGTCAGCGGCAGCGGCGCCGGGGTCAGTGCTGCGACCAGCTGCGGATTGCGTTCCTTCAGCCCCTCGAGCAGTTGCTGGACCTCGTCCGCGCCAAGCATGTCGGCGGCGTTCTGGCCGAGCTGGTTGTTGAGGTGCGTCGCGACCACGGTGCCGGCATCGACCACCAGATAGCCCTGGCCGGTCGCGGCGTCGGCGTCGCCCGGCTGGATCCAGGTCGCGTCGAGCCCAAAGGTCGGGTCCTTGGCCTTCTTGCCGCGCAATTCGCCGACGCCCTGACCGGTATCGAGCGCGAGCATCTCGTCGGCGGATGCCTGATCCTCGGCGATGACGACGCCACCGACGATGATGCGATAGGTGTAGGGCGCGAGGTTGATGTCGTCGCGGACACGCACTTGCGGAATGATGAAGCCGAGGTCCTTGGACAGCTGACGGCGGACGCCGGTGATGCGGCCCATCAGGGGCGCGCCGCGGCGTTCGTCGACCAGCGGCACCAGGCCGTAGCCGATATCGAGATGGATCTGCATGCCGTCGCTGACTTCTTCCCAGCCGATCTTCGACAGATCGGGGGCAGGTGCGGCGGGCGCGGGCGGCGGCGGACGATGCGCGATCTGGCGCAGCTTCCACGCGGCGAACCCGGCGATCGCGGCGGCCACCAGCAGCACCAGATGCGGCATGCCCGGCAACACGCCGAGCAGGCCGAGGATGCCCGCGACCGGGGTCCAGGTGCGCGCCGATCCGAACTGCGTGCCGATCTGGCCGGCGAGATCCTGGCTCGAGGTGACGCGGGTGACGATCGCGGCGGCGGCAATCGACAGCATCAGGCTGGGCAGCTGCGCGACCAGCGCGTCGCCGATCGCCAGCAGGATATAGTTATGCGCGGCGTCGCCGATCGACATGCCGTGGCTGACCGGCCCCAGGATCAGGCCGCCGATGATATTGGCGAACAGGATCAGCAGGCCGGCGACCGCGTCGCCCTTCACGAACTTGGACGAACCGTCCATCGATCCGTAGAAATCGGCCTCGGTCGACACTTCGATACGCCGCGCCTTGGCTTCGTCGGGGGTGATCAGGCCGGCATTGAGGTCGGCGTCGATCGCCATCTGCTTGCCGGGCAAGGCGTCGAGGGTGAAGCGCGCCGACACTTCGGACACGCGCCCCGCGCCCTTGGTCACCACGATCAGATTGATGATCACCAGGATCGAGAAGACGAAAATGCCGACGACGTAATCGCCACCGATCAGGAACGATCCGAACGCCTCGATGACGTGGCCCGCGGCGCTCTCTCCTTCATGGCCATGGACCAGAACGACGCGGGTAGAGGCGACGTTGAGGCCGAGGCGGAATAGCGTCGCGAACAGCAGAACGGTCGGGAAGGCGGAGAAATCGAGCGGCTTCTGCGCGTTCAGCGCGACCATCAGCACCGCGAGGCTGATCGCGATGTTGGTGACGAAGAACACGTCGAGCATGGCGGCCGGGATCGGCACGACCAGCAGCACGACGAGCAGCAGGATCGCGCCGGGAAGCGCGGCGTTGCGGACGTTGCCGAGGAACAGAGTCTTCACGAAAGGCGGCACGCGCTACGCTCCCAGGCTCGCAAGCATCAGATAGGCCAGCCGCGCATTGTCGGGCGTCGGCCGCAGAAGGTTGACCGCGCTGGCGGAGGTCGCCGGCGTCGCGGGATTGGCGGGATTGGCCGCCGATTGGGCATTGTTGACACGCATCAGCGCCGCCTTGGCCCAAGCCGCGGCGCTGCCGCTGGTGTCGGCGGATCCGGTGATGACCTGCGCGTCGCCCAGCCCGGTGCCCAAGCCAGTGACCGAGGCGAGCGAGGCGAAATTGGCCTTGGCGGTTTCGAATGCGCTGGTGCCATAGGCCTTGGCGAACGCGGTCGCGCCCGACCCGTCGAGCGCATCGGAGGCCAGGCTGGTCGCGCCGACCTTGGCCGCGCCCTTGTCGAGCTTGGCGGCGAAGCGCTGATAGATGTCGCCCAGGCTGCGGGCACTGCCGCCGGCGTCGTAGAAGATCGAGCGGTTGGCGCGCGCCGCGGCGGGGAACATCGCCGCGCCCGACGCGCCGGGATTGCTCTGCATCGTCTGGAGGAACGACTTGGCGCCGCCCAGGCCCAGGAAATGCGCCATGTAAAGGTCGGTGCCGGTCGCGCCGCGGCCAAGCGAGCTTTCGAGCGACGCCTGGTTGTCCGATGCGAAGTTGGCCGCCATCGTCGCGGAGACTTCGGGATTGTTGCGCAGGCCGAGGATCGCATTCTTCATCTGCGGATCGTTCACCACCCAGCGATTGCCCGAGCGGGTGATCGCGTTCGATGCCCAGCCCAGACCGTTCTCGGCGCCGTGCTGCTTGATGATGCCCAGCCAGGACTGGTCGATGAATTGATAGAGGCCGGTCGCCGACGAGGTGCCGGCGCGCGCCGCCGGGTTCAGCCCGCTTTCAAGCTGGGCCTGGCCGAGCAGGTAGTCGAAATCCATGCCCGTCGAGCGACTCGCATTCGCGATCGCCGTCCTGACGCGGTCGACATTTCCAGTAAGTGCTACGACGCCGCCCATGGGATTTGGCTGATTGCTCCCTGTTACGGGGAATACTCAGCAAGCAGCGTGCCAGTTTTAGTTAATGGGGCTGGGAAACTCCCCTCCCGCTTGCGGGAGGGGCGGGGGGAGGGCGTGTCGAAATCAGCGCCGTCGCCTGAGGAACATGCCCTCCCCTAACCCCTCCCGCAGGCGGGAGGGGAATGGAAGAGCGTCAAATTTCGTTGAATGTTTTTATGCGTAAGCCGCGAGGTGCCCGTTCGCGCGATATCCGCCGGCAGCGTCACCGGCAAGAATTTGCAGGCGGCGACGGACATTTGCCGCCAGCAGGTTGCAATAGATCCGCGCGGTCTCGTTCAGCCGGTGTGCCTCTTCGGCGAGCTCGCGCACGCCGGGTTCCAGCATGCCGCCATCGATCGCGGCCAGCGCGTTGAGCGCGGCCAGCTTGTCGCTGGTCGCCTTGTCGAGCGCGACGACATCATTGGTCTTCATCGCCGCGATCTCGGCGTGAAGCAGGTCGATTACCTTGATCAGGCCATCACGCCGCGTCATCAACCCACTCTCCCTTGAGCGACAGCAGCTTGTCCGCGACCTTCTGCGGGGCGGGCTGAAAGCTGCCATCGGCGATCGCCTTGCGAAACCGGTCGACGCGGGTCGCGTCCACCGGCGGCTTGGCGGCGAGTTCCTGCGCCAGCTGACCCACCGGGTGCGACGCCTGCATCTGCTGCTCGGGGGTGGCGATGGCCGACGCGATCTTCGCGGCCGCCGCCGCTCCGAGCACCGGAGCGATACGGGCATTGGGCGTTGAGCCCTTCGGTCCGATCGAGTCCACCATTGTCCACCCTGTTGTAGCGTGTCTGGATCATCGAACGGCTGCCTGCCCAAATTCTTTAGAAAAAATTATTCGCCCCCCGGGATCGTCGCCTTGCCCGGCTCGATCGCGATCGCCTGGATCGGCGGCTTGCCGTCCTGCATCCGGATCAGCACGCGCGCGCCGGCCGCGGCATCGGTCGTCGCGATACCATCGCGCGTCACCGAAAAGCCGCCGTCGCCCGCCACCACCGTCACCGGATCGCCGCGCTTGATGACGATCGCCGCCTTGGCCGCGGCCACGGGGGCCGCCGTCGCCGTCGCCGCGGGCGGCGCGCTGGCCGGCATCAGCATGGGCACGAAGATGCGCCATTGCGGATCGGGGCAGGTCACCACGACCGAATCGTGGCTGTCGGTGCGCCAGTTGAGCGACACCATCGGGCACGTTGCCAGTTTCAGCCGCGCGTCGACCGCGGTGCGCGCGCCGCCGGTCTCGCCGATCGCATGGCCGGCAAAGCCCGCCACCGCCTTGTCGATCATCGTGGTGCTCTGGAAATTCTGCGCGGCCGCCGGCGTGGCGGCGGCAATCAGGATGGTCGCCAATATCGGACGAATCATGGCTGTTTCCTGTCGGGAGCGCCGGTGAAGCTCATCGTGACCAGCGCGATGCGGCGACCGGTTGCCGGTGTCGCGATCATGATGCGGTCGGCCGAAACGCCGTGCGCGATCAGCCAGCTGGCGGTCGCGCGGGCGCGGTCGCTGGCAAGGATTTGGGCGCTGCCCGTGGTCGGGTCGCTATCGGCTTGCGTGCCTTCGGCGCTGCCCGCGATGCGCAGGGTCACGCGCGGATCGCGCAGGCTTTCCATCGCGAAGTCGAGCAGGCCGTCGGTGATGACGATTTTGGCCGAACCGGGGGCGAACCCCGCGGCGGCGGAGGCCAGCGGAATCGGATCTGCCGGCGTGGACATTGTGGCGGGCGCCGCCGGCTTGCCGCCGAACCCCTCGCGCAATCCCTTGGCGAGCGCCTGGCGGTCGGTCGCCTGGACCAGCACGAAGAAGCCGACCAGCAGCAAGGCGAGGTCGGCCAGCGTCCACAGCCAGAGCGGGCGAGCAGGTGGCGGATCGAGCAGGTCGGTCGCGTTCATACCGATGCCGGCGTAAAGCTGGTGGGCGCCTTGACTCGCCCCTTTTCGGCGAGCGCGGCAAGCGGCGCCACGAGCCGCGTGCGCTCTTCCGCTTCGGCGCGCGCACGACGGCGCAGGCGCACCGCGATCGGCATCGCGATCAGATTGGCGATCAACGCACCATAAAGCGTCGCGAGCAAGGCGACCGCCATCCCCGCGCCGATCGCGGCGGGATCGGTCATCGCCCAGAACATCTTCACCAGCCCGACTAAAGTACCGACCATGCCCATCGCAGGCGCGACTTCGGCGGCGCCGGCCCACATGTCGGCGGCGGCGGCGTGGCGCAGGATGCGCGCGCGGCGGCGTTCGTCGATCAACCGGGTGACGTCGTCGGGTGTCGCGCCATCGACGATCTCGGCGACCGCGGCGGCGACATCGCGGTCGGCGATCACCGATCGGTCGAGCGCGTGCATGCCATGGCGGCGCGCGATCCGGCCGAGCGCGGCGACCTGGTCGACCAGGGGAGTCGCGTCGAACGGCTTGCGCGCCAGCGTGCCGAGCGCGGCAACGCCGCGGCCGACGTCGCCGAGCGACGTTCGCAACAGGGTCGCGAGCAAGCTGCCGCCCGCCACGATGCCGATCGCGGCAGGGTCGAGGAAAGCGCCGAGCGTGATTGGGTCTGTCGTCATATGCGCGAGTTCTCTGCAAACATGGTGCCAGTTCGATCCGCAAAAACTCCCCTCCCTGCCAAGGAAGGGGTCGGGCGTGGGTGCGAGCGCAGCGAGCTTCTGCCCGCACCGCCAGGAGAAACGCTTCGTCTTCAGACCGTCCCGCGCTCGACCCACCCCCAGCCCCTCCCTGACCAGGGAGGGGGGCTGCGAGCGGCAAACCGGCAATCACCCTTGCCGCAACCGGCAAAGCTTTGCCGTTCCTGCCGGCTTAGCTGAACGAAAACCGGCAAATCCGCCCCTGATCCGCCTTTGCCGGGAAATTGGCACGCCCCTTGCTGACCTATCGCGCAGGATTTCACGCGAGGTGACGGCAATGGCCGACAACACTCTGTTCGGGATACATGGGGCGGCGCTGGAAGTGCGCGGTCAGCGCATGGGCGTGCTCGCCTCCAACATCGCGAACGCCTCGACCCCCGGGTTCAAGGCGCGCGACATCGACTTCCAGCAGGCGCTGTCGTCGGCGACCGGGCCCGATGGCCTGACCGACACCGGCCTCGCGGGCGCAACCAAATATCGTGTGCCGCTGCAGCCCAGCCTCGACGGCAACACCGTCGATTTGTCGACCGAGCAGACCGCCTTTGCCGAGAATGCCGTCCAGTATCAATCGACGCTGTCGTTCCTGAACGGGCGGATCGGCCAGATCACTCGCGCGCTGAGGGGCGAATAATCATGGGCAACGGACCGCTCACGATCTTCCAGGTGTCGGGCCGCGCGATGAGCGCGCAGCTCGTGCGCATGAATACAACAGCCTCCAACCTGGCCAATGCCGGGTCGGTCGCGAGCTCGGCGGACACCGCCTACCGCTCGATCAAGCCGGTTTTCCGCACCAGCTTCGACAAGGCGAGCGGCATGTCGACGGTCGACGTCGAGAGCGTCGTCACCGCCGGCGAAGCGCCGACCGCACGCTACGACCCCGCCAACCCGATGGCCGACAAGGACGGCAATGTCTGGGCGTCGGCGGTCGATGAGACCCGCGAACTGGTCGACATGATGGAGACCAGCCGCAGCTACCAGAACAATGTCGAGGTCATGCAGACGGCCAAGTCGCTGATCCTCGATACCCTCAAGCTTGGGAAATAAGAGATGACCTCGACCTTCGACACCACGCTCGCCAACATCGGCATCGGACGCACCGGCGCAACGACGCCGACGGTCGCGCCCGCCGGATCCGGATCGCAGACGCTCGGCCAAGCCGATTTCCTGAAGCTGATGACCGCGCAGATGCAGAACCAGGATCCGTTCAACCCGGTCGACAACACCCAGATGGTCGCCCAGATGGCGCAATTCTCGTCGCTGTCGGGCATCTCGCAGATGAACACGACGCTGCAGTCGATCGCCGACAAGCTGACCGGCACCTCGGCCAACGACGCCTTGGCCTATGTCGGCAAGACCGTGCTGACCGAAGGCGACACCGCGTTCGGCCGCACCACCGGCGGCATCGCCGGCGCGATCGACGTCGACAGCGCGGCGAGCGACCTCAAGGTCACGATCCAGGATCAGGACGGCAACACCCTCAAGACGCTCGACCTCGGCGCGCAGACCAAGGGCACGGTCAATTTCGACTGGGACGGCAAGACCGACGCCGGCGCCGACGCCGGTGCGGGCCCGTTCAAGGTCGTCAGCAACGCAAATGCCAATGGCGCCACGGTCGCCACCCACACCCTGGTCTGGGCGCCGGTCACTTCGGTTTCGATGCCCAGCTCGGGCAGCCCCGTCCTCAACGTCGCCGGCATCGGCAACGTCGATCTTTCCGCCGTTCGCCAGATCGGCTGATCCAAATAATCCCCCAAGGAGCCTGAACCATGTCCTTCTACACGTCGCTTTCCGGCCTCACCGCCGCCCAGACCCAGATGTCGACCATTTCGCACAACCTCGCGAACGTCGACACCAACGGCTTCAAGAAGAGCGTCACCGAATTCGCCGACGTCATCGCCTCGAGCGTCAACCTCTCGCCGACGATGATGGTCGGCGCGGGCACGATGGTGAAAGGCAACGTCCAGCAATTCAGCCAGGGCAACTTCATCCAGTCGTCCTCGGCGCTCGATCTTGCCATTTCGGGCGACGGCTTCTTCGCGGTCAAGCCGCAGCTCAACGGCTCGAATGTCGATTATACCCGCAACGGCGGCTTCAAGGTCGACCCAGACCATTATGTCACCGACGGGCAGGGCAATTATCTCCAGGTCTATCCGGTCGACGGATCGGGCGCCGTGGTCGCCTCTGGGCTCGACCAGTCGATCAGCCTGCAGCTGCCGTCCACCAGCGGCACGCCCAGCCCGACCCAGAATGTCGGCATGACGGTCAATGTGTCGGCGAGCGCCACGGTGCCGACCACCGCGACTTTCGATCGCTTCGATCCATCGAGCTACAATCAGTCGGCCCAGACCACGGTGTTCGACTCGGCGGGCAATCCGCAGACCATGACCACCTATTTCAAGCGCGAGACGACCGGCACGCCGTCGACCTGGTCAGCCTATAGCTTCATCGGCGACAAGCCGCTGACCTCGGGCGGGTCGGACCATATTACGATGAGCTTCGATTCGACCGGTGCGATGACCGCGCCGACGGGTGCCACGACGTTCGATCCGGTCACCCCGGCCGGCGCCAGCGCGGCGCAGACGATCAACTTCACCTTGGGCACCGCCAGCGCACAGACCTCGTCGGCGTTCAACGTCACGTCGCGCACCGCCGACGGTGCCGCGATCGGCCAGCTCCAGGGCGTCACGGTCGACGGCGACGGCATGGTCAAGGCCAGCTTCTCGAACGGCGACGTCAAGGCGCTTGGCAAGGTCGTGCTGGCGAACTTCACCAACCCGGCGGGCTTGCGTCAGCTGGGCGATTCGACCTGGGCGGCGACGGGCCTGTCGGGAGCACCCGTGGTAGGTTCGCCGGGCTCCGACGGCTTCGGCAATCTGATGCCGTCGACGATCGAGCGGTCGAACGTCGACATCACCGAGGAACTGGTCAATTTGATCGCGGCGCAGCGCAATTTCCAGGCGAATGCCAAGGCGCTCGATACCGCCAGCCAGATCTCCGAAACGATCTTCAACATTCGTAGCTGATGATCGCAGGACAAGGGGGCTAGCGCATGGATAAGCTGATCTACACCGCGGCGTCGGGGCTGAAAGGCCATATGGCGGCGCAAGCGGCAATCGCCAACAACATGGCGAACGCGTCGACGATCGGTTTCCGCGCCGAAAAGATCAATTTCAACAGCCTGATGCTCAAGGGCTCAGGCTTCGACAGCCGCCAACCGGCGTCGGAGGAAGTGACCGATTTCGACCGCAGCGCTGGCGCCGTCACCACCACTGGACGCAACCTCGATGTTGCCATTCCGGGTGAGCAATGGATGGCGGTTCAGGCAAATGATGGTACCGAGGGATATACGCGCCGCGGCGATCTAAACATCTCCGCGACCGGCGTTTTGGAAACCGGCGACGGTTTCCCGGTGATGGGGTCGGGGGGCCCCATCACCGTGCCGCCCGCAACCTCGGTCTCGATCGCGCAGGACGGCACCATCTCGATCGTTCCGGTCGGCGGCGACGCCAAGAACCCGCAAGTCATCGACCGTATCAAATTCGCCAGCGCCCAGGGGTCGCAGACCGTCAAGGGTCTCGACAATCTGATCCACGTGCAGGGCGGCGGGATTCTGCCGACCGACGACAATGCCAAGTGCATCTCGGGCGCGCTCGAACAATCGAACGTCAACATGACGCAGTCGCTGGTCGACATGATCGAGAACCAGCGCAGCTACGAAGTACAGGCCAACATGATGAAGTCGGCCAAGGAAATGGACGAGAGCGCCGCATCCGTGATGCGGATGCCGAGCTAAGGAGTAGAATGAGATGAGCAGCGCAGCGATGCACATCGCCCGCACCGGCCTGGACGCCCAGGACATGCGGATGCGGGTGATCTCGAACAACCTGGCCAACGTCAATACGACCGGCTTCAAGAAGGATCGCGCGTCGTTCGCGACCCTGTCCTACCAGACGGTCACCGCCGCCGGCGCGCAATCGTCGAGCGACAGCAAATACGCCACCGGGCTCAACCTCGGCACCGGCGTGCGCATCCAGGGCACGTCGCGGATGGAAACCCAGGGGACGATGCAGCAGACCGGCAACGCGCTCGACATGGCGCTCGACGGCGACGGCTATTTCCAGGTGCAGCTGCCTGGCGGCCAGCTCGGCTATACCCGCGCGGGCAATTTCTCGCGCTCGCCCGAAGGCCTCTTGGTCACCAACGAAGGTTATCAGGTGATGCCCGGCATCACCGTGCCCGAGGGTGCGACCCAGATCACCGTCGGGACCGACGGCACTGTGTCGGCGACGATCGCCGGCCAGACCGAGCCTGCCCAACTCGGCCAGCTCCAGGTCGCGAACTTTCCCAATGCCGCCGGGCTGCAATCGAAGGGCGACAATTACATGCTCGAAACCGCCTCATCGGGCGCTGCCAATCTTGGCGTGCCGGGCGAAGATGGTCGCGGCACCGTCCGCCAGGGCATGCTCGAGGCGTCGAACGTCAACGTCGTCGAAGAACTGGTCGACATGATCGAATGCCAGCGCGCCTATGAGGTCAATTCCAAGATGATCACGGCGACCGACGACATGCTCAAATACGTCAATCAGAACCTCTGATGCGCATCGTCACCGCCATCGCCCTCGGCACCGCCGCGATCGCATTCGCCCTATCGGCCGGCGCACCGGCGGAAGCGCGCCTGCTCGGCAAGAAGAAGCCGATCGAGGATTATTCGGCCTCGCCGCCCGTGGCGCCGGCGCCGACGCCCGCCAATGGCTCGATCTTCCAGCCGCAGAACGGCTATGCCGCGCTGTACGAGGGTTCGGTGGCGAGAAAGGTCGGCGATCCGCTGACCATCGTGCTGGTCGAAAACACTCAGGCGTCGAAATCCTCGTCGTCGAAGCTCGATTCGGGCGGCGGGTTCAGCCTGACCCCGCCGAGCACCGGCCCGCTATCGCTGTTCAAGCCGACCGACGCGTCGGTCAGCGGCGCGCGCAATTTCAACGGCAAGGGCACCGCCGATCAGTCGAACTCGCTGTCGGGGGAGGTCTCGGTCACCGTCGTCGCGGTTTATGCCAACAACACCATGCTGGTGCAGGGGCAAAAGCGCGTCACGCTCAACCGCGGCGACGAGTTCGTCCAGATCAAGGGCATCGTCCGCACCGCCGATATCAGCGCGGACAACCGCGTCCTGTCGACCCGCGTCGCCGATGCCCGCATCGCTTATACCGGCAAGGGCGACGTCGCTCGCGCTGGCCGCCAGGGCTGGCTCGGTCGTTTCTTCTCGGTGATCTCACCATTCTGATGGTTAGCGCCACCTTAACTATCTCCGTGCGACACGACCACCCAGTCGAATGATCGGACATCTTATGCTGCGTGCCCTGCTCGTCTTCCTCGCTCTCCTGACCGGTGTCGTCGCGACCCCGGCCACGGCCGATCGCGTCAAGGACCTGGGCGGATTCCAGGGCATCCGCAGCAACCAGCTGACCGGCTATGGCATCGTCGTCGGTCTCGCCGGCACGGGTGACGACAATCTCGAATATACCATGCAGTCGATGAAGGCGGTCGCCTCGCGCTTCGGCCTGCAACTGCCCGCGGGCGTCAACCCGGGCCTCAAGAACGCCGCGGTGGTGATGATCACCGCCGAATTGCCCGCCTTCGCCAAGCCGGGCCAGCGGATCGACATCACCGTCGCCTCGATGGGCAAGGCCAAGTCGCTGCGTGGCGGCGCCTTGATCATGACCCCGCTGATGGGCGCCGACGGCCAGATCTATGCGATGGCGCAGGGCAACCTCGCGGTCGGCGGGCTGGGCATCGAGGGCAAGGACGGATCGTCGGTTGTCGTCAACGTCCCGTCGACCGGCCGCATCCCCGAAGGCGCCACGGTCGAACGCACGGTCGACACCGGGTTCGAAACCGCGCCGACGCTCGTCTTCAACCTTGCCCGTTCCGATTTCACCACCGCGCAGAACGTCGCCACCGCGATCAACACACGGTTCGGCGGCGGCGTCGCCGACGCCGTCGACGGCGTGTCGATCAAGGTCAGCGCGCCTGCCGGCGCCGACGTCCGCGCGACGATGATGAGCGAGATCGAGAACCTCTCCGTCACCTCGGCGGATCCGCCCGCGCGCGTCATCGTCAATGCCCGCACCGGCACCGTCGTCATCAATTCGACCGTCCGCGTCGGCGCCGCCGCGATCACGCACGGCAAGCTGACCGTCCGCATCGACGAGAAGCAAACCGTCGTTCAGCCCGGCCCGTTCAGCAACGGCACCACCGCCAGCGAACAGAAATCGGGCGTCAATGTCGAGGAAGAGAGGCGTCCGATGTTCCTGATGAACCCAGGCCCCAAGCTCGCCGACATCGTCAAGGCGGTGAACGCGATCGGCGCCACGCCATCGGACCTGGTCGCCATCCTAGAGGCGCTCAAGGAAGCCGGCGCGCTCAAAGCGGATCTGATCATCCTGTGACCGACGCCATCAATCCTGCCGGGCCAACGCCCATTCAGCCGACCAACGGCATCTCGACCGACAACAGCCGGCTGACGTCGCGCGCGCATCTGACCAAGGCGGGCCAGCAATTCGAGTCGGTGTTCATCGGCATGATGTTGAAGTCGATGCGCCAGGCCAATCTGGGCGACGGATTGTTCGACTCCAAGAATTCGGAAACCTTTCGCGACATGCAGGACAAGCAGGTCGCGGAAAGCATGGCCGCGCACCAGCCGATCGGCATCGGCAAGGCGATGACCGACTTTCTCGCAAAGTCGCAAAAGGCGCTACAGGATGCCTCGGCCACCACGCCGGCGACGCCGGCCGCACCTGGCGAAGGTAGTTCATCATGAGCGACATGCTGTCGATCGCCGCGAGCGGGCTCAAAGCCTATCAGGTCGCGCTCAACACCGTCTCGGAGAACATCTCCAATGCGGGCACGATCGGCTATTCGCGCCGCGCCGCCTCGACCTCCGAGGTTGCCGCGGCCGGCAGCAACACGTCGCTCAACGGCATGGGTTCGCTGGTCACCGGGATTACCCGCGCCGGCGATTTCTATGCCGCGGCCCAGGTGCGCACCGCGGGTTCCGACCTGGCGAAGACCGAGACCAGCGTCACCTGGCTTGACCGCATCGAATCGGGACTCGACGGCAACCAGCTGAGCACCCGGCTGTCGGACTTCTTCACCGCGTCGACTACGCTCGCCGCCGACCCCACCTCGCTCGGCGCGCGCGCCTCGATGCTCGAAGCGGCGTCGGGCGTCGCCAGCGCTTTCTCGAGCACCGGCAAGGCGCTCGACCAGGTCGCCGAGGACCTCGACGGTACCGCGCGGTCGTCGGTCGAATCGCTCAATTCCGCGACCGCCGCGCTCGCCCGGATCAACGACGGCCTCAGCCGCTCGAGCGCCGGCTCCGCCGGTGCCTCGGCGTTGCTCGACCAGCGCGACCAGGTGCTCGAACAAATGAGCGCGCTGACCGACATCTCGGTCGACTTCGACTCGATCGGCCGCGCCACCGTGCACGGCGGCGGCACCGCGGGCCCCGTTCTGGTCAGCGGCGCCCAGGCCGCGACCGTCACCTATTCCTCCAATTCGGCGGGCGCGGTGTCGTTCAACGTCGTCAACGGAGCCTCGCTGCAGAGCCTTGCCCCGACCGGCGGCGCGCTGGCGGGCGTGGTCGATGCGATGCAGCGGGTGGTCGACGCCAAGAGCCAGCTCCAGGCGGTCGCCCAGGATTTCGCCAACGGCGTCAACACGGTCCAGGCCGGCGGACGTGATCTCGACGGCAATCCCGGCCAGCCGCTGTTCGCGCTCGGCACCGACAGCACCGCCCAGATGACGGTGACGCTCGACGACCCACGCGGCATCGCCGCGGCAGCGGTCGGCGGCGGTACCCGCGACAACACCAACCTCGCGACGCTCGCGCAATTGCGCACGTCGGGCGGGTACGAGAACCGCATTGTCGACATGACGACCGCCAATGCCGCGACCTTGTCGCAGCGCAAGGCCGTGGCCGCCGCCCAGAACACGATCCACGACAATGCCGTGGCCGTGCGCGACAGCGCTTCGGGCGTCAATCTCGACAGCGAAGCGGTCGACCTGATGCGCTTCCAGCAGGCCTATGCCGCGACCAGCCGCGTCATCCAGGCCGCGCGCGACGCGATGCAGACGATCCTCGATATCAGGTAGCCCCATGCAGATCTCGACCAGCCAGTTCTACGCGTTCAACCTGCAGAACATGCAGTCGCTGGCCGCGACCGCCGACCAGCTGCAGACGCAGATTTCGACGACCAAGCGGATCAACGCGCCGTCCGACGACGCGGTGTCCTGGCGGCGATTGCAGAGCCTCGCCCAGGCCGGTGCCGACGACACCGCTTATACCGGCAATCTGACGCTGGCCGGCACGACGCTGAGCCAGGCCGACGGTACGCTGAGTTCGATCACCGACACGCTCCAGCAAGCCAAGGAACTCGCGGTCAAGGCGAACAGCGGCACGCTGTCGCAAAGCGACCGCGTGGCGATCGCCGACCAGCTCGACGCGATCGTCAATAATCTGGTCGGCTATGCCAACGTCAAGGATTCGCGCGGTGCCGCGGTGTTCGCCAACGGCGACGCCGATGCCGTCACCAAGAATGCCGACGGCAGTTTCAGCTTCGCCGCCACCGGCCCGACCTCGATACCGGTCGGTGCCAACGAGTCGATCCAGCCTGGCGATTCGGCCGCGCGGGTGTTCGTCGATGCGAGCGGCGGCAACATCCTCTCGTCCCTGTCATCGCTTTCCGCCGCGCTCAGGGGCGCGGGCGACGTTTCGACCATCGCCGGCGCGACCGGCGACGCGCTTCAGGCGGCCAACGACCAGGCCGCGAGCGTCCAGGCCGGGCTCGGCGCCCGCGCCGCGCGCGTCGACCTCGAGACCTCACGACTCAAGGACGTCGCGACCGACCGCGAGGCGACGCGATCGGCGCTCGAGGATACCGACGTCACCGCGGCGATCACCAATTTGCAGAAGACCATGACCGTCCTGCAAGCGACCCAGGCGAGCTTCACCAAGCTGGCCAGCATGTCGCTGTTCGACTTCCTCAAATAAAGTTCCGCGGCGGCGCTGTGAGGGCTGCCGTTCGTCCCGCGGAACCGCACAAAACGCCAAAAACAAAGTGTCCTTAACCGGTTGGCGACAAAAAGCCGGTTAACCATCGACCAAACCGGTCGTTATCCGGTTAGGCCGTGATTGCAGGGGGTAATTAGAGCTAAGATGTTTCCGGCAATCGGCCTCGTTGTCCTTCTGGCGATGGTCTTCGGCGGATTCGTCTTTACCGGCGGCGCGCTGGGGCCCGTGCTCGAGGCCATTCCCCACGAAATGCTCATCATCGGCGGCGCCGGGGCCGGCGCGCTGATCATCGGCAATTCGCCCAAGGAGCTGAAAGGCCTGGGCAGCGGCATCATGAAAGTGATGAAGGGGCCGAAATACAAGAAACAGGATTATCTCGACGTCATCTTCCTCGTCTCGAAGCTGATGAAGATGCTGCGCATGGACGGGCCGATCGCGCTCGAGCCGCACGTCGAAGACCCCAAATCATCGGCGATCTTCGCCGAATATCCGCGCCTCCTCGCCGACCACACGCTCGTCAATTTGATCGCGGACACGCTCCGCCTCGTCGTCGTCTCGTCGGGGACGCT
>Ga0307513_10006293_pt1 | contig 15548 bp, 11 predicted proteins | sample 15_EM_MG_FD_202174 | JGI IMG/M metagenome (GOLD analysis project Ga0307513, IMG submission 202174) | Populus trichocarpa ectomycorrhiza microbial communities from riparian zone in the Pacific Northwest, United States - 15_EM | ecosystem: Host-associated > Plants > Roots > Unclassified | place... | reverse complement strand
AACTAATGTTACTTCTCCTTGAGTAAAGCTTGATGTTAAAATGCCTAGTCTTCCCATGGAATACTGAATTGTGAGAGATTGTGATTGATGCCTGATTGTCAACAAGAATTTTTGTATTGTCCTTCTGCTCCATATGTAGATCACACAAAAAAAAATTCAATTATAAGATTTGGTTTATAGTATTGTTGCTGCAATAATTTCACCTCTGCAATAGATTGCACTACATTCTCCTGTTTTTTTAGCATAATGAAAAAGCTCGTGAACCTAAGCTGAAATAGTATTCAGAAGTGCTTTTCATGTTAATTATTAGAGAATTTTATATTTTTTTCAGTAACTTCCTCTCTCCTCTCAAATTCCAATAACGAAAATGTAAAAAATAATTGAAGTTTTAGCACTAAAATGCAAAACCCTTATACAAGGATTAAACTTTAAAAATTTAAAAATTTAGGGACCAAACTGTATGATAACATATGCTGCCTACAGGGACATTTAAATAAAGGATATAAAAAAACAACCCATGTCTACTTGGATTAACTCGCAAAATTCATGACTGGGTCATGAAACTGTGATAATTTCATAGAAAAAAAATCAAAATAAATGACAAAACTTAGTTCATAATCAACTAAATATGAAAGATGTTGAATGACAAAACTGAAAAAAATCAATTAAAAAAATAGATAATAAAAACCTCGAGTCAACCGAGTTAACCTGCCAAGCTCGTGAAATGAGTCATAAGACTAAGATAATCACAAAAAAAAAACAAATCACAACAAATTATAAAGTCTAGTATTCAATAAACTAAGTATTAAAAGATAAAATTAGAGAAAACAAACATAGATTAAAAAAATAAAAGGAAAAAAAAATATTCATGAAAGAAAAAAAAATAAAATGAAATTGAAACATTTTTGTTGAGATTTGGTTGAAAAATCTAGAATAGACTGAGATTCAGAATGAAATAAAATTTATTTCAAGACAAATTAGTAATTTCAAATACAAAGAAACATAGTTAACCATCTTGATTTTAAAAGCATTTTAATTTTTTTGAATTATGAAATAAATTAAAAAAATAGATTCACTTATTTAATATACAATAATATATCTACAATCTCACTCTCTCTCTCTCTCTCACTCTCTCTCTCGTTTCTTATTGTAATATATCTACATCCATTAATGTAATGAATTCAAATTTTGAAAAGTTGTTCTTGAAAGAAGGGGAGGAGGAGAGACTGCCTTGCATGTGAGGACGAAATGAGATAAAGCAAAGACTAAAACGACTGCTCCTTATCAAGTAGTAGACTAGTACGTAAGACTGCACAGTCCAAACGCTCCCTCGACCCAAAATTCGAAATACACAGTGCTAAGCGCGAAATTTGAAGACCTCTCTTTCTCTCTCCCCCAAACTCCAAAGAAAATAAATACTTAATTAATACTAACATAATCACTTCCTGTCTCTCCATCAATCAATCTCTGTAAAAACTCTCAGAGAGAGGGAAAAAAAAGGGGGGGCGTTGATTCTTATAGACATTTACTTGAGAGATTTGCTCCTCCTCCTCCTTCTTCACCTTTTTTTTTATGGGTACTAGTAATTTATTATTATTTTCAAATTTCTCTCTATTTTTCTTTTGGCTTTGATTTGAATGAAACGCTCTGCTCTCTTTCTGTACTTTTCAACTTCCAAGAAAAGGTTAGGGTTTCAAACATTTTTCTGAGTAGAAGTTTTTGAATTTTTTTTTTTCTGTCATAAAGTTCAAGCTTCAATTTTAAATTTCTTGCTTATAGATAGATCGATAGATAATGAGCGATAGATTTTACTACTTTCTTTTTATTAAAAAAAAACAGCTGACAATGTGACCTGAGGAGGAGAGGAGGGCGTGGATTTTGTTTAGTTAGGGATTTAGGAGGATTTCAAGATGAAGGAGGCACATTCCCAATTGAAAACTAGAGGGTCCTCTAGGGTTAATGCACAGCAAGTGGTTTTTGAGCTTAAGCAAAAGGTGGTTGTTGCATTGAAAAAGCTTGCTGATCGAGATACTTGTCAAATTGGTGTTGATGAGCTTGAGAAAATGGCTGAGTGTTTAACCCCAGATGGGGTTTCGCCGTTCCTTTCGTGTATTTTGGATACGGATAAGGAGCAGAAGAGTGCGGTTAGGAAGGAGTGTGTTAGGTTGATAGGTACATTGGTGAATTTTCATGAGGGTTTAATGGGACCCCATTTGAGTAAGATGGTTGCTAGTGTTGTTAAGAGGCTTAAGGATCCGGATTCGGTTGTTAGGGATGCTTGTGTTGAGACGATGGGTATTTTGGCCGCTAAGTTGAGTAACCATGGGGATGAGAGTGATGGGGTCTTTGTTATGTTGGTCAAGCCGCTTTTTGAAGCTTTGGGTGAGCAGAATAAGCAGGTGCAGTCGGGTTCTGCGTTGTGCTTGGCAAGGGTCATTGATAATTCTCATGATCCTCCAGTTTCTATTCTGCAGCGGATGTTGGCTCGGACAATAAAGTTGCTCAAGAATCCACATTTCATGGCAAAACCAGCAGCAATTGAGTTGAACAGAAGCATCATTCTGGTTGTTTTCTCAAATATTTGTCAATGATTACAAATAATCAGTTGTGTGCACTATTATGCTAGTTACATGTACTCATACTTTGCAAAATGGTATTTTTGTATTCTCTATTTCAGGCGGGAGGTGCTCCATCACAAAATATTCTATCCGCCGCAATGACTAGCATCCAAGAAGCTCTCAAAAACAGTGATTGGACAACACGCAAAGCAGCTTCTGCAGCATTGGGAGAAATTGCTTCAAGTGGTGGATCCTGCTTGGGACCTTTTAGGGCTTCCTGCATCCGATATCTTGAATCATGCCGATTTGACAAGGTTGATGTCAATTAAGATTTTATTTGAAGAATTCACATCTGTTGAATTATGTGCGTTACTCAAATGCCTTTTGTGTTTCTTATAGGTGAAACCAGTTAGGGACGCAGTACAGCATGCCCTTCAGTACTGGAAAAGTCTTCCAGGGTCTGATACCCCTGAACCTTCTGAAACTGGTTCCTCTATAAAAGGTTTTGTGCCCATGCTCATTAACTTAAAAGCGTTAATAGAGTCTTGTGTTAAAATGGATGTTTTGAAATTTATGCAAGGTTAAGTTTGTTTATAAACTGTTCTATTGTGTTTGCCTTTGCAAATCTAAATGCATTGTCATATGTTTTTCATGATGCACTAATGTTTTAGCAGTAGACTTGAGGTCCATTTGCCAGATATGCAAGTCTATCTAGAAAGAAATCAGAGATGAGAGAAGTATCAAGGACACATCAGGATACTAGAAAACTGCTGTTTAGACTTAAAATAGCTGCGGAATTAATTTTTCCATATGAAGTGAAAAATAACTCTATTTAAAAGCTGTGGCATTTATGCTGTCCGGAAGTTTCCGTTGAACTAATCAGTGCTTGATTATTCAAAGCTATGTAATATGATGAGATCATAATTAATAAAGACTGCTCTGCGCTACAGCAAACCATTCTAAACTGTGGATTCACCAATTTGCTCAATTTGCATGGTGGGTGACCTAAAGCAAAATATTATTCCTCTGTCCTTTTGAATAATCCATGATTAACTATTGCTCTCAGTATCGTATGCAAGAAAATCACAACTCATACGTTTAAACGTTTGCAAAGCCTGTTATAGATGGTGCTGTCTCTCTTCCTCTTTACATTCCATGAATTAATTTTCTATATATTCGCTTCTATAAAATCCATTACTCTGAATATGCAACACATCACCATGGGTATGTGTTCCTGGTTTCACATGGTTGGGAAGATTTGCTTGTATTTGACCGGAGTAACTGTTTTGAAGCCTGTAGAAATTTGCTTTGTAAAATTCTTGAGAGCATTTGGTATAAAGAGCTAGGGAGAGTATCATTCTATACTGATTATTATTCTTCACTGTGAGCTGTGGTGGAGTCTTTTACCTAATTTGTTAAAGAACAATCCAGTAGTTTCTTGAAAATCCCATGTGATGTGGTTGTATATGCTTACAATTGTCCCTTAGATGCTTCCTCTAGCATGTCTTTCTGCTCTTGCTTGAATTCTTTCGGTGATTTTATCTTCCACTTTATACAGAAAACTTCTATGGAGGTGACTACAGTGATGTCACGAGTGCAAGTGATGTTGTGCGGAAGGAGGCCACACTAAAAAATGTAGTTTCAGACTCGACTAAAAGAAGGGCTCCTTTATCAGCTACAAAAGCATGTCAAAATTATGTGGACTCTCATCATCCCAAAACAGATAATTGGCATATTGAAATTTCTGTCCCAAAAAAGCATAACATTTCTTTGGCAGATCTTCAAAATGAGGAATCAGAGGGTAGTTCCATTACCAAAACATTAGAAAGGATGAGTGCTGATGTAATGAGTCCTCCAGATATTGGATGTGAATATGTGCCCATGGATGACAAGCAAGACTCTTCATCTGTGTCTAACCTAGTTACTAACAACTTTGAGACCAAGTTTGTCACAGTTTCTCACGGCTTGCTTGAGGAGGGCAGTTCATTCAAGCCGAGGGGTCGGAATCAGCAGTTTTCATCTGAAGGGATAAACAGTGAGGCGCAAATATACTCTGCACAGATGCGAGATCGTAGAAGTATCGACTCTGCAGTTACAGAGAACAGTTTCCAAACATTGCATGGATGTTGTTCACAGGTAGCCAGTGAAATGGCTTGCATACGGAAACAACTTTTGGAGATGGAAAACAAGCAGTCGAATTTAATGGAACTACTACAGGTAAATAAAATTAGAATTTCTTGATATCTTTACTGGTATAGAGTTTTATATCTACTTTAGAACTATGAAACATAATGTGTCCAGTATGCATGTTCTTGCTAACCATAATTCTACCACTACTGGCCTCTTGCTACAAGCTTCACAGTCTCTCATTATCTCAAGGCATGTATGTAGCTGTAGGTGTTGTCAATATTGAGTGTTTGTTATGATTGCCTACTTTTTTGTGTTTCTCTTTGCTTCCCCATTTTCTGATGTTTTCTATTGAGGGATTGCTAAAATATTTTCTGTCTAATCAAGAAAGGGTTTAAATATTTGCCTACTGTGAAGTCTATTCGCTATTTTTAATCATTCAATTAAATTTACAGGTGTTTTCAACAGGCGTAATGGATAACTTGTCTATATTACAGTCTAAAGTGTCTGGTTTAGAACATGAAGTAGATAGAATAGGTCAAGTTCTTGTGCAAGATGGGAGACGTTCTGATTCAGCTATCTCTAGACTTATGAAGCAGAATCAAAGTGTTTCTTCTCCCAGACCTTCAACGTACACTCCTCGGCCATCTGTAGATATTCGCAATAGACAATCTTCACTGCTTTCTGCAAAGAATTCTGATATATGGGAGGGAAAAAATTTCAGCAGGAGCAGACCAATCAACCCTGCTAAAAATGGCACAGAGATGTGGGCTAATCCTACTGTAAAGACTAGTAGGAATGCTATAGGAAAGGACATGCAAAAACGCTCTGGGCAGGGGGCACAGAACATGGGTCAGGCGAGAAAAGTTGATTCTATCTTTGCTCCACTCTCAAGTGCCAATTCTAGACAAAGTGGTCCAGAGAGCAAAAATTGTGTGTGGCAATGTGTGAAAGACTTTTTATGTGAAGGTGACCTAGAGTCTGCCTATGAGGAAGCTCTCTGTTCCATTGATGAACTTGTTCTTATTGAGCTTATTGATAGAACTGGTCCTGTTCTAGAAAGTTTGTCCTCCAAGACTGCTGGTGATGTTCTTAGCATTTTGGCATCGTACTTCTTAGAACAGAGGTTTACGAACTCAATAATCCCTTGGTTGCAGCAGGCAAGTACTTTACTTTCTTTCCTTTTTTTTTTACTCCCTGTCACTTTGTTTCAATTACTTTCAGTGGCTTGAAGTTTATAATAAAAACCCTCTGAAATTTTCTCCCTTTAGGTGGTGGACTTGAGCACAATCAATGGACCTGATTATATTATTCTCTCTGCAAAAACAAAAAGAGAATTCTTTTGTGCAATCCAGGAGGCTGTAAGTATGGAATTTTCCAATCCAGCTGAGAGAAGATCCATCTCTCAACTTGCCATGAAGTTGCGTCAACTATGGGGTATGATAAATTCTTCATTCAGGAGTCTTCGATTTATTTGCACATTTCACCATGCATGTATTTTTGTTGTCTTTTGGTTTTGAACGCTAAACGTGTGTTTGGAGCAATAGTAGTTTCCAAGAGTCGTGGCAATCAAGTAAATGTCCAAATTATGGAAATACAATCAAAACTTAAACATAATACATGTGATTCCTTGTTACTGTATCCAAATCTTAAAAGCCTCAACTGTCATATAGTTTGGTAATTTGGTGCTCGCCACATGCTTCTGTTCGTGCCTAAAGTTTATCTGTTGATCAATGTTTAACAATCAACACTTTGAACACCTACCATGTACAGAATAAATTAATGGTCTTCTGTTATGGCACGGGTAAACTGTAACATTTGCACTTCTCGTTTAAAGTGACCAAAATGGTATAGCTCCTGGAAAATGATAAGCTCTCATTTATTTATATTTCTATGTTATGGAATTTTATTGATGCTAAGAATTAGATGTCACGCTTATTTTATTTTATTTGCAGGGAAGAGCTCCTGATAATTTCAGCCCCATGTGAAGCATGGTTTCCAATCCACTCGGGGATTCATGCGAGCAGTGTTGATCCTTCCACATAAAAACTTTTGATTTCCCCATTATGTGTTAACTCAAGAAGCCAAGTGTTTGTTGTGAAGTCAGATTTGATGCTGGTTGGCATTGGGATGTTTTCTCTTATGAATAGTTTGCTAGTTGTTAATATCTTGACTGTTGTTCTAAAACCAAAATAAGCAGGGATTGCAGGATAACTGAAGTCCTCCACTATGGAGATATGGTCTTCCAAATGGAAATTTTTTGAGAAATATGCCATTACTACATGTCGGCCTCATATATGACTTGCAAATCAAATGCGAGGCTAGCGACTTCGGAAGCGTTTGGGAACGCGGTTCAACCAGCGTTCCTAAAAAATTTGATTTTTTTTTTTGCTAAAATTTAATATGGTTTGTACGTTTTGGATCGTTTTGATGTGCTGATGTCAAAAATAATTTTTAAAAAATAAAAAAACATCATTGGCATGCATTTTGGCACGAAAAGTTATTTGAAAACCACTCGCAACCACACTGCCAAACAAGCTTCAAACGAATTATAACCTCACATCTAAATTGTTTTTTTTTTTCTTGTTTATTCCCCTTCTCCCCTACTCCCCACATCCACCACCGCTGCCCACAACCTTAACCCTCTTCTTTACTGCGAAACACCCCTTCAGACATCACATGAGCTCTCCTCTCTCCACTATGATAGGCTTTTCTCTCTCTCCACCCGTATCTTTCTCACCAAGTTTTGGCCGCCACCCCTGCCATCCATCATCGTCACTACTCACATTCAACATCTAGAGTTATATTACACTTTTTTTTTCTATCAATTTATTATAATTTATGTTAATTGTTGGTTTTGAAAATGTTAGGGTTTGGATTAGGAATTTGAAAAACATGTATACAATTTTTATGAGTTAGGTAAAAATTAGGTTAATTAGTTATAAAATACATTGATTTGAGTTGTTAGATTTATTAGTTTTGAGGAAAATTAATATAATTTTTATTATTGTTGATTGTGAATTAGAGTTAGGGTTAGGGTTTTTAGGTTACATAAGAGATTTTATCTAATTAGGTATAAAATATGATAATGAATTTAGGTTTTTGTTGATTATATTATTGTTAAGGTTTTTTTAATAAATTATTTACCTTGATTAACCCTACAATATTGATAAATTAGGCTTGAATTTTGTTGTATTATTTTAACAAATGTCTCGTACTATTGGAATGTTATGTTGTTATGGAGATATTATTGTTAGAAAGTAATGAGTTACTAACTATTACATTAAATATGTCTCTTGACGAGTTATTTGGAATGTTATGTAATCAACTTGACCGAAATATATTTGAAATTAAAGTTGAAATTACTTGAAAAATGATGCAAAATGAAGTTAGTTCAACTCGTTATGTCGATGTACCCATATACCGAGAGGGGGGTGATTTATAGTTGGCACATGTTCTGTGATATTGTTTTAATATAGTTGAGATGCATTACCCTGATAAGGTAATGTGAAAATTTGGCATATCCTGACACATCCTAGATTATATATAATATCAATCATCAAGGTAAACGTGAAAGGAATTAGCTGGTGATTCATGTAATTTACTTAGATCCTTGCGATGTAAGGAGAGATTGGATATATATAAAGTGACATTCAACAATTGATCTAATTATTTACATGAGATGATATTTGCCCATAACACATCAGTTTATTGCACCTACATGGTAACGTTTCTCAAGGCATTCACTTCATCCGATGCAATTTTGAGTTTTAACTTTATCCGATGCAATTTTAAATTTTAATATCCGAGACGGAATCAATTGGTATACAATATTTTTTATATATAATATTTATTAAATGATGGTTACTTTTCTTATAGATGATGAGTGCTAATTATTATTTTTTATTTATTAGATTCATTTTTTATTATGGGAGGTTTATAGAGCAACATCCATTATCTATGAAGACATTGATGAGATGACACACGTTTGATTGTTATTTTTAAATTGTGATTATTGTTGGGTTGATTTATAGGAAGTTGAGAGGCCATAAAAAATACTTTCCGGACCACTTTTTTGATGAGTTATGTGCCCACATGCAACTCGCTGAGCAGAGATGAGTTTTATAACTCACTAAACTGTGTTTTTTTCTGTCATGCTAATGTAAAAAACAAACAAAACAAAAACCCGTAAATTTGATTGTTAACTCTAAAAAGTCGGAAGTGTCCTAAAATTGAAATTGCAGGCCTAAGAAGTTACCCGAATGGAGATCCTTTTCTCTCTTTTTTCACCCTTACAGATCAATTGATTATGATCAAGCACCGAAACTGTGCTTGAAAGGGTGAATTTATATGAAAATGATTAAGTATATTCATGTGATAATTTAAGTTAATTTGATAGACTATGAGTGGAGCTAATGGCTTCTGTTCCATCTTCCAAATCATCAATAAAGAATCAAAACACCATTAAAGCATCCTGAATCCTGCCTTTAAGAACCTGAACCAAGCTAGATGAGGGTGTTGCCTTCTTTTTAATGCAAAAATTATAATGATTATACATGTCTGAAAGTAAAATATGCAGCTAATAGTTACATCTGCGACATGCTAACTTCAGCCATAAACATAAGCCTTAATCTCCTGTAAGTAAAAATTGACACATGATTGTAACTTGTGTAAGAAGAGGAGACGGAGATGCTTCAGCAGCATATTTGTTTGGAAAATCTAAAATACCAAGAATTGGAGAATAATTGCTATTTCAAAACACCAAAATGGATAGACATTTCTTACAGTTTCGACTTCCATCCATATTGGTACAAGTTCAACTCAATGTAGATGCGTTTCAGTCATAGGATTCAACATTCCAACATGAGCGCTAATCAGATCACTCTCAGTTGGGGGCTCACTTCTGCTCCCTACATTTGCAGGTTTGCTCCTCCTTCGAGGTTCCCCTTCTCTATGATCATGACTTCTAGTTTTGTTTCTTTCTTTCTCTGAAGGAGTGTGAGGAGTTTCCCCTTCTCTATGCTCATGACTTTTAGTCCGGTTCCCTTCTTCATCCGGAGTGTAAGGAGAAGGTTCCCCTTCTCTATGATCATGACTTCTAGTTTGATTTCTTCCTTTCTCTGGAGTGTATGGAGAGCGCCTTGGGACTTCATATAGGGTTACACCTCTCCCACTGGTTTCCAACACGGCAGCTTCATCCTTTGACTGGATACTCTCAAGTAATTCAACCACCTGATTCATGAGGGGTCTCCCTTTTGGATTTTGGCTAAGGCATTGGGATGCCAAATTGGCTACTTTCATTGCAATTCTAGATGAGTACTGCCCTTCCATTCTGAGATCTAAGATTCTCAGAACCTTCTTGTTGTGGTTCAAGAGAGGGCGGGCCCACTCAACAAGGTTGTGTTCTTGGCTAGGCCTGCTCTTGTCCATTGCTCTCCTTCCAAGAAGCAACTCAAGTAGCACTACCCCAAACCCATAAACATCACTTCGAGCCGTTAAATGCCCTGCTCAGAAAATTATTATATAAGCTTAGTGGAACCATGAATTCTTATCAACGATCCCAGTTGAACATTAAATAGATTGACAATGTTTAATTTCCTATTGCAAATTACTTCATGTTTTCAGTACCACATACAAACATCTTTCCTAAAAAAAGCACTAAGTCTAGTCCTGGACTATGAGAAACTTTAAAAATAGAAAATATCCATGCCTATCAATCCATCTGCAATCAGTCACTGTTTATGCACCTGCGAGAATTTGATCCATTCGAACAAAATCCAATTCAAATTGGTTTTCTAATGCAATAAAATGAAAAGCTTCAACATTTATCCAATACCAAGACAACATTTATAACTATGCTTTATCTCTTTGCTTTGGAACAGAGAATAGGAATTCTTCAGAATTTCAAAATTTCAAAATTATCACCACAAATGGAATGATTACTGCAATATGTCACCAGACACTCACCAGTCATTACATATTCTGGAGCAGCATATCCATATGTCCCCATGACACGTGTTGACACATGAGTATGATCTCCCATCGGCCCGTCTTTTGCAAGTCCAAAATCTGAAAGTTTTGCATTAAAATCCTGCACATTGTTATTGCACTATCAGCAACAGAACTAGGAAAACTTCCTCAAGCATGAACACTAACTTCGGGAAGACTTAACTTATGCATCTCATTTCGTATATGAATACTTCCCAAGCAAAAATTCTACAACTTCATCATGCATGAAACATGGATCATTTTTATTCTTTTCAGCAGCTTTCAAGGAAGCCACAATGTCAATGTAACAATGTATCACTAGAGGTAGACAAATTTTCAGCAAGATAAGGTCCAGTTGGCCAGTTATTTGAACTTCAAAGGGAGGAAACGGCACCAAGAGGAAGATGAATTTGTTTGATAAGTAACAACTACCAAAGCTAAGATAACTAACCGAATCCAGCAAGATATTTGATGTCTTGAAATCACGGTATATGACAGATCTTTCTGCACCATGAAGAAAAGCAAGTCCTTTTGCAGCATCTAAAGCAATCCTCATTCTTTTTGACCATGTCAAAGTACAACCCACTCCTAACAAATAAGAAGGAAAAATAAAAACAATTGTCTTCTTCCAAAGGAGGAGGATTATTTCTCTGCTTAAAAATCATCAAGAGTATCATAGAATAAACAACATTGTGAGATAGCATAATCCAATACTAATACAAGAAATATCCACCTGAATAAAAATGTTCCTCTGTTTTTCTTTTCACTTTGATGGCTAAAGACACCTCGACTATCTAATTATTATAGACAACTTGAACCATGAGATCAAACAAATCAGGCCTCCGTTGCTTAAAAAGTTGTGTCCATTTGCTAATCCATTCACATTATCTGTTGAGCCTCCATTTCAGTTCTGTTCTATGTTGTAATGCTCCATCCCATGGAGGTTTGCTTAGACTCATCATTGATGTTTTTTAAATGAAAAAAGGCATCAAGCGGTTAAGTTATAGGAAACTAAATGGGAACATGAACCATTTGCAGAGCACCCATAAATCATAATGATTCTAGACTCTACTAACTTTATGAGATTTTAAGTGGCTAAAAAGTATGTGACCTTACATATTTCCAACTGGAAAACATAAAAGCATCCGTGATCATATCATCAACAGTGCAAGCTACGGAATACCCTAATAGGTTTTATGTAGTTATTTAAAGATAGTCATGTTAAAATTTAGATCAGTCATATGCTTCTGAATTGATTAATTCTTTGCTAATGTATAAGATTCCTCACTACACTGTACACAAAACTTCACTCCCTATAGGCACCATAAATTCAAAATTTCTACAACCACTTACTGCGAAAAAGATGCTTTTCCAGGCTCCCACTTGCCATGTATTCATAGACCAACAGCCTGTGTTCATCTTCACAGCAATACCCAATGAGCTTCACAAGATTTTGGTGACTGAGTTGACCTAAATAGTTGACTTCTGCCTGCAAAGCAAACAGGATACAATGAATACAAGCAACTAGATGCCATCTTTGACAGAATGGTTTACACAAGAAAAACAAGTTTACTTTTCGCCCAATGGCAAACAACTATGGTTTAACCATGTTGTACGTAACCAACAATACAAAATTGTAATGACTATCCAATTTCCTTCCCTCAAACAATAATGAGCATTCTCAAGAGATAGATATATACATATTGTTCTTTGATATCCCCATCTCCATTCTAACTAATAGAAGATTTCTCGCATCCAATTAGGTAAATTCATTTCTTGAGCACAGTGAAATATGAAATAAGATTTCAGTCTCTTTTCATTCACTCTCGATTCTCAAATACATCCATACGAGTTATTATCCTACTGACACAAATCAAAAGATACATAACTATGTCTCCTAAATAAGCCTACTAAAATATTCCTAATCCAAATTAAAAGAAAGTTGAGTCTATCAACTACCAACCATTTATGGAGGAAACGGTAAATAAGAAACCAGAGTTGATAATTAGTAACACCATAACTTAGAAAAGATAAATATTCTGAGAAAGTATGAAAAGATGAATACCAGCCATTCTCTGTCACCTTGTAACCCATCAGGATTAAGCTCCTTAATGGCAACATATGTGGTCTTGTAACCAGGCCTTACACTCTTGTCCAAGACTCCTTTATAAACAGCTCCGAATCCACCCTCACCAAGAATATAATCTGGTCGGAAATGCTTAGTGGCCAATGTCATTTCCTCGTATGTAAAGATATCAACATTACCATAACCAGGACTATTACGAAGATCTGTGACATTCTTGTGAATTGAAGGGATGCTTCTTGTTCTTTTGATCTCAACCACCTCCGGCGCATTTGATATAGTCGGAGAGTGATCGTAGTCGTGCCCTGCTTCTTCACAAGAACAGTTATAAATAAAATATTACACATTCACTTAACACGCACACAAATCAACAAACCCTAAACCTTTTGGTAAAGGACAATTGAAGTAGTATTTAACAAGTTAGAAACTTTTTATGAATTGTAAAGCTACTAAATATCGCAAATTAACAGAATACATCAACAAGCTACATCTCTTAATTTCCTAAATTGCCAAAGTCACGTTAATTCAAGCCAACATTGAACTGCATACAAACACTTTCAAGTTTACAATAATGAATCCACTTCACTAAAATGCTCCATTTTGTTGCTCAAAACACCACTGGCATAACAACAAGACCAACAAAAAACCAAATGAAACCCATTTCCTCAACTATGCCTAGAAAAAACAAATCAATGCACAAAGAAATCAAAAGGCAATAAACACAAAACACAACAAAAATAACATAGACAAAAACTAAAAAAATGTGGACTTTAAAAGTACTACCTTGGTTTCCCTTAGAAGATAACCGCTGTCGTTCTTGTGGGATTTTGTCATTATCAGTACTGAAACAAATCCCCATTAATCTTGACCTTAGACCAAATCTTGATTTATTGCCTTTCATCTTCCCATTCACTACATTCCAACCCCACCCACATTAGTCTCTTTCCCAAAAAAATAAAAATGTATATTAAAAAAAAACTCTCTTATTGGTTGCTGTAACAAAAAAGCAAAACCAGTGAAATGAAAAAAAAAAAGGGAAATGTACGAATTTTCTCAGGGGACAAACAGGAACAGAACCAATAAGTTGTCAAGTTTCAAAGGACAACAGGATAAAGGGAAAGAGAGAGAAAGAGAATGAAAAGGAAGTTTTTTTGTGTCTTTTAAGAGAGAGAAAGAGCATGGTTGGTAATGAAATAATGAGTTTTGGTGATTTCTTGTAAGAATAGCCGCCAAAAACGCCAAAGCAAGCGGGCCCCATTTTGTAGGACCCAGCTTTTTAAGCCCTTAATTACTTATTATTTTTACGCAACAAGCACTCCTCCTCCTCCCAATATTAATTAATTATACACTAATTTTGCCATTAAATTTCCATATTTAAGGAGCATTTTTTTCACTTCAGAAATTTTGCATTGAAAGCTCAAATTTCTGAAGTGTTCATCAATGGTGAGGTTTCACATTGTATGGTATGACCATGTAGGAGATGTTGAATTTTTGTTTTTGTTTTTTTTTTAGAATGAAACCTGAAGACTTCTATTTTGGAATTTGGACTTTGGAGTACTAACTCATTTATTTTGGTTATTTTATTACAAACAAAAGAAAAGAACATCATATATCACTGTCAAAATGCTGGTTTTGATTAAATTATTATAAGTTTTTTTTTAAAATAAGTTGCAGAATCAGAATGTATAAATTGTAATGTTAGTTAAATTCTTATAAGAATATGGCACAAGACCCTTTACTATAAAATAACCTTTCATTCTCAGTTTTATTTTGTTATTTTTTTTTTCAATTTCATTATTTAACATTACGTTGATTCAGAATTGAGTTTCATAATTTATTTTAATTTGTTTTTTATGAGGTTATTATGGTTTAATGACCCGAATTGCAAATTTAACATGTTAACGCATTGGATCAATCCAAAATATCATCGTTTTAATATTAAAAAAAATATTTGTCTAATATGTCATCGTTTCAATAATTAAAAACAATATTATCTAATATGCATCAAATTTTAAGTTCATGATTTTTATTTTTTACGATATTACATATTAGCAACGCTTGATGCCAGCCAATTTTCTTACCTTAAAAAAATATTTGATTCGACTCATAGTTTGATGCGGACCAATGATCTAGTATTTCTCTAATCTCAAAACAAAATTATCGTAAACATTTAAATGTTTTTTATATGAAAGAATTTTTGAGGTTTTACAAAACCAAAAGTATCTTAGATAGATTTTTTTGAGATTTGTTTTATACAAAGAGATATAGTAATTGTCCCAAAAAAAAATTAAAATGGATTAAGTAATCAAAATATACTAAAAGATGTTAAGATAAAGATTTTTAAAATTGAGTTTCAGGAGGCAATTTATTTGTGCAAACCATATAATTTAATTGATGCATATAATATCTGACTAGTCTCGGTGCACATGTTTCATTGTGTGGCCGAATTATTTTTTTATGCAAGAAAAGATTTTCAATTGTCAAAATGGGGTAAAAAATGACAAAAAGAAATCAGTCATGATGATTATGAGTTGGCTTGACAAACTTGTAATCACAATAATTATGGTGGAGCAAACCTGAGATATCTTGTTAAATTCGGGGTCCAGATCATGAGATTCAATTAACTTGATAAAAAAAATAAAGAGGACTATAAAGCTTTTATTTAAAAAAAAAATTGTGTTAACTTTTCAAACTTTTAACCTAGATCATTAGATCCAAAAAGATCAAATATGAAAAAACCATGAAATCTAATTCTCAATCAATCAAATATTAAAGGATGAGATTGAAAAAAT
>Ga0307513_10006292_pt1 | contig 15550 bp, 17 predicted proteins | sample 15_EM_MG_FD_202174 | JGI IMG/M metagenome (GOLD analysis project Ga0307513, IMG submission 202174) | Populus trichocarpa ectomycorrhiza microbial communities from riparian zone in the Pacific Northwest, United States - 15_EM | ecosystem: Host-associated > Plants > Roots > Unclassified | place... | reverse complement strand
CAGTCGCGTCGAGCCCGGCCCGCCGCCGCTGACGCCCCAGGTGATGGGGCCGATCGAGAAGGTTTCGGCCCAGATGTGGCCCGGCGTGCCCGTCGTGCCGATCCTCCAGGCCGGCGGCACCGACGCTAAGCCGCTGATCGCCGTCGGCATCCCGACCTATGGCGTCTCGGGCATCTTCTACGAGCCCGACCTCGGCCACATCCACGGTCTCAACGAGCGCATCGGCGTGCAGTCGCTGATGGAGGGCCGTGAGTTCAGCTATCGCCTGGTGAAGATCTACGCCGACCAGAAGTAGCGGCTTCAGGTCCCCGGGATCGGCAGTTGCTCCATGATCTCCACGGAGTCACCCGGGAAGATCGAGAAGTGCGGGTGTCCCTCGAACATGCGGGCGGCGGCCTCATGCGTCTCGGCCTGCACGACCACATAGGCGGCGACCGCGTTGCTGATGTCCGACACGCCGCTCTTGGACACCTTCTTGGTCTTGCCGAGCGGCCCGCCGCCCTCCACGACCGCGGCGGCGTTCTTCGCCATCCAGTCGCCCCAGGCCTTCATACCGGCGGCTTCGGCCTCCTTGCTGAGCGGGGGTGCGGCCGCCCGCTCCTGCGGCGAGGCCGATCCCATGTAGAGAGCCAGAAACGTCTTCATCGTCACCTCCGCTTGCCGCTGCCGCCGTTCATCCCGCCAGCATAAGGCACAGGCCGCCGATCCGGGTGCGCGCGCGTCGCGCTTGGCTTGCTCGCCACTGTCGCGCCTGAAATAGTCGCGCCATAGGGTCATCGGGGATCACCACATGTTCAAGCTTACCAGCGCGCTCGTCGCCGCCTCGGCGTTGCTCGTCACCACAGCTTCCGCCCAACAGCCGCTCCGGCCCGACCAGGAAGCCTTCCGCGGCCTCTACAAGGAACTGGTGGAGACCAACACGACGCTCTCGGCCGGCAGCTGCACGCTCGCCGCCGAACGGATGGGCGCGCGCCTGAAGGCCGCCGGCTTCACCGAGGACCAGCTCACCCTCTTCGCCGCCCCCGACCACCCGAAGGAAGGCGGCCTCGTCGCCGTCTATCCGGGCAAGGACCCCAAGGCGAAGGCCATCCTGCTCCTGGCCCACATCGACGTGGTCGAAGCCAAGCGCGAGGACTGGACCCGCGACCCGTTCACGCTCGTCGAAGAAGGCGGCTACTTCTACGCCCGCGGCTCGGCCGACGACAAAGCCCAGGCCGCCGTCTGGGTCGACACACTGATCCGCTACAAGAAGGAGGGCTACAAGCCCAAGCGCACCCTCAAGCTGGCGCTGACCTGCGGCGAGGAGACCAGCGGCGCGTTCAACGGCGCCGAGTACCTGGCCAAGAACAAGCGCGACCTGATCGACGCGGCCTTCGCACTCAACGAAGGCGCCGGCGGCCAGCTCGACGCCAACGGCAAGCCCTTCGTCCACACCGTGCTGGCCTCCGAGAAGGTCTCGCAGAACTTCCGCCTGGAGGTCACCAACCCCGGCGGGCACTCCTCCCGCCCTGTGCCCGACAACGCTATCTACCACCTGGTCCGCGCGGTCGACAAAATCAGCCGCTACGAATTCCCGGTCCAGTTCAACGACGCCAACCGCGCCTTCTTCACCCGCATGTCGCCGATCGTCGGCGGACAGATGGGCCAGGCGATGAAGGAGCTCGTCGCCAACCCGGCGGACGAGAAGGCCAACGCCATCCTCTCGGCCGATCCCAGCTTCCACGCCATGCTGCGCACCGCCTGCGTCGCGACCATCCTGGAGGCCGGCCACGCCACCAACGCCCTGCCGCAACGGGCGCGCGCCAACATCAACTGCCGCATCTTCCCCGGGACTTCGCGCGAGGATGTCCAGGCGACGCTCGCCAAGATCATCGACGACCCGGCGGTGAAGATCTCGGTGCCGGAAGTGCGCGGCCCCGCCGCCACCTCGCCGCCGCTGACGCCGCAGATCATGGGCCCGATCGAGAAGCTGTCCGCCCAGATGTGGCCCGGCGTGCCGGTGATCCCGCTGCTGCAGCCGGGCGCCACAGACGGCCAGTTCCTCACCCCGGCCGGCATCCCGACCTACGGCGTCTCCGGCTTCTTCTCCGACCGCGACGGCGGCGGCGTCCACGGCCTCAACGAGCGCATGCCGGTCAAGGGCCTCTACGACGGCCGCGACTTCCTCTACCAGCTGGTCAAGCTCTACGCCGACCAGAAGTAAGTGGCCCTCTTCCTACCCTCTCCCTCTCCGTCTCGCTGCTGTTCAGACCGGGGAGAGCAGGCTGGGGCGGCGGCGTACATCTCCTCTCCCCCGGCCGAGCCGGGAAGGAGAGGGTAGGGAGAGGGCGCTGCGGCCCCTCCCCGTCCCGCTGGTCAAGCGAGGGCCAACGGCCGCACCCACCGCTCCAGCAGCCCGGCCATCCGTTCCCGCAGGAAGACCGACATGTGGCCGCCCTCTTCGATGACCTCGTACCGCACCAACGGCGCGCGGACCTTCGCTGCGTAGGCCTCGACCTCGACCGCCGGGGTGTGGGCGTCCTGGGCGCCCTGCAGGAAGACCATCGGAACCTCGAACGCCAGGCCCAGCGCCTCGACGTCGAAGGCTCTCAGTTCCGGCTTCAACGCCGTGAAAGCGGCCAGGCCGTCGGCGTAGGGGTCGCGCCGCGGCAACCCCTTCGCAACATAAGCCGCATCCGCCGGGGGCGATCGCATCGCGGCCAGCGTCGCCGGATCGAGCGCGGCCTGCTCGGCGGGCGTCAGGGCGTTGGCGTACTTGCCCTTGACGGCGTCGCTGGCCACATCGGCCCAGGGCGGCGGGCCGATCCCCTCGATCTCCGCGACGGCGGCCGCATCGCCTGCCGCCTGTGCCCGTTCCAGGATCATGCCGTAGCTCAGCGTCTCCTGCCGCGCCCAGCTGGTGATTTGGCCGCTGGCCACATAGGCGCTGAAGAGCTCCGGCCGCGCCCGAATCATCCTGAGGCCCACCACCGTCCCGCCAGAGATCGCGAAGAGCGCCAGCTTCGCCTGCCCCAGGCGCGCCAGCACCGCTTGCGCCACCGCCACGCCGTCGCGCGCCAGCCGCTCGCAGGTCAGGGGTTCGGGGTTGGAGCCTACTTTTGCCGCCGTCGCGCCGGCGCCCGGCTGGTCCCACTGCACGACCGTGAACCGCGCCTGCCAGGACTCGAACAGCGGCGCCGCGGCGCTGAACGCCGCGCCCGCACCGCTGAGGATCAGGATCGCGGGGTTGCCGGCGTCCCATCCGCGGATCGTCACCCATTGCTCCAGCCCGCCAACCGGCAGGAACAGGCCTTCGTCTATGCGGGTCATGTCGATGCTCCTTCCCGACCAATCGCCGGATAAGAAGACCCCCGCCGGCGGCGGCCGACGGGGGGTTCATCTGCCGTCAGTAACGGCGGCTAGGCGGCCAGTGTCAAGTCCGCGCCAGGGCCTCGTCCGTCTCGCCCAGCCAGGTGCGCAGCGCGCGCAGGAACGGCAGGGCCTCACGGAACTCCTTCGAGGTGAAACCATCGCGCAGGCGTTCCATCTTCGGACGGATGGCCGCCATGGCCTGGCCATAGGCCTGCCGGCCCTCCGGCGTCAGCCACACCCGCTTGCGCCGTCCGTCGTTGGCGCAGATCTCGACGTGCGTCAGCTTGCGCGCACAAAGTCGCTGCAAGGTGTTGGTGAGCCCGCTCTTGGTCATCTGCAGCGAACGCGCGATGTCGCCGGGTGCGATCCCATCCCCGCGCCTGGCCAACAGGTTCAGCACCTCGAACTGCGGATAATTTAGGCCCACCGGCAACTTGCGGGCGATCGCCGTGCGCACCAGATGTTCGATGTAGCGGATTTCATCGAAGACCTGGACGTCTGGATGGTCTTCCGGTTCGGGCGGCATGAGCGCCCTCCTCTCGTTCTTCAACTTCCTCCAACCTACACTGTTCAATATTGAACCGTCAAGTTCGATATCGAACTATTTGCAACAGATGGTGTTGGCGTGGGAGGGTTTGCCGCCGTGACAGCGCCGGAGCGAACCATGACACAGCCCTTGCCCGCCGATCTCGAAGCCCGGCTCGACGCGGTGATCGACGGCGCGGTCGCCGACCAGCGGATTGTCGGCGCCGTGGTGCTGGTGGCCCAGGACGGCCAGAACGCCTACTGCCGCGCCGCCGGGTTCGCCGACCGCGAGGCCGGCCAGCCGATGACCACCGACACCATCTTCCGCATGTCGTCGCTGACGAAGCCCATCGTCACCGCCGCGACCCTGGCGCTTGTCGAGGACGGCGTGCTGGGCTTGGACGATCCCGTCACCCGCTGGCTGCCGGACTTCAAGCCGAAGCTGGCGGGCGAGGCGCCGCCCATCACCATCCGCCAGCTGCTCACCCACACCGCAGGGCTCTCCTACGGCTTCATGCAACCCGACGACGGCCCCTACCTCAAGCTCGGCGTCTCCGATGGCATGGACCAGCCCGGCCTCGGGTTCGACGAGGAATTCCGCCGCGTGGTCGAGGCAGGGCTCTTCTATCCGCCCGGCGCCGCCTGGCTCTATTCCGTCTCGATGGACGTCCTGGGCGCGGTGATGGAGCGCGCGGCCGGCAAGCCCCTGCCGCAGATCGTGGCCGAGCGCGTCGGCAAGCCGCTTCGCATGATGGACACCGGCTTCAGCGTCACCGACCCCGCCCGCCTCGCGGTCCCCTACGTCGACGGCCAGCCGCCCGCGATCATGAGCGACCCCCAGACCGTCCCGTTCTTCGACCTCTCGGGCATCCGCTATTCCCCCAGCCGAGCCTTCGACCTCAGCTCATTCCCCTCGGGCGGCGCCGGCATGGTCGGCGCGCCGGTGGAGTTCCTGTCCTTCCTGGAAGCCATCCGCACCGGCGGCGGCGGCATCGTCAGCCCCGACATGGCGCGCGCCATGATGGCCAACCAGACCGGCGAGCTCGCCATCGTGACCAATGGACCGGGCTGGGGCTTCGGCTTCGGGGGCGCGGTGCTGCTGGACCCCGCCCTCGCGGCCTCCGTGCATTCGCCCGGCGTCTGGCTCTGGGGCGGCGTCTATGGCCACAGCTGGTTCGTCGACCCGGCCCGCAGGCTCAGCGTCGTCATCATGACCAACACCGCCATCGAAGGCATGACCGGCCAGTTCTCGATCGACGTCGCCACGACCGTGCAGACGCCGAGCTGAGCCGGATCGGCTAAGGTCCGCGGATCATCGCGAAGGGGGCCGCCCATGCATGTCTTCGAGACCCTGCTGGTGCTCCTGATGGGCGCGACGGTGCTCTCGATCTTCGCCCGGCGGCTCGGCATTCCCTATCCGACCCTGCTCGCCGTGGGCGGCTCGCTGCTGGCCTTCGTGCCCGGCGCGCCCAGGCTCGATCCGCCGCCGGAGCTGATCCTGGCGCTCTTCGTAGCGCCGGTGCTTCTCGACGCCGCCTACGACGCGTCCCTGCGAGACCTTCGACGGAACTGGCTGGCGGTCTCGTCCCTGGCGCTCGTCGCCGTTACCCTGACGACGGTGGCGGTCGCGGTCACCGCCCGCTTGCTCCTGCCCGACATGCCATGGGCGGCAGCCGTCGCCCTGGGAGCCCTGGTGGCGCCGCCCGACGCCGTCGCCGCCCTGGCGGTGCTTCGCCAGGTGGCCCCGCCGCACCGCATGCGCATGGTGCTGGAGGGCGAAAGCCTCCTGAACGACGCCTCGTCCCTGCTCATCTACCGGCTGGCGGTCGGCGCTGTCGCGGCTGGTGGCTTCAGCGTCGGCGGGGCTATTCCCACCTTCGTGCTGGTCTTCGCCGGCAGCGTCGTCGTGGGCTGGCTGTTGGCCCGCCCCGTCTCCCTGCTGACCGAGCGAATGCCCGACGCGCCAAGCTCGGTCATCCTCCAGTTCGTCACGACCTTCGGGGTCTGGCTCGGCGCCGAACGCCTGGGCCTCTCCGGCGTCGTCACCATCGTGGTCTTCGGCCTCACCCTCGGACGACGAAGCATCTCCCCGCTGCCGGCCCGCATCCGGGTGCCGTCCTTCGCGATCTGGGAGACCGTGACCGTCGTCCTCAATGTCCTGGCCTTCACGCTGATCGGCTTGCAGTTGCGGCCGATCCTCGAGGCCCTGAGCGAAGCCGAGCGCCTGCGCTATCTCCTCGGCGCCCTAGTGATCCTGGCCGTGGTGATCGTCGTGCGCCTCGCCTGGGTCATGTTCCACAACGCCAACGTGAGCCTGAAGAACCACCTCTTCCCACCCCCGGCGACGTCCAGGCCGCACGCCTCCGCGAAAGAGGCGTTCGCCGTCGGATGGTGCGGGATGCGGGGCATCGTCACGCTGGCGGCGGCGATCGCGCTCCCGGCCGCCTTCCCCTACCGCGATTTCATCCAGCTCACGGCCTTCGTCGTCGTGCTGGGCACCCTGGTCCTGCAGGGCCTGACGCTGCGGCCGCTGCTGCAACTCCTGCGGCTGCCCAGCGACACGGTGGTCGACACCGAGCTTGCCGTGGCGCGCAAGGTGGCTTTGAAGGCGGCCATGACCGCGCTGGGGGACGACGCCACGCCGGCCGCCGAGCGCCTGCGGCAAGAATACGCCGAGGCCCTGGGTAGAGCGAAGCTCGGCGGCGACGCCCGCGACACGCCGGACAACTTCTTCCGCCGGCGGGTGATCAAGGCATCCCGCGAAGCCGTCGCCGACCTGCGCAGCACAGGCGCCATCGGGGACACCGCCTACCGCCGCATGGAGGAGGAGCTTGACTGGCTCGAGCTCAGCGCGGGCGAGGGGTCGACCTATTGACCCTGGGACGACGCCAGGGCGGCGATGGCTTCCTCCGCCGCGCGAACCCCGCTGTCATGGGCGCCATGCGCCGTTGAGAAGTCGCGGGTGTTCGTCGCCTCGCCCGCAAAGAACAGTCGCTGCTCGAAGGGGCGCGCCAGGGCATCCCGCGCCGCGGCCTGTCCCGGCACGGCATAGCTGTAGGCCCCGCCGATGTGCGTCATCCGGCACCAACTGGAGGCGACGAGCGGGCGCAGCTTCCCGCGCACGCCGGACCCGAACAGGGCGGCGATCTGGTCGATGGCGTAGGTGAAGCCGGCGACCGGGCCCTCTTCCTCCACCACACGCGCGCCCTCGCCGCCAACAAAGCACTCGATCACCGGCCGCTCGAGAGGTCGGATGTAGTAGGCCCCCGTGCGGGCGTCGCGGGGATCGCCCAGCACCTGCGTTTCCGGCGCGAACACGCCGCCGTCGCCGATGATCTCGAGGAACAGCTTCTCGTCGCGGCCGAGCGGCAGCAGCTCGGCCGCCCGCCGCCAGGGGTCGAGCGCCGCAGGAAGCTTGATCGCGTCTCCGGCCAGCACCGCCGTCGACACCGTGAGGATCGCACTCCGCGCGCGGACCGTGCCCACGGGCGTCGTGATCGCCACGCCGTCTCGGTCCATTTCGATCTGCTCGGCCGGGGTTGCGAGGCGGAGCGCGGCCTTCGCCGGGAAGCTGGAGGCGATCAGTGAGCCGTACCCCGCTGGCGCGCGCCAGTTCTCGCCGGTCGCCGCCCGGTCATAGGCCATGTAGTCGGCGGCCGACATGCGCTCCAGCCGGGCCCCGCTGATGAAGCCGCTCAGCGCCTGCAGGTAGGCGTTCCACAGGCCATCCGGCTCCAGGGCGTCGGCGGCGCAGTCGCTCACCGGCGGCGCGGTGTCCATGCGCCGAAGCCAGGCGGCGAACGCCTTTCTGGCCGCGGCCTGCTCGGCGGGCGTGAAGCCGAGGTCGCCGTATTGCTTCCCCCACGCCGGCTCCCGCCGGTCGATCGCAAAGCCGCTGGCTTCGGCGATGCGGGTCCAGCTGTTTCGATCGGCGGAATGCAGCCAGCCGCAGCCCATATCGAGCGGCAGTCCGGAAACCTCGTGGGTCCAGGCGCGCCCGCCGAGGCGGGACGTCGCCTCGATCAGCAGCGCGGAAGAGCCGCTTGCCGCAAGCCGCCGCGCGGCGCCGATCCCGGCCGCGCCGCCTCCAACGATCACGACGTCGATGTCAGCGGTCATACCGTCGACTTAGGCGCCGAAGGGCTGTCGCGCCAGGGCGATCAGTCCGCCGACGGCGCCAACGGCCCGCTGGTTTCCAGGGTTTTCAGGAGCGGCGCTTCCGGGCAGGTATCGTTGCAGGCCTCGGCCTTGGCCTTCAGCCAGTCGGCCTGGTTCTGCGCCTTGGGATCGTTCAGCGCCAGGAGCGCAACGCCCAGGCCGGCGTGGCTGATCACGTCGTCCGGCATCAGGTAGAGGGCGCGTTTGTAGGCCCGGCGCGAGGCGTCCCAACGCTGCTCGCCCGCATAGGCCGCGCCCAGCCCGCGCCAGGCGGCGGGCTTCTCAGGCGCCACGTCGGTGACCCGCGCGAGCGTCTTGATGGCTTCCTTGTAGCGCTTGGCCTTCAGCGCCTCGACGCCCTTGGCGTAACCCTGCGCCGGAATGAACTTCGCGGGCGGGATCTCCCGCCGCATGTAGTAGGCGTTGGTCTGATAATTGTCGCGCTGGTCCTGCTGCGGCTGACCCTGCGCCGGCGCTCCCGAGGCGCTCCCCAGAGCGGCGATCAGCACGATCAGTCCGAACGCCCGACGCATGACGAAGTCTCCGCAAGCTGCCGAGGCACCCTGACAGACATAACGCGTTACGCCAACGCTCCGAGGGGCCGACGGCCGCCTCAGTGGGCTTCGGCGCGCACCGGCAGTTTCCAGTCCGGGCGGATGAAGTGGCAGGTGTAGCCGTTGGGGATCCGCTCCAGGTAGTCCTGGTGCTCCGGCTCGGCTTCCCAGAACGGCCCTGCGGCGGTGACCTCGGTCACCACCTTGCCGGGCCACAGGCCCGAGGCGTCCACGTCGGCGATGGTGTCCAGCGCCACCCGCTTCTGCTCGTCGTTCGTATAGAAGATCGCCGAGCGATAGCTGGCGCCGAGGTCGTTGCCCTGGCGGTTCATGGTCGTCGGATCGTGGATCTGGAAGAAGAACTCCAGCAGGCGTCGAAACGTGATCACGCTCGGATCGAAGACGATCTCGATGGCTTCCGCATGGTTGCCGTGGTTGCGGTAGGTGGCGTTGGGGACCTCGCCGCCCGAATAGCCGACGCGGGTGGAGATCACGCCCGGATAGCGCCGGATCAGGTCCTGCACGCCCCAGAAGCATCCGCCGGCGAGGATCGCGGTTTCAGTCGTGGCGGCCATGGCGGTGTTCCTTTGTGGCGGGGTCCGCTTCAAATAGTCATGGCGCCCGAAATGTTGAACCCCTCGCCGGGTCCTACCCCGCCCGTTTCGCCTCCAGGGTCTCGAGCATGCCCTCGCGGGCCAACTGGTCGGCCCGCTCGTTCAGTTCGTGGCCCGCGTGGCCCTTGACCCAGCGCCAGTCGACCTGATGGCGCAGCCGCGCGGTGTCGAGCCGTTTCCACAGGTCGTCGTTCTTCACCGGCTTCTTGTCGGCGGTCATCCAGCCGCGCCGCTTCCAGTTGTGGATCCACTCCGAGATCCCCTTCATCACGTACTGGCTGTCGGTGTGCAGCTCGACCCGACAGTCGCGGGTCAGCGCCTCCAGCGCCTGGATCGCCGCCATCAGCTCCATGCGGTTGTTGGTGGTGGCGAGCTCGCCGCCCTTCAGCTCGCGGGTCTTGCCGCCCGACTGCAGGATCGCGCCCCAGCCCCCCGGCCCCGGATTGCCCGAGCAGGCGCCGTCCGTGTGGATGATGACCTGCGGCGTCACGCGGGCGCGCCGAACAGCACGAGGTCGGGCGAGGCGCGGTGCACCGCGAGTTTGCGTTCGTATTCCATGGGGTCCTTGGGCCTGACGAGGGCGCCGGCCGGTGTCGCGCCCCAGTCGTGCAGCCGGGTCAGGAAGAACCGCATCGCCGCCCCGTGCGCCAGGATCGGCAGGGCCGCCCGCTCAGCGTCGGAGAGCGGCCGCAGGCTCTCGTAGCCGGCCACCAGCTGTCGCGCCGAGGTGATGTTGAAACTGCCGTCCGGCTCGAAGCACCAGGCGTTCAGCGCCACGGCGATGTCGTAGGCGAGCGCGTCCACGCAAGCGAAATAGAAGTCGATGGCGCCGGAGAACTTGCCGCCCGTGAAGAACACGTTGTCCGGGAAGTAGTCCGCGTGGATGACCCCGGTGGGCAGCGCGTCCGGCCAGCGCGCGGCGATGGCCGCTAGGTCCTTGTCGATGGTCGCCGCCAGGCCCGGCTTCAGCCCCTCGGCCTCCGCCTTCAGGTTCGCAAACAGGGGCGCCCACGCAGGCTCGCCCAGGTCGTTGGCCCGCACGCCCGGAAAGTCCTTCGACGCCAGGTGCAGCGCCGCCAGCCCCGCGCCCGCTTCGCGGCAATGCGCCGCCGTCGGCCGCCGCACCGAGAGCCCCGAGAGGAACGTCACGATGGCGCAGGGTTTGCCCCGCACCCGCTTCAGCATCGCTCCGTCCCGGGCCAGGATCGGGGTTGCGCTCGGATAGTCGCGCTCCGCCAGCCAGTACATCAGGCCCAGGAAGAACGGCAGGTCGTCCTCGCGCACCCGCTTCTCGTAGACCGTCAGGAAATAGCGCCCGGCCTCGGTCTCCAGCAGGAAATTGGAGTTCTCCACCCCCTCGGCTACGCCCTTCAGGCTGAGCGGCGCGCCCAGGTCGAACTCGCCCAGCAGCCCACTGAGCTCCTCATCCGTGATGTCCGTATAGACCGCCATCCGTCCCCGATGCGGGACGTCGCGAAGTGGGTCAAGGCCTCTCGATCCGTCCTCTTCAAGCTCGTCATCCCCGGGCTTGTCCCGGGGATCCAGAAACGCCGCCTCTCGGGATTTGCCTGGGCGGTTCCGCGCTCATGGATCACGCGGACAAGCCGGGTGATGATCAGAATTTCGGGAGAACGTGGCGCTGCGCCGTCCCACGGTGCTATGGTCAGCCATCCTCTGGGAGCAGCCCATGATCGCAGCCAAGCTCGAACAGATCGGCGACCGCGTCGCCCTGATCCTGGACGCCGACGACCTTGCGGCCCTGAACGCGCACGCCGGCGACACGCTCGTCCTGGAGCCCACCTCCGGCGCCGTGGTCCGTGTGACGGTGCAGGAGACCTGGGTCGAAGACGCCCACGCCCGCGGCCGCGCCTTCCTCAAACGCTACCGCCGCACCTTCGAACAGCTGAGCTGACCGCCCCTCAGGCGCTCTCCTCGGCGCGCTGAAGATAGCTCTCGAACTCCGCGTCGCTGATCATGTCGCGGGCGACAAGGACGCTGCAAGCGACCGTATCGATGAGGTAGGCGCCAGATTCGCCCGACCACCATCGTTCCACCAGGTTCCGCCGGCGGTGGCCGACGACGATGAGGTCCGCCTGAAACGCCTTGGCGCAGGCGGCGATCTCGGTCGCCGGTTCACCGAAGACGACCTCGCCCCGGCAGGGCACGCCGAGACGCCGAAGACGCGTCAAACCCAGGCCGAGCAGTTCGAGCGCCGCTTTGGGATCGCGCGGCACGGGATAGACGCCGTCCGCCATGTGATGGCCGACCGTGGCGCGCTCTACGATCAGCAGGAAAGCCTCCGCCGCCAACGCGCGGGCGATCAAGGCGCCCTCCCTCAGTGCCACCAGGCTCTCACGCGTCTCGTCGCTCGCGAGCAGAATGCGCTTGTACATAGCCCGTCCTCCATGGCGCCCGATGGCGCCCGCGTCTCGCAAGGCCACGGTCCGAATTTACGACCATCGTTATGCGAACGCGAGGCTCCGCTTCACCGCGGATGAGCGGAGCCTAGACGCGGGGTCCAAAGCGGACCCTTGTGGGGTCAGCGATGGCGGGAGGTTGAAATGGACGGCGAACCCGGCGGGCGAACGTTCGCGCCCCACGACTTTCCGGAGCTCACGGCCGATCTCGGCGAAGTGGCGATGAACTATGTCGTGGCTGGCGAGGCCGGCAAGCCAGCGCTGCTGCTGATCCCTGGCCAGACCGAGTCCTGGTGGGGATACGAAGCGGCGATCAAGGTCCTCGCCGCGGACTTCCAGGTGTACGCCGTGGACCTCCGCGGCCAGGGCCGCAGCACTTGGACGCCTGGCCGCTACACGCTCGACAACATGGGCAACGACCTGGTGCGGTTCATCGCGACGGTCGTGAAACGTCCGGTGGTGACCAGCGGCTGTTCGTCCGGCGGCGTGCTCTCGGCGTGGCTCTGCGCCTACGCCATGGCGGGACAGCTTCGCGGCGCGGTGTGCGAGGATCCGCCGCTCTTCGCTTCGGAACTCACGCCTGCCTATGCGCCGTCGATCCGGCAGAGCGTCGTGGGCCCGATCTTCGAGCGCTTTGCGATCCATCTCGGCGACCAGTGGCGCGTGGGCGACTGGAAAGGCTTTACGGGCGGCGGAGGGGCGCCGGAGCCCCCGCAGAACCTCAAGGAATACGATCCCGAGTGGGCGCGCGCCTTCATCGAGGGAACGGTCGCCGCGAGCTGCCGCCACGACCGCATGCTGGCCGCCGCCAAGGTCCCGATGCTGCTCACCCATCACGCCCGCCATGTCGACGACGCCACGGGCATGCTCATGGGCGCCCTGACCGACCTCCAGGCGCGGCGCGCGGGCGAGATCGTCAAGGGCGCGGGCCAGCCGTTCGACTACGTCTCCCTGCCGGACGCCGCGCACGCGATGCACAACGCCCAGCCGGAACGCTTCGCAACCGTCGTCCGCGACTGGGCGCAGACGCTCCCCGCCTGAACCCTGCGGCGCGACCTGAAGACGGCTGGATTTTAGCCTTCCGGCGCAGCCTCTGGCTTCGGCTCGTCCGTGGCTTCGCCGTCCAGGGTCCGGCGCAGCTCTTTGAATTGTCGGGTCTGGTCTTTGAACCAGTCCTGCTTTTCCAGATCCTCCGCCGTACGGACATTGCCGATCTTCTGGAGCACATCCGGGTCGGCCGCCTGCGCCTTCTTCAGCGCGTCGACGAGGAAGGACATCATCCGGTCTTCGGGCGCCATGCCGTCGCCGAACAGGCCCTCTGCCGACTGTCCCAGCAGCACCCGCATCGACGCCCGTCCAAGCTGCATGCCGACGTCGGTCGGCTTCTTCGCGGCCTCCTGGTCCCAGCCCTTCATGGCGTCCGCGGCCTCGTCGGACGACATGTTCGAGCGGCCGGAGGCGAGGAACACCCCCATCAGCCGGGTCGGCCCACAGTAGGCGCCGGCCCGCATGGCCGCCTGGGTATCCAGGAACATCTTGCTGTAGGTCTGCTCCTGCTCGGTGAACAGGCCACCGCGGTTCTGCTGGACGGCCGCCAGGGACTTCGGGTCGAGATCGCCCATCAGGGAGTTCCAGTCGACACCTTCAAAGGTGTTTTCCTTGAACGGCTGCCCGCTGTCCGCCATGCGGGTATAGTTCGCATCCAGGCGCGCCCGCGCGTCAGTCGCGATCTCGTCGTCGGTCTTGCCCGCGGAACTGCTGACGGCGTTCGGGTCGTCGATGGCGAGCGCCAGGGCGCGAGACGTGAACCCCGGCCGAGTGGGCATGTAGAACTCGTTTGAAGACCAGTGCTCCAGCTCAGCCGACGCCGTCTGGTCAGCGGCCGCCGGGCCCGCGGCCTCCTCGGGCGCGCCTTGCTGCGCGACCAGGGCGCTCATCGTGCTGTCCGACAGCAATGCCTCAGCGTTCGCCATCGGCGACGACGCCGCCGCGGAGGCGTCCGTCGCGGTCGTAGTTTCGATCTGCGCCGCAGCCGCCGCTGCGCTCGGCGATGTGGGCGCCACGTAGGGCCGCTGGAGGGTGGAACTTACTGCGGATGTCAAAGCGATCCCTCCGAAAGCCGATTCACGGCATCTACGCCCGGATACGTCACCTTCGATCGTGCACGCTAAGGTTTAATGAGGGCTTGCCCGCCGCGCGTGAGATGCGACCCTTCTGACATCTGGCGGGAGTGGAAAATGAAGGCCTATCTGGTGCTCGATCTGGAGGTCAACGACCTCGAGGGCTTCCGGACATACGTCGCGGAGATCCCGGCGCACATCGCAAGACACGGGGGCCAGTATATCGTCCGGGGCGTCGAGCCGACCTGCGTCGAGGGGGACTGGCGCCCGCAACGTCTGGTGGTCATCGAGTTCCCCAAACGCTCGAACGCCGAGGCGTTTCTGAGCGATCCGAGCATCCAGCACCTGTTCAAGGTCCGGCACGAAACGACGACCAGCAAGCTCTTGCTCGTCGACGGCTGCACGTAGCCGCCGAGGCCTTGCAAACGGGCGACGGGCGTCCCGCCGAGGGCTCGTCCTAGTCGATGACGACGTCGGGCAGGCCGCCCGCCTGATCGTTGGTGATGATCAGGCCGTTCTCGAAGGTCAGGAAGTTGGCGCCGATCGCGTGCGCCGCCTTGCCGCCGGTCACCGGCAGCTTGTTCCCAGCCGGGATGTTGATCTGCCAGCGCAGGGCTACCGTCTCGCCTTCGGCGATGGCGTAGTTGACCACGAACTCGTAGCCGGGCGCCTGGCTGTTGATCCAGTCGATGAAGGCCTCGATCTCGGCAAAGGTCTGTGGCGCGCCGTTGAACTTGTAGTTCGGGCTGTCGATCTCGGGGATCACGGCGTAGTTGCGCTTGTTCAGCGCCTGGTCCCACAGGCGCAGCGCCTTGGCTTTGTTCTCATCCGAAGTTTGGGTCACAGGGCCCCCGCAAAACCGTTGAATGTCCTGGCAATCTGGCGCTCCGGTCGAAAGCTTTGCAAGAACCTTGATATGTCGGCGCGGCGCCTAGGCGTGGGTTCCCTGCGCGACCAGGGCCGCCGCGCGACTCTTGAAGTCATAGAACGGCACGGCCTCTTCCACGCAGTCGGGCCATTCGTCGCTCGAGACCCAATAGTCACAGAGGCCCAGCTTGGCGCAGAGGTCCACAAACCTGGGATCGCGTCGCAGGCCCTTGTTGGCGCAGCCGAAGATGATCCCGGTCAGGAACCGGCCGTCGGAGTTGTGACCGTCGCGGATGAACAGGTGGTCAAACGACGCCCGCGTGAGCAGCTCGAAGGTCTCGTCGTGCAGGCCGAGCCGGTAGGTCAGGCACAGCACGCCAAGGTCCAGCGACCCCGAGGTCGCCAGCTGGTGCTCGGCGCTGGCGAGGACCATCTTGCCGGCCTGCTCCGGCGGCGCTCTCAGCAGGCCGCAGAGCTGGGTGATGTGCGGCGGCACCTCGATCCCGCGGGCCTCGGCCTCCTTGGCCATGGCGTCGTGCTGGTCCCAGTCGCCCCGGAACGCCGCGGTCAACATCGGCGAGTTCAGCAGCCAGATGAAATCCGGCCACTGCTCGCGCCCGGCCTTGGCGACACTGTAGAACGCCTCGACGCGCCCCACGTCGCCCAGGCGTTCGGCGTAGGCCAGCGCGACCGGCGCGCTCAGCGGATCGGTCTGGTGACCCCGTTCGACGGCCGCAAAGCTGCGCTGGACCTGGCCGACGCAGATGTAGAAATCCGAGCACTGTTTGAGAACCTCGCCATCCGACGGCTCCGCGGCAATCGCCTTCTGCAGCAGCTCGGCGCGGCGGGCATAGGCGGCCGGCGGCTCCAGCGTACTCAGCGCCACATAGGCGAGGCCCGAGGCCGGGTTCAGGGTCAGCGCGCGCTCCGCCGCCTCGGTCACG
>Ga0307513_10006291_pt1 | contig 15551 bp, 14 predicted proteins | sample 15_EM_MG_FD_202174 | JGI IMG/M metagenome (GOLD analysis project Ga0307513, IMG submission 202174) | Populus trichocarpa ectomycorrhiza microbial communities from riparian zone in the Pacific Northwest, United States - 15_EM | ecosystem: Host-associated > Plants > Roots > Unclassified | place... | reverse complement strand
AGCACCGTGTTATAATCTGTATAGAGCAATACACAAATACCCTCTATCAGTTAGTATGAGTTGATACCAACCCATCTGCCACAGTAAAATCTCTATTACATCACTAGAGGTAAACTTGTTTTTGCGCCGATTTGCTAAATCCACCCAGTTGACTCCCACATGTTCTGGGAAACTAACTCTGAAATTTAGCACGGAACGCTCATAGCACGGTCCGCTAAACCCCTCTATTCTACCACATTTCGGTATGGTTGGGTGCCCGTTACTCGTGCAGCACGGCTGCGGGACAACCCGCTGTTCCACAACAGAATGATAACGGCACTTCCAGGACGCCGATGAGCCTGAATTATCAATGGAACCATGGGATTTATCATGAATCTGGAGATAGACTGGTTTGCAGCACCTTAGTTAAGTTTCCAAAGGGTTTTTTTGGGGGGTGATGGATTTCGTTTGCCAAGCCGCCTTCCCTTGCATTAATCTCTGAGAATGCCGTAAAAACTCGCTAACCCCATTGTAGTTACGAAAAATATATTTGACCGCCCTCAGTTATTCCAGCTCCTAGTGGAAGCCCTGGAAAAGATTACTGTGCTCTAACAAAATCCCCCACTCAGTAAGCAGCCATCAGTCCCAACTCCCGACCTCGTGCCCACCGGTCGGGAATGGTTCAGACAGCGAGCACTGGTCTTAATGCATACAAGCACAAAATAGAGTACCGGTACTACTTTCTCAAAACAGGGCGAAGCATTGGTCTAACCTGCCTTTAGTTGGCAGAGTACCCGCCCTTCAAGTTCATGGGCGAAGAAGATCCCTTCACCTGTCATTCATGCTGACTGTTGTTGTTGTTGTCAAGTGCAAAAATAAAGAGGCTTAAGCGCGCGGGGGAAAGAGGTCGAAGTGCACAATGCAACGGGTGAAACGCCAAACACCATCTACCCCGGGATTTTCTCACGCTCACAGTTTGAGAAATCTTTTATACACAAAAACGATCTATCTTGCTTGGGGGCTTTGCTAAAAGGCCTCCCGTGTTCCAAGTAATTTGTGAGAGAATTATGGAGGAAACTTCCCACAGAAATAGAGACTAAATTAACAGGTCTTGCTGGCAGACTGAATAAACAAAACGAATGATAAAACCAGTATGTACCCCAGAAAAGCAAAAGGAAATTGTAACCTGTACCCCACCGCACCAACCCTACGAACAACTGTCCTTGTGTGAAGTGAAAAAGAGAAGAAGATAGAAAAGGAAATTTTCGTGAAGCCGTGACAGAAAAGAAACAAATTTCCCCAAAATATTTATCCGAGAAGCGAAGCATGAGTAGGAAGGAGAAAATGGAAGGAGCGAAGAAAGAAAATAGTATTGATAAGTTGTTTACTTCCTCGAAAACATCCTCTTCCAACCTGTTGGAGCCTTCGTGCTCTCATTCTCAAACTCGCTCCTTACATTCCCCTTCTCCAGAGCCGAGTCGTCAAAACTATCGGCAGGGCTCGGAGCTCTGAGTCTCGGGGCCCTGTGAGGGATATCGCCCTGAGTGCCCATAGTAAACTCGCCCTTCGCATTAACGCCGATTCTCGGGACGGTCGAACGTCTTCCACTCAACTCCCACTGCCTCCTCCTCCTAAGATACCACAAGACGCTGAGAACCATCCCAGCTACGCCCACCACTACAACCGCCGAGATAATGCCGATTTGAGCCCCGAGGGGAATGTTCACAAAAGTATCCGACTTCCCAGATGCTCCCTCATTGTTCTCCTCCTGCTTTGTCTCATCGATGATAGCGTTCGGATCGCTGTCGTAGGATTGGCCCGGAGTTGATGGATAGTATTCCGAGCTTTCGGTGGAAGGGTCGGGAACCGGCGAGGGAGACGATTCGAGAACAGGCGATGTTACGGTGATTACTGAGGGGACCGGAGTATTTGTTGGGACACCCACGGAGGTTGATGTAATAGTTGGGTCTTGAGCCACGACAGTGGTGAGAGCCGTCAAGAGGCATAGCGCCATGATGCTCCTTCGGGGAATCATCTTGTATGTAGTTATGAATGAAATGAAATAAAAAGACTTATGTAAACGAAATTCCAGATGTGAATAATTAATGGTGGTGTAGGATAGGTAGTAAATTCGCGCTGCGAGGATGCTAGCTTTCCTTATATGTTCGATATCCTGTACCGTACAGTTTTGGCTGACAATGAAATGGCGCGCAGGATAGACGCTCGCAAAGTGCAGTATCGTGGTAGTGACAGGAAGAAATAGACTACTGCTCCTCAGGGGGGGCAGGCGGGTGTTGCTTATGTACCTACTATTCGCCCTTGACACTTCCCCCCCTCACTCACCACATACTTCTTTTCTTTTTCTTATTTTTCTTCCTTGCACACCCACCCTACCAACTACGAGATCGGAACCGCACCTACATCACAAGCGAAAGACAGGCTGTGAAGATTGTTGGTTGTGAAGGAAGAGCGAATAGGCTTGGTTGATTGCGGTGCTACTATTGTTAGAGGAGCCTTGGCAGGGGAAGCATAACGTCTTTTCAGTGGTGGACCGCAAAGCGCCTCTGTTTCCAACGAGACACATATATGTGAGATCTCCTCCCCTTCCCCCCTTCCCCCTGCGACCCCCTCTCCAACTGGGGAGCAAATAGAAATTCTCCCCCCAACCAATACACACACCTTAACAATAACTCCCTGGACAACAAGTCCCAAATAAATCACGCACAATACATAAATACCTTAAAACTGTACAATTCCGGAAACGCTGCCCAAAATACTCGTAGGCAACCCCTTGCTGGGGCAATTTGCAGAGACAGTTGAGAAAGAGCATTCCGTGGGGATGGCTTTGAGAGTGTTTTTCCTACGGTACTCGGGTACAACCGATGAATAGATTAAAAGATAACGATTTCCCCCATCCAACCTCACTCCCCCCCCCCCCGTATGTTCCCCCGCTCCAACGAATTAATGTTGGTTTTTTAGATTCTCCCCCCGTCCTGTCCCCACCCGACCGGAATGTGACGTGACATTATTGGCAGTTGGAAATGTGGATACGCTACGGTACTATTTTCAACTCCCCTAAACCTGGACGTTACTGCAACTACTTTTGGCCTGGTCCCACCGTCGGTGAAAGAAAGGAAAAAAAAGGATTATATAAACGCTCCTTGCGGCGCACCGTTAATCCGTGACACGAGCAAATAAGGGCAAAGAACAGAACCCGCCACGCTTAGTGTATTGGTACAATATTAGCCACCGCCATCTTGTTAATTCATGAGATGAGATTAAATCCAAAAACCCCGTTCCATCCACAACCCAGCACTCTAAGCGAGCAGAGCGAAGGTAACCAGGTTGATGGAGCTGGGAGATGTCAGCCTAAACACTCAACGCCCTATCAGCGGCGGAGAAACCCCACGATAATTTCGCCATCTCCGCTCACCACCCCCGCCGATTCAATTCCCTCGTAACATCTGCTTCCCGGTCATGTCATGTGTCCGGGTGTTTACATTTTCGTTGAACAAAAACGGTTACGGTACGGTACCCTCACGAGGTTGGTTGGTTGGGCGGGGGCCCATGACGCCAAGAATGCCGGCTGAGTGATCAATGAGTTGCGCGATTGGCTACTATTTTTGTCTAGCCTAGTAGAGTTGATTTAGCGAGATTGGGATCTGCCCTACCGCTAACGAACTGGTAAGTCTGCAAAAGAATGCTTCGGCTGATTCGGCTGAATGGGGGGGGAATTATAATTTTGGGTCGTGGGAGGGGGGAAGAAAAGGAAATGGCTATTTGACACCTCGATTGTCTTGTTGGTGTTTTGTCTGCCTGATATCCCCGGGAAACTAAATAAATGAACCCTCATCTTTAATCCCCTTCCTCGGGACCGGACTTGAACCCATCCAACACTGTGGCTTTCCAACGATAGGTTGCCGAGATACTTGTTTCCTGCACTGTTCTTTCGCGATTGGTTTCGGTCTATTTATTCTGATGTTGTTTTTCTATTCTAGATCAAACGCTCCATCTTTTCCATCTATCGTCTTCTCGGTTTCTGGGGATTCAAAACTCCTGGTTGGATCGAGATTCGAGTGATAGAAGATGTTTTTATATGGGGTCCTATTAGGGCGCTGCGGAGAGATGCAAAAGTGGCTTTTCTTACTTTACTTCACCGGCGTTCCAGTAGCCGCAGAGCGCCTACGCCGTTGCCTAACTGCTAACCTGCCTGCCTATGATACCTGTCCGAAGATACACTGACTCGTCTGAAGTCGCGAAGGCGGGAAATGAGGCGTACTTTCATCGAATCAGTGTTCTGATTCACGTTTTTTCAAGCTTGGGGTCGGATGGTAGTTTGAAGTTTTTAAGACTTCTGGAATACCGGTATAGGCTTGAGCGGGGTGTGAGGGTGGGGATGGGATGAATGGATGTTTATTTTGGCGAAATATCCCGGTAGGCCGATCGGTTGAGGGGGTGCGCTGAACGGTCTCGGAGAAACTGAGTAAATTGGAGACATAATACACCCCCTCCCTCCCCTATTAGTATCTTCGATTAAGAGAAAGAGCAAAAGAAGAAAGGGAGGAAAGATGGCGCAAAGTAGGACTGAACACATACTACTGATGATCCCCCCATGCTTTAGGTACAAGTACCGTACCCTCCCCTCGACCGACCCCACATCCGTACTACGCCATCGATCGAGGGCCCCCATCCCGTGACTACCAACACGATAACCCCCTCCCTCACATCCACCTTGCCTCAGGAACTGTCGCTGCACTCCACAATCACAATCACGGTACCCAAACTATTTTTATTTCTTCCTCTTGTGCTACTGTCACCCACAGACTGTAGCTGCATATAGCAGCACAAGTATGTTGGCCGGGTGAAACATGTCCGGAATACGCTCATTGTGGCATCATCCCTGGTCACTCGTGTTGCTAAGCTAGCTTCTTAGTGGTGATAGGCTATGTTTGTGCTTTGTGTTCTGGTGGTATCCGGGGTTGGTTTGCTCAATTGTGGATATGGTACGGCACCGGTTGGCGGGTATTGTCTCCCGGAAAGGCCGGGGGTGGCTGGACTCGGTTAGCGTTAGAACTGAAGGAAGTAGCTGTCTACTTCGCAAGGTTAAGGTCGCGACGGTTAAGGGGGTCTTGGATTGCCCAGATGGGGTTAGCCCTTCTAGGAGGAGTGTGATATTGTACAACATGGCGGCAGATGCACCGATGGAAATAGCATCTTCCACTTAGGTTGGGCTTGGGCTAACTCTATTATGCCTTCTGGTCCCATTTTCTCTCTTCTGGTTCCTCTGGAATCGATAGCAACTAGCAGCCCTAGACCCTGATAAACAGAGTTACACAGTCAGAACCCCACGAGTTGTTTTTTATCACTATATTTGCATGATAGAAGCTTGTTCGACCGTTTGGAGAGAGACGGGGCCGTAGACCATCTCGCAGGCTCACCGAAGCCTCGGAGGGGGAGCCTTGCAATCCACCCGGGACCCCAGGGTTTTGCTGGTAACATAAGTTTCGGGTTTAGTTAGTTACCTTTTTACTCATTTTCATCACCCTCGCTCTTTGAGTGAAGGGATTTCTTTCCGAGCTAGAGACCGAGAGGATTATGTACAAATCCTCTCGGAGCACAACTAAACTATGCGGAGGAGGATATAGACGTCTTAACTACTGACCGTGTAGTTTTTTTTTTTGATTGTTGAGTTTCGCAAATCGCTTATTCGAATGTTCTGATGTGTTCGTTTGGAGCGTAAATGGGAGTTGGATTGTCCGCGAGAAGACAGAACCGCCGTGAGGAATAAGCTTCCGCCAGATTAAACGCCCGTGTTTGGGGTTCTATACAAATAGCACCCCTTCGCCCTCGAGTCTCGGTGGGGGCTGGACTCAGAGAAAATGTGCTTGGATAGCGCCAGATGGCACTATTCAGAGAAGGCTGCTTTTGGAACAAATAGTAGCGAGGAGGATGCAACGGCCTGAGAATATACTGCCAGGCCCTGCTGGCTTTTAGTCCTACGGTTTCGGGAATCTCATGGCAAGGGTGGAGGTAATCCCTTGGACGGTGAGTAGGGAAGTAAACATCTTTGGGGAGATATGATCCGTGGCACAATCTGGGCATTCCCGAGAGTGAGAGAACTGGGAAGTTGCAGGAGGCTTTGCTTTAACTAGCGCCTTGATACCAGCATACTCCCTAAGCCTTCGCTGTGGCTCGCCTGGCGGCTTGAAGTAAGGTTTGCATTTTCACATGATCTTTGGTATACAGGGCTCCCTGGCGATTTCCTCTCCTGCAGCTAATCACCACCAGATGGCGCTATACTCAAAACATAAAGCCTCCGTAGTACTTTTGGCAAGTGCTGCAAGCAGTGGCTCCAGGTTTATTAGGCGGCGTAACTATTTATGGCGCCTGGGGTGATCACCAGTCATCAAATCTCACTCGAGAGTCCTGAGACTGCGACTCGGGGGGTTGCCGGCTTTCCGGCGTGACACGAGGCGCGCAGCATATCCAGAGTATCTGGGATCCTGATGTTCCTATAGTACATTTAGGAACCCCTCTGGAGCCCTTGCGGGTCTTGCTCATCTTTCCCAAGCTGTTGGGAAGGACCTATTGTGGAGTGTTATGTGGGAAATTCCAGGCCTTGTTTGGCTTACAGCAGCATATCAGAGTAGACTGTAAGTAGGGCTAGGTAGGTGTTCTAGGAGAGGTTGTTTAAGGTCTGAGTTTGAGGTGATTTCGTGCTTTAATACTATAGGTCAACTCCAGGTGTCGGGGGGGGGGGGGCATGGGGAGGTGCTATTGCAATTCTATCTTCTCTAGGGGTGGTCCTGTGATGAGTTTCTCGGGCAGCGTGCTGTTAGAAGCTTTTTGATATCATTCCCTTAGTCACAGAGGTGGCACTAGTGTTTGGTTTCATGGTCTAGGGACAAATTGTCATTTTGAGGCGTTCACTGGGGATCACTCGAAAAACACTATTTGAGTTAGAGGCATTCAGCCCGGGGGGCTGAAAAACGGATATGCAGGTTTTTCGAGTCGAAAAAATTTGGGGCGTGTGGAACGCCTGTTTGAATACTCGTTAATTTTCTAACGCTTACAAACACGACTGCTATTGCATACCACCAAAATCTTGAGGTTCCGGGGAATTTCCCGCCCACATGCAATAGCAGTCGTGTTTCTCAAACGTCAGGAAATTACGAGTATACAGAACTAACAGATTAACTAGAAACTTGGCACAACGAAAACGCTTTTTCATCCCCGGGGCTGAATGCCTCAAATGATCTTTTTTCGTGTTATCAATTTTTAATATCTTTTAGATTTCTGCCAAAAACACTGCTAGAGAAATATGATAGGTGAAAATACGGAGGAAACGATGGCCCTGCGCTCCAGAATTAGAAGGGGGGGTGCTATCATACTATTCGAAAGATTTTAACCAAGAAAGCCCGCGAACCTAAGTTTCAACATTAGCGCTACTATGATAACAAAGAAAAGAAAAAATATTTCGAAAAGCCTGCGCGTCGAGACAGCTAATTTCAGGTCACCAAGAAAGCTCTCTTTTCAAAGCTCTCCCTTTCCCGAGCCCTCCACATCATCAACGCCAAATCCCTAACGATAATCACTGGTTTCAGGGCTTGAAACTCAATCTGCGAACGCGGTCCTTCCAGCCCATCACTACCGTTCAGAAACAATAGAATCCAGAGGCTAACAAGATCCGCATCGGGGTTAAGCCCTTGTTGTCTCAACCACTCCGTTTTGCCATTCCGCGACCCGCCCCCCATGAATTGTTCAAGTGTATCACGAAGTCGGCTCATGTGCCCCTGAGAAATATCACCCCCGGCAGATTCCAGGTAGTAATCTGTCACATCTAAATAAACAGCATGGAAAGCTGCGAAAACCAACCTAAATATCGACCTCTCAGGGCCCGAGAAGGTATCGATAAACTTACCGAACCCGGGTGGAGTTTCGCATTTCGGGGATTCAGGTAGCACGCCATCGAGCGGGAATCTAAGGAGGACTCGAAGTCGGTAGAGCACTGATTTTACCTGCCCGAGGGTGATGGAGGGCGCTCTATGTTGGCCGTTCATCAGGTGGGAGCCAAATCTCAATTTCTCGACGCTGGGGAGGATGTCGAAGATTACCCTTGCTATTTCGGAGATGCACTCGTCTTGCCGTTTTAATGTCTCGATTAGATGGCCTTCTCGCGGAAGGGGTAACTCGCTCGGCGGTGCACGCTGAACGTGTGCAATGATTGCCTCGTAGCTGGTATTCGGGTGCTGCTCGCTGTGGAATAGCGTGCGCGCCGTGAAAAGTGCTTGGTCGAAGGCTTCAATAGACGAGAGTGCTATCCCTCGCTGGATGTAGTCCCTGTAGGTGTTGTGGGTGCGCAATAGGGTTCCGGAGGTGAGGCAGACGTTCTCGAGTGTTTCAAAGCTATCTAAATGGGAGAGGATGTTAGCCTGGATTGTGATGGGGAAGAGAAGGATGGGAATGGTTTCTGTGATGGCCATGATGAACTGCGTGAAGCTGTAACTTGTGGGGGAAAGTGTTAGTAGAACGGGTGTGAGGATGGGGCGATATCTAAAAAATATTCTCGAAACTGCGCTTCCTATTTATTACACAATTGTGATTTCAAGTTAGCAGAAAGCTCTGTACATTCAGGTTGAAACATGAGGGGGGAATTTCAAGATTGGTTTAGAAGATGACTTTAATTCCGATTCAAGCTTTGATATGTCGGGCTGTCCCACCTCTGATTCCCTAGTAGATCGATCTTGAGTGTTTGTTTTATCTTTCTTTGTCTTTGCTTTTTTTTTTTAAAAAAAAAGAAGGGTACTGCTCTGGAGATTGCCGAAATAAACAATAAGCAACGAATGAAGCTTTTGGATATCAGAGATCTAGAGGCAACCGGTGTTTTAGAGGAGGATTATTTCCTCTAAATTTAACATTCGGAAGGTATCATTTCTGGTGCAGCGAACTCTATGCTATTAGTATCCCCAGATTGGGGAGCGGGGGTCTGCATAAAGAAGCCGGAGGGCAGAGAGAAGAGCAAGAGAAAATCCTTGTGGACCGAATTTTTGCCTTTACCATCGAGTCCTGAGACTTACAAAACGAATACCTCGCAGGAAACTGGCAAGCTAGAGTGATAGTTCATGAGTAAAGCATCGCATTGCCTAAGAACGAAGAGCAAATGTGTTATATGACAGTGCCTGTAGCGCGCAGTTTGTAGATCTAGAGAGTTCTACTCGTATATGGTTATGGAAAGAGATATGCTAACCTTGGTTTGTTTGCCTTGTTTGCATCTTCCCCCTTTGACTTCAATATCCACAAAAAACAACCCTCCTCCATCGCGATGGTTGATCAGTTCGTCACCATTCCCCTACGCTCATATGCTCACCGCACCACTCACCGAGATCTTCCCAAGATATGGGTATGCTTTGGCCGGCCGGATTACTGAAACCCGTTTCCGTGTGTACTTGAGCTAGATTGAGCAGACAGTTCGTCGCATAGTAAGTGACGGAAAGTGGTGAATGGTTTGTGGCGGGGGGTCTCAACTTAATTGCTGATTTTAGTGTGAGCATGCACCATCATACCGTAGAGTACTCGAGCAAGGCTGACTGCTAAAATTTCTGGCATATAGGCTGGCACTGTGACACAAAAGCGCTATAATACACCCGCTATAAAATTTTGTCATAGTCCCAGCAGGGCGCCAGAACGGTTGACGCACCGTTGTGCTCATGGCTTTCTGTCGCCTGTTGTACCTAATTAGGAATAATGGGGTTTCAATCTTTTTACTAGAGTAGTGCTTGGCTCAACATTCAGAGTCGACTTAAATATTGTCTGTTGGGGTTCTGCACCGGGATGTGCAAGACACCAGGAGAGTGGGTGGGCGAAAAATGCATTTTTTTTGAGGTGAGGTTCCGCAGAACATGTGCTTCAGATACAGAAATAGTAGAAGAACAACAGGTAAGGCTGTTTTCATTGTAGGATTTCTCTAGCCTTTTTTGTCTGATAATAATAATATTATAATGCAATATCATTATTATGATAATTAGAGTATCACTGATCTTTAATTATTAAACTTTAACTAAATGTGAATAAAGTTTTTATTATTATTGGAAATTTACTTATAGTATCTGTTATTTATTCAAAAACTGATTTAATAAAATTTAAGTAATTAATGAAAGTAAGTATTCAAGAAATAGAAGAATAAAGAGTTGTATTAATGAATCAAACATTAAAAAATATATAAAGATTGCTTTTCAAATTGACTTTTAACTTGTAAGTATCCCTCTTTAATTTAACTTTAAAAAAGGCCTCTTCTGTATCTAATATGATAGATAGCAATCTTTTAAGTTTCTGAAACATGAGCTACATTAGGTTTTTACAAGTCTAAATTAAGGTAGTTTTTTCAAAATCTAATATAAGTAGTAGTATAATCTATTTCATAATTGAATTACCTATAGTTATCATATTCTAAAAATTAGTTTGTCTTCTTAATCTTTCTTCAAGTTGCTTTTACTTAATAGATACCAAAATTTTATCTTTTATACTCTACTAAAGAACTAAAATTCTTACTTTTACTTTTAGAAAAATCAATTACCTCTTGTAAGACTTTGCTACTATCATACAATTTTAGATTTTAGTTATTTAGTTATTTATAAGAAATGTTACCCCTATAATAAATACAATTATATAAGCTTCAAATCAAACTGTTTTTTTGTAAAAACAATAGTACATGTATTAAAAAACTACCTTTAAATAATAATAAACCTCAATTATGATTATCAATATTTTATAACACTATATCAATTAAAAATATAAACTTAAAAACTTGGATTTTGTATCTTTACTTCTCTTAACATTTTATAATATTTTTAGCTAAGTTTGAACTTAACTAATACCAATTCCAAAGTATTATATAGGTGGTTTATAATATACCAATATCAAAATGGATTAAAGTAAAACCAATTAGCATTTAAATAATATAAGAAATAATTAAAACTAATAGTTTAAACTACAAAGATTGGTGTCTAACTACTGAATTTAGCAATATGTTTTTTAATTATATAATATAAAATTAGTATATAATATATTTAGAACTAAAGTTACTACATTCTAATATTAAGTAATAGGTTTGCAACTTGAATATTATAAAGATTTTTTTATAAATTCAAGTTTGATAGGTATATAATTTCATAAGAGGCTTTTATTGGCTTTTAAAATATTTATCTATAATATTTAAATTTCTATTTAAGTTTAATAGATGAATAGGACAATAAATATAATATAATCTTTATTTAATATATCATGAAATATAAGTAAGTAAGTTAGTCTAATAGTTGACACAATGTAGAGAATATTTTTTTATAAGAGATATTTTTCTTGGATAAAGTTAAGAGAAGATAATATAAGCAAATAATATTATTATATAAAATAGGTTAATATTATTACATATTTTAAAATATTGTTGGTTGACAATTGTTAGAAATTAAATATATTTTTCTATAAATACTTAAATAACTTGTTAGAACTTAACTTTACTTTTGAACTAATATGTATTAACTGATTGATATTATACATAATACAAGAAATCTTTTTATAAAAATATAAATTTGTGATTTACTAGATGTTTTTCTATTTACGCGATAGCTTTTATTTTCAGCGATTAGTGATAAAAGCTAGAAGTTTGAATTAAGATTTCACAAGTTTCGAATATCGATTATTTCAATGTATCTTTTTTATAGTGCTTTATTCTATGAATAATAACTTTTGTCTAAAAACCAATTATAGCACTTATCTCACTTTTTTCTTTTTATTTCGACACCCTCGCAGTGTCTCAAAGCCAATCACAAATACAGCTTTTCTCATTTTCCATATTGCCATTCCCTGTCAACAGCAGGGTTTGCTTCACACATGCTTACACCCTCAGTATTCGTCTTATTCTGCAATAGTCTTAGTATGCTCAGCAACAGACCCTGCTCTTTTAGACTGTCCATGAGAGCTCCCCTTTCTTGGCGCCCGGCGACTCGTGGGGGCGCTCTATTCGCTACTCTCTTGACTCCACAATCCAAGTCCCGGTGCTCGACCGCAGTTTGCGGTGAAAAACAGACGGAAGGCGTGGGAAGGGATTCTGGAGTTTTGATTGGAGTGTTTGGTGGCTCGACAGGATCGATTTCCATGCTTCTAACCCTTGTTTTCCGTTTTTTTTGTGCTGCCGGTTGTAATTGCTCGCTAGTTTGTCCGAGCTCCAGGATGTTAGGCAAGGAGGTCTTCCCCAGAATCGAAGCTAACTCTGGCACAGCTGTCTTGTTGGGCAAGGCAAGGAGAAGAGAAGATAAAGAGCTGCGATGAGGTTTACGAGTGATAATGAGTGCATGGATAATCGGGGTGCTCGGAGCTTTCCGGTTGTCAAGATGCTTGAATATTCCTTCCAAACTTCTGGAGAGATACTGTCCGGGGTCTAGACAGCTGAGCCAAATATCGATAGTGTTTTATCAACGCTACTTCCGATATCGGTACTTTTACCTTCGGCTTCGCGGATTAATATAGGAAAGGCTGCAAAATAAGGCAAGGCTCCAAACCGGAGCTACCGGAGCAGCCTGGTCTTCAGTCGCACAGACCTACTAAAAGTAGGACCGGCGTCCTCCTGGTCAACCATACCGGTATTTTCCCCATGGAGGGGCCTTAAAAACACCGTTCCAACAGAGGTGTCGGATAGCACCACACGAGATTGCCCCCCCTGCACAATTCTCTATCAGGCAAATACAGCCCACCGACGTCAATGATCAATGAATCATAGCCGCATCCCAGCCGCGCATCTGCGCACCAACCCTCTTTCCCCTTCCAGGAGAGTATATAAGAAATACTCCTGCCTTTTCTTACGTTACGATGCGGTAAGTTAGGCATTCTCATATCCAGCCTTCTCATCTCATATCCATCCGAACTCAATACACAGTTTATCCATAATGGCGAGAAGGGGTTATTATGCCGTTGCACGCGGCAAACCACCAGCTCCGGCTATCTACTCCTCATGGTTTGTCCTTCACACGAATCCTCACGTTTGACGGAAGCAATTAGAGTATGGTTTGGGGCATGAAAATCTGATTGGAGAACAGGGCCGCTGCACAGGTCGTCACGCAGAAGTACCCGGACGTTGTTTTTAAAAAGTTTCCTACCTTCGCAGAAGCGCAGGCGTTCATGGCCGAGCACGGGGTTGTGAAGTATCGTGTTGAAATCGCCTTTGACGTAACCTGCGTGATGGAAGAGTCCCGCAGCCCTACCACTAGTAGTGAGGTCTCTCCTCCACCTCTTCCTCCCTCTCCTGCTCCTCCCTCTCCCCCGGTTTCCAACCCTTCCGAACGGGAACGACGAGGAAAAGCGAAGGTCGGTGGTGGAGCAGGAGGGAAGCAATTTTATGTTGTTGCGAATGGGAGTGGGAAGGGGGTCTACGAATCTTGGTTGGTATCCTTCGTTCCTTTCCCAGAGCTCGAGGACTGGGTCGGGCTGACTGAATTTGAATTAAATTAAATTGAAAATCAGGAAGCAAGCAGAAGTGCACATAGTCGGTCAAACTGGGATATGTCACCAGGCTTTTGGCACGCGCAAGGAGGCCGACGAATGGTTGTGGGAGTATGGAAGGATGCAGAAGGAGGTGGAGCACAGGGCCAATGCGAAGCGAGGATTGGAAAACCTCAGCGACCTCGCCAAGGAATTACCAGAGCCGCAATGAATTTCCCACCAAAGGGAATTTCTGATCGGACGGTTTTTTTCTTCACTCGTTGGAGGGGAGGGGGGAATTTCACCGCCGGTCGCGGCTCTCAAGAACATCTAATTTTTCGAGGAATCTGTGTGGCGAGTTTCCTCTCGAGCTATTGTGCATACGAGTGCTGTAGGTATCATGCGGGGCTTTTGGGCCTCCGATGCAGATGCAAGTCTCTAGGATATAGCTGAACTACCGGCGATTCAGGTTGATGCTGTCGAAGCTGGGTGGGCATGCTTTATCTGGTGTGGGGGAGTTGGGTGAGCAAGGCTTTTGAATTGCGTGTGTGGTTCTCGTAAGGCTTCGGTTTTTATTTTTTGCGAGTGGGAGGTGTAGTCATTCTTTTTTTTTTGCTTTTTTGATGGATCTGTGCGATTTTGTTTACTGGGAATTCTGGCTTGATTCAACCGGGCGATTTGCTTATTTCCATTTTACCGTAATAACTTGCTGTTTTAACAGTTATTTTGTTGGTTGTGTTTGAAATGTTCACTTTTTCGACTCAGGGGGGTCTGTGCGGCTGCCTTAGTTGGATGAGTGAACCTTTCTTGGCAGGTTCATACGCTAACGGCTGCATGCATTGTCACTCGTTGGAGATGTTTGTGTGGAGTGCACTGTGGATCTCTGACGATGAAGAGGCTGTATTTGACTCCGGGACAGGATTATTTTTTTCCCATATGCACTTGACAATTTATAAAGTGTCCAGGTGCCTTGACACCAAGATGCCTGAATTTACCCCTAAACGCGCTAATCTTGGAGTCGAGGCATCCGGATGCTTTATGAATTGTCAAATGAACCATCATGTTGATGCTCCCCGGTGGCCTATTAGCATTTTCCCATCTCTTACTGGCGTAGGAAGGAAGGGTAGGGGTCAATTACGATCCCACCCTCGCAACTCCGGCATTCTTACTCCAATCCCCTGTGAAAATACCGTATTGTCGTCGCGCGAGCTCCCAAGCGTCTGATTGTCAACCCACCCGGGCTCCCATTACGTGACGCTGATACCCAGCCCGTTCAACACGGAGGAGAGGGGGGAGAGGAATTACCCCTGGCATAGACGGATCATTTTTAATATCTTGCTTGAGCGTGGGCCTTTGATGGTTTGGCTTCTGACGGCCGGGGGGTGGCCTATGTTTGCAAAGTTGTTGTGCTCGGACGTGATTATCGTTATATTATATCGTTGAGCTTGTGGAGCGGCAAGGCTGTTTGGGCTGGCTATCATACATAATAGCGGGGGCCACCCGCCTGTCTGATGCCCCCCTCTCACACGAGTCCTACCATCCTCTATGTCAAAATCTTTACTAACAACCTTCATGTTCCATCTTAGTTCGCACAAGGCCATGCTTAATGGGGACGCGTTAACCGGAGGACGCAGGAGGGTGTTGCTTTTCCCGCAGGCCACAAAAAAAATCCTGTGCCGATTTTGTTGGTGCCAACGAATCGAACCGTGGTGCCTTGGTGCTCTTCCACCGGAGGGGGCTGGTTAACCGCAGTTGGGAAGAACGAACCGGAGCCCACGTCCGCGAAGGTATTCTTCGCGTTGGTAGTGTGCATCCTGCCTACCGAAACTGACTACCGTATATATTATAGGGAAAAGAGATACTAGCTCCTTGTTTATTTTTCCCCTGTGGGCCGGATGATGGGAAAACATGCGGCATCGTTCACCAAACCGGCCCATACCACGGGTGTGTTTGATGCTCTGGATCTGCCTATGTGTCCTGGGGATGCAGATTGAGCACGCGTCCATCCCACCGTCTTAATACTGTCTCCGAGCCTGAGGGCGTGATCTAGGTTAGCGGTGTCGTCGTCGGGGGGGGGGGGGGGGGGTTAAAAAAATATACCC
>Ga0307513_10006290_pt1 | contig 15551 bp, 15 predicted proteins | sample 15_EM_MG_FD_202174 | JGI IMG/M metagenome (GOLD analysis project Ga0307513, IMG submission 202174) | Populus trichocarpa ectomycorrhiza microbial communities from riparian zone in the Pacific Northwest, United States - 15_EM | ecosystem: Host-associated > Plants > Roots > Unclassified | place... | reverse complement strand
ACATCACGTCGGTCGCCGAGGCCACCGAGCAGACCTGCACGCACAGCCAGGAAGCAAGCCAGGTCGCCGTCGGGCTCAACCGGTCGAGCGCCGACCTGACCGATCTTGTCGGCGCCTTCAAGTACTGACGTCTAATGCTCAGCGCACCACGACGCCCTTGCCGCGCAGGAACGTGATCGGGCTGATCGCGTTGGCGTGGGTCACCGGCGGGGCGTACGCGTGCACCTCGAAGTGCAGGTGCGGGCCGGAGGCGTTGCCCGACATGCCGACGTAGCCGAGGACCGCGCCGCGGGGCAGCACCTGACCGACCACAACGGACGGCCGGCGCACCAGGTGGCAGTACCGGGTCACAATGTTGCCGGCGTGCTGGACCTCGACGTACCAGCCGCAACCGCCGACGCCGATGCCGCCGTCCACGTCGCAGTTGTTCGACGGGGTGTTGCAGGTGACCCGGATGACCGTGCCGGCCGCGGCCGCCCGGATCGGGGTGTTGCGCGCGGCGCCGAGGTCGATGCCGTCGTGGCCGGGGCGGGTGGCGGTGCGGAATCCGCTGACCAGGCTCGCGTTCACGGGCAGCATCCAGGCGCCGCTGCCGGTGGTCGGGCCGTCGGTGGCCGGGTCGCACACGGGGATCTTGAAAGGCTTGCGGGCGATGTACGCATCCGCGACGAAGCTGTAGTTCGGCAGCATGTCCCACACCGCGCTGCTCCGCACGGTGCCGCTGACCTGCTGGCCGACGACCTGGCAGACGATCGAGATGTACGTACCGTTCTTGATCTCGCCGGTCTTGGTGTTTGTGGACGATGGGCCGCTGCGCGCGTTCAGCGCGGTCCCGCCGGTGCTGACCAGTCCGACGCCGGCGATCTTGGGCATCGCGACGGCCGGGGTCGCGTTCAGGAACAAGCTGCCCAGCAGGCTCGACGCGGCGAGCGCGGCCAGGGCGGTGCGGCGCTGATGTCGGCGCTTCATGAAGTACTTCCCTTCCGGCAAAGCGGTGCCGCCGCTGCTGCGGGCGCAACCGACAGGCTGCCGAGGTTCGGATGCCGGGCCGGGTGTTCGGCAAGTGCAGAACAGTTGCGGCCGAATCCCGCGAAAATGGGTCCGAAAGCTCGACAAAGTTGAAAGATTGACAATGCATCGCAAATGCTCGCCTTCGAGGAGACTCACGTGGCCCGATTGGCAGAACTCGGCATCGCCAAGCGCCTGACGTTTATGGTGCTCACCGGCGCATTGGCGCTCGGCGCCGTGGCGACCATCGCGCTCGTCGGCCAGCGCAGCCTGACCCGTCAGGCGGAAGTGTTGCGCAGCCTCGAGGCGGGGCTCGCGGCCATCAACCATCTGGACACCCGGCAGAGCGAGCTGAAGGTGGACGCGTACCGGGCCGCGCTGGGTCAGGACGTGGCCGGCGACGTGGCCGACGACGTCCAGTCCGCGACCGAGGCCGCCGACTCGGTGGCCGCGTCCGGGCTGCCCAGCGCGATGACCGCGACGTTCGCGGCGAACCGGGCCGACTTCACCACCTTCAGCGAGTTCATCACCCAGTTCGCCAAGGACGCGGCCGCCGACCCGGACGCCGTGACGAGCCGGCTGGGCGAGATCGCCGATCGCAACCACGTCACCGACGACGAGCTCGGCGCGCTCGGCGACCAGGTCACCGAGGCCGTCGCGAAGGAGCAGGCGGCGATGGCCAGCACCACCCGGCGGACCCGCTGGCTGGCGCTGCTGACCGCGCTGGCCGGCCTGCTCGTCCTGATCGGCATCTCCATCCCACTGGCGCGTTCGATCCTGCGGCCGGTGCAGCGGCTTGGCGAGGTCATCGCAGCGCTGGCCCGGGGCGATCTGACCAAGCGCACCGGCATCACCAGCCGCGACGAGCTCGGCAAGATGGCGGCCAGCCTGGACCAGGCGCTCGAGTCGCTGCGCGACTCGCTGCACACGATCGGCGCGAACTCCGATTCCCTGGCCGGGGCGGCCACCGAGCTTTCGGCCGTATCCAGCGAGATCGCCGATGCGGCGCAGAGCACCAGCGCGCAGACCGCGTCGGCGTCGGCCGAGGCCGAGGAGATCTCCCGCAACGTGCAGACCGTCGCGGCCGGGTCGGAGGAGATGGGCCTGTCGATCCGCGAGATCTCGCAGAACACCAGCGAGGCCGCGCAGATCGCCGCGGTCGCCGTCAACGAGGCGGCCCGGGCGACCGAGACCGTACGCCAGCTCGGCGAGTCCTCGGCCGAGATCGGCAACGTGATCAAGCTGATCACCTCGATCGCCGAGCAGACCAACCTGCTGGCCCTGAACGCGACGATCGAGGCGGCCCGGGCCGGTGACGCGGGCAAGGGCTTCGCCGTGGTCGCGTCCGAGGTCAAGGACCTGGCCCAGGAGACCGCGCGGGCGACCGAGGACATCGGCGCCCGGGTCACCGCGATCCAGCAGGACACCGGCGGCGCCGTCGAGGTGATCAGCCGGATCAGCGAGGTGATCGCGAAGATCAACGACTTCCAGACCACCATCGCCAGCGCGGTCGAGGAGCAGACCGCCACCACCGGCGAGATGAGCCGCAGCATCGCCGAGGTGGCCTCGGGCAGCAGCCGGATCGCCGCGAACATCGCGGACGTCTCGGCGGCCGGGCAGTCCTCGGCGCAGGGCGTCAACCAGACCCGCGAGGCGAGCGCCGAGGTGGCCCGTACGGCCGAGGAACTGCGCGCCCTGGTGGCCGGCTTCACGCTGGTCTGATGACACGCACCCGGACTGCACCTGCCGCAGACCCCGGGCCACAACACCCCGAACCGACTCTTTTTCCCAGACGGGAAGAACCTCGTCGCGGGAACTGTCCGGGGAGCGGTCGTGGGCGCAGAGCAGGAAATCGTCATCGAGAGCGGTGTCCTCGACCTGTCGGCGGACGCCCATGTGCATACCGGCTTCGCCGCCGGCCGGGACAGCGTCGGCGTTGTGGTCTCGGCCGCCGACCGGGCCGGGCTGCGCTCGCTCACCTTCGCCGATCAGGTCGGGCCCGACACCACCTGGCTTCCCGCGTACGCGGATGCGGTCCGCCGGGCCCGTGGGCGCACCGAGCTGTCCCTGCGCATCGCGGCCGAGGTCGAGGTCGTCCAGCCGGACGGCTGGCTGGCCTGGCCCGCCGACATCGGCCAGCTCGAGGCCGTCTCCGTGGCCGTCTCCCGGCTGCCGCTGGCCACCGGCCCGGTCGGCCCGCGCGAGGTCCGGTCGCTGCTGGCCGCCGGCGAGCTGACCACCGAGCAGGTCGTCGAGATCGTCGTGCACGCCACGATCAAGGGCGTCGAGCGCGCCGCCCGGTACGCACCCACCCAGCTCGCCCGCCCGCTCAGCCTGCTGGCCCAGGTGGGTATCGACGACGAGGCGGTCACCCCGGGCTCGTTCGGGGCGCTGGCCGCGATGTGCCGGTCCACCGGCACGGCGGTCGAGATCAGCGAGGCCTGGCGCAGCCCGTCGGCGCGGATGGTGCAGCGGCTGCGCGAGGCGGGTGTGTCGCTGCTAGCGGCGAGTGACGCCCGGTACGCCGCGGAAGTCGGCCAGTGGCAGTACCTCCGCCGAATCTGAGCACGAATAGTGCGCTCGCGCATACGCTCTGTCATGCCGCTACTTCTGCATGGGGAGAGATGCGATGAGTATGGTTCAGCAGGCCATCGAGGTCTCAGCGCCGCTGCACACGGTCTATGAGCAGCTCGCGACGTTCGAGAACTATCCGCGGTTCATGCACGGGGTCGAGCAGGTCACCGAGATCGGCCACGACCGGACCCACTGGATCATGGATCTGGCGGGGCACCGCCGGGAGTTCGACGCGACGATCACCGAGCGCTCCCTCGACGAGCGGGTGGCCTGGTCGACGATGACCGGCCCGCTGATCGCCGAGACTCTCACGCTGCGCCCGATCGGCGAGACCCGCACCCAGGTGGTCGCCCAACTCGAGGCGGACGTGGCGGTCCTGCTGCCCAGCGACCGGCACGGCGCGCAGACGCTGAACCGCCGCCTCAAGTCGGACCTCGACACGTTCAAGAGCCTCTGCGAGACCGGCAAGCTCGACCCGCACCGCGACGCCGGGGCCAGCAGTAAGCAACTTTCCGGCCGCTCCACCATCTTCTCCGGCGGCCAGCAACTCGACCCGGCCTCGCCGGCCTCGGTCGCCGCCCGGGCCCGGGCCGCCCGCCCCAACGCGCACCCGGCCGCCGGCTGGGGGACCGGTGCCGGCCGGTCCGGCATCGTCCCGGGCGCGAACCGCGGCGCCGGCGCCACCGCGCCGATGGGCGGTCAGGCGATGTCGACACGCGACGTCTGGGGCGACGGCATGATCAACGAAGAGGACCGCGGCAGCGCGTACGACTTCTGAGGCCTGTGTAGCGAACTTGCATGGGGTTTCCGCCGCGGGTTGGCTCAGCCGGAGATCGCGGCCGATTCGAGGGTGACGATCAGGCGGGCGCCGCCGGTGTCGGCGCGCTCGTAGCGCACCGACCCGCCGTTCGCCTCGACCAGGTGCCGGACGATGAACAGGCCCAGGCCCGCGCCGCGCATGAAGCGGTCGAACAACCTCGGGACCAGCTCCTCCGGGATGCCGGGGCCGTGGTCGCGCACGATCAGCCGGACCGCGTCCGCGCTGCGGTCGGCCCGGATCTCCACCGGCGCCTCGCCGTACGCCAGCGCATTGTTCACGAGGTTTTGCACCACGGCCGTGAGGTGGCCGCGGTCGGCCAGCGCCGAGATCTCGTCGTCGATCTCGACCTCGATGTCCTCGTCGGTCGCGGCGGCGGCCACCGACTCCACGACCTCGAGCAGGGGGACCGGCGTGCGTCGCGCGGTCACCGAGCCGGTGTCCAGGCGGAACAGCAGCTGCAGGTCGTTCATCATCTTGATCAGCCGCCGGGTGTTCTTGTCGATCTTCGTCGCCAGCTCGAGCCGGATGTCGTCGTTCAGCTCGGCCCAGTCCGTCGCGAGCAACTCGGCCAGGCTGGCGATCGAGCTGATCGGCTGGGCCATGTCGTGGGTCAGCATCGAGGTCAGGTCGTTCTTGAACGCCAGCGCCGCGGCCAGCCGGGTGTTCGACTCGCGCAGCTGGGCGTTGCCGCGCTCCAACTCGGCGGCATGGTCGCTGAGCGCCTCCTCGGCGGCCTTGCGATCCGCGATGTCGATGTAGGTCGCCACGTACGCCCGCGGGCTGCCGTCCTCGTGCGCGATGGTCGCCATGGTGGCCAGGACCGGGACGTCGGTGCCGTCGACCCGCCGGATCGAGAAGTCGCTGGTGCCCGACGGCGGGATCGAGGGCGGCCGGACGCCCAGCGCCGGATCGTCGCCGTGGCCGGTCAGCTCGCGCCAGCTCCGGTTCACGTCGATCACCCGGTGGTTGGCGTCGAGCACCATGACGGCCTCGTTCATCGACTGCAGCAGGGTGTCGGCGAACTTGCGCCGCTCGTCCAGCTCGGCGAGCAACTCGCGCTGCCGGCGATCGGCGCCCTCGAGCGAGCGCACCAGATAACCGACCAGGACCAGCACGGCGAACGCGGCCAGCACCGCCCCGGTGCTGATCGCCGCGGCGGGACGGCTGATCCCGGTCCGCACGGCGAGCGCGCTGACCAGGGCGGCGAGCACGGGCACGCCGATCAGCGCGGGCAGCACCCGGCGGATGGTGGTGCCGGGGCCGGCGACCGCGGCGGTGCGCAGCGGGCCGGCCTCGGGGCGGGCCAGGATCGCGCCGAGGGCCAGGGTGAGCAGGGCGCCGGCCACGTACGGCGACATCACCGTGCCGGGGCCGCGGCCCTGCGGGAAGGTCGCCGCGAACATCCGGGGCACGAGCGCGACCAGCGCGATGATGGTGGCGCCGGCCAGCAGCGGATCGGCGACGCGATAGCCGACCGGGACGCCGGGCGAGCGCCGGACCCGCACGTCGATGCCGGCCAGCGCGAGCCCGGCGAGCAGGGTGGCCACCGCGGCGGCCGGGTGCCGGCCGAGGGCGGTCGCACCGATCGTGGCAGCGGCGGCGGCCAGGGCGTATCCGGTGATCCGGAAAGCCGGGTGGGTGGTCGGCAGGACGAGCAGCAGCAAGGCGAGCCCGGCCGGGACGAGGGCGGCCGCCGGGTCGCCCGAGAGCGTTCCCGGCGGCCCGCCGTCGGCCGGTGCGAGCAGGGTCAGGACGCCGAACAACGCGACCGCGACGCCGGCGCACCCGGCGACCAGCCGGGACAGCCTGCCCACGTCGCGCGCCGCGATCTGCACCTGGTCGAACCCCTCTAAATACGGGCTAATCGCCCAGAAGTGAGGGATCGATCATAACGCGGCGAAGCGGAGCGAGAGGTCACGCCGTGGGAACGCCGCCCGCCCACTCGAAGCCGTCCTCGAGGTCGACCTTCGAGGCGACCAGCACGAGTTCGCTCGCATATCGGTTGGCGTGGTGCCCGCAGAAGGCCAGGGAACCGCCGTTCGTCAGCGTGAGCTCCAGCCGGGCCGCCGCGCCGCAGCTGTCGCAGCGGTCGGTCAGCGAATCCACGGTGACGATCTCGGGGGACAGCAGGGTGGTCATCATCGCTCTCCTTCGGTGATGCAGCGGTCCTGACAGCGGGTACTTCGGCCCGTCCGTGGACCTACTTAGCCTTGCCGTCCCGAGGCGGGCACGTGCAACCCACGCGCAACTCGACGGGTCCTCGGCGGCTCCGGCCGCTCTTCAGCATTCTCCTCAGTCGCCTTCGGCATGCCCGTTTTCGCGGGTGTGTTCGCCGCGGGCCGAGCCGAGGGGACCTGAATGATCCGCATCGAGGGCCGGCGCCGCGTCGCCCGCTTGCTGACCGCCGGGCTCGCGGCGGCCGCCGTCGTGGCCGGCCCGGCCGGCACCGCGTTCGCCGGCACGCCGGCCGCGCTGCCGACCGGAACGGTCCTGGACGCCGGTGCGGCCGGCGCGATCGGCCACAGCTACATCGTCGTGCTGAAGCCCGGCTCGGACGCCGCGAAGCAGGTCACCTCTTCGTCGCACGCGCTACTCAAGAAGTACGGCGGCACGGTGGTCGCCAACTACATCGCGACGGTCCGCGGCTTCCACGCCCGGATGTCCGCCACCGAGGCCGCCCGGCTGGCCGCCGACCCGTCCGTCGCGTACGTCGAGCAGGACGCCAAGGTCAGCCTGGCCGCCACCCAGACCAGCGCGTCCTGGGGCCTGGACCGGATCGACCAGCGCAAGCTGCCGCTGTCCGGGACGAACGGCTACCGCTCGGCCGCCGGCGTGACCGCGTACGTGATCGACACCGGCATCCGGATCAGCCAGACCGACTTCGCCGGCCGGGCCCGCTCCGGCTGGGACTTCATCGGCAACGACTCGGACGCCACGGACTGCAACGGCCACGGCACGCACGTCGCCGGCACGATCGGCGGCACCAAGTACGGCGTCGCCAAGGACGTCAAGCTCGTCGCCGTGCGGGCACTCGACTGCACCGGCAGCGGCTCGTACTCGGCGATCATCGCGGCCATCGACTGGGTCACCGCGCACGCCGTGAAGCCCGCCGTGGCCAACATGAGCGTCGGCGGGCCGAACAGCACCGCGCTGAACAACGCCGTCACCCGCTCGATCGCCGCCGGCGTCACCTACGCCGTGGCGGCCGGCAACGAAAACAAGAACGCCTGCAACTACTCGCCCGCGGCCACCCCGAACGCGATCACCGTCGGCGCGAGCGACCAGTCCGACGCGCGGGCCGGCTTCTCCAACTTCGGTTCGTGCGTCGACATCTTCGCGCCCGGCGTGCAGATCACCTCGGACTCCTCCAAGTCCGACACCGCGACCCAGGCCATGAGCGGCACCTCGATGGCTGCCCCGCACGTGGCCGGCGCGGCCGCGCTCGTGCTCGGCGCCTACCCGGGCTGGAGCCCGGCGCAGGTGCGCGACGCCCTGGTCGAGCAGGCCACCGCGAACGCCGTCAAGTCGCCGGGCACCGGCTCGCCGAACAAGCTCCTCTACACCGGCTGGGTGGACGGCGTCACGAGCTCGAGCACGGCCAAGTCCGGGGCGGCGGCCCTCGCGTGTCGCTCGTTCACCGACGGCACCGACGTCACGATCGGCCGGAAGAAGACCGGGACCAGCGCGCGTACGGTCGCCGGCTGCGCGGGCAAGGCGTCGTCGGCGTCGACCGTCGTCGTGCACGTCAAGACCGGTTGCCGGGGCAGCCTGGTGGTCACGCTGATCGCCCCGAACGGCGCGAAGCACCTGCTGAAGAGCGCGAAGAAGTCCGACCACACCGACAACCTCGCGGGCACGTACAAGGTCAACCTGGCCAAGGCGACCCGCAACGGCGTGTGGACGCTGCGGGTGCGCGACACCTACGGCACGAACGCCGGGCGCCTCACCTCGTGGAGCCTGCGGATCTGACCGGGCTCGGCTCCGTCCCGCCCCTTTTGCCGGAATGGCCTGCTGCGCCCGGTGTCGGCGGTTAGCGTGAATCCCATGTCGGAGGAAATGGCGCCGAAGCGGCCGACGGTCCTCGTCGTCGACGACGAGGAGGACCTGCGCGACATCATGCGCCGCATGCTCGAACGGCGCGGTTTCGACATCCTGGTGGCCGGCGACTGCGATTCGGCGATCGCCGCCTGCCGCGACCACGAGGGTGTCATCGACGTCCTCGTCACCGACCTGGGCCTGCCGGGCGCCTCCGGCGGGGACCTGTCGCGGGCCGCCACCGCGTTGCGGCCGGCGATGAGCGTGATCTACATCTCCGGCCTGCCCAAGGACATCGCGGTCACCAAGGGCCTCATCGGCACCGACGCGTTGCTGGTCAAGAAGCCGTTCACCGCGGACCTGCTGATCGAGGCGCTGCACGCGGTGATCGCCGAGAAGGCCGCTCCCTGACCCGCCTGCCGCTGCGCTGAGCCGCCCCCATTTCGGGGCGGCTCTTCGTTTTCCTCCTTTGTGGTCGGCTCCTGTCCTGCACCTGTTCTGCGTCCGGACCGGCACCTCGCAGTCCCCATCGTGAATGTCACACAGCGATTGAGTGACATTCGGGGGGAACGGCATGGATGCCAAACGGGGACTGGCCGCGGCTGCGGTCGGCGGTGTGATTGCCGCCGGTGGCGGCTTCGCGGTCGTGGGCACGGCGAACGCGGCCGTCGCGACGACGACAGGGACGGTGACCGCGTACGCCAGCGACGACACCTACACGTCGAGCGCGCGCAAGGGTGCGAACTTCGGCTCGGCCGACAAGCTGGTCGTCGGCCGGTCGGACGGCGAGACCCGAGTGTCCTATGTGAAGTTCACGACCGGCGCGCTGCCACCGGGCGCCACGGTCACCGGGGCGGAGCTGCGGCTGCCGTTGGAAAGCAAGCCGGTCACCGCGATCCTGACCGCGTACCCGATCGGCGCGGTCTGGTCGGAGAGCAAGATCACTGCGGCAAACGCGCCCGGGCTGGCGGACGCGGTCGCCTCGATCAAGCCGGCCGGCACCGACACGACGCTGACGCTGGACGTCTCGAAGTGGGTGACCCGGGCCGGCACGTACGCGTTCGCGCTGAAGTCGGCGGCGACCACGGGAGTGACCCTGATCCGGTCGGTCGAGTACGGCGACGACAAGGCGGGCGGCCCCGAACTGCGGCTCAGGTACAGCGCCAAGACAACGACCCCGACGACGGCCCCGACCACCGCGCCGCCCACCACCGCGCCGACGCGCCCCGTCGCGCCCCCCACAACAGTCCCGCCCACCACCGCGCCGGTTGTTACCCCGCCGACTACCGTCCCGCCGACTACCGCGCCGGTTGTCACCGCGCCGACCACTGTCCCGCCGACTACCGCTCCCGCGGGTTGTGTGACCGACGCGTTGCTGGTCCCGTCTTGTGGCGTGCTCTGGGGCGCGGCCGCCGGTGGCTTCACCGATGCGCCGCGCGACGAGGCGCTGCGCGAGTGGGAAGGCCTCACCGGCCGCACGGCGACCATCTACCACACGTACCACCGGGGTGACGAGCTGTTCCCGACCAAGTCGGAGATTGCCATGACCCAGGACGCAGCCCACCCGCGGGTGCTGTTGCTGACCTGGAAGGTCGCCTACGGCACCACCTGGGCCAAGGTCGCGGCCGGCGAGAAGGACGCCCGGATCGACCGGTGGGCGGCGTACCTGAAAGCCAACTACGGCACCGAGAAGTTCTTCCTCGCGCTGCACCACGAGCCGGAGAACGACGTCGACCCGGCGGCCGGGTCGGGCATGACCGCCAAGGACTACGCCGCCATGTACCGGCACGTCATCCTGCGGCTGCGCGCCGACGGCGTCACCAACGCGATCAACGTCATCGCCTACATGGGCAACGAGAAGTGGATGGCCCAGTCCTGGTGGAAGGACCTCTACCCGGGCGACGACGTCGTCGACTGGCTCGGCCTGGACTCCTACGTCAGCGTCGAGAAGGGCTACTACCACTACGGCGACATGGGCGACATCCTGGACCGTCAGCCGACCGGTGGCGGCCTGGGCTGGTACGACTGGGCGGTGCGGAATCACCCCGGCAAGCCGGTCATGGTCGCCGAGTGGGGCATGTACCACCGCACCAAGGTGATCACCGACAAGTCGGCCGCGTACGCCACTGTCCTGCCCGAATTGAAAGCCCATCCCGCGGTCAAGGCGATCGTCTACTTCGACACCGCCAGCGACAACGAGGGCGACCGGGACATCTCGGTGAACTCGCTGCCCAGCAGCCTCGCCGCGTTCCGCACGGTGGCCGCCGACCCGATCTTCAACGTCTCGATCGGCCGGTAACCGCCGGCGGCGAACCCTGGCCCTGGATCAGGTTTGGTTCAGGGCCAGGGGATGGTCAGCTCGCCGCGGCGCCAGCGGGCCGGGCCGTCCAGGATCGGCAGGCCCTCGGCGCGCAGCCGGCCGATCGTGTTCAGCCAGCGCTGCCGCGGCCCGAACGGCGTCGCCGAGGCGTCCCAGGCCGCGCCGAGCCGGTGCAGAGTCTCGTGGATCGGCTCGCCCGGCACATTGCGGTGGATCAGCGCCTTCGGCAGCCGCTCGGCGAAGGTCGCCGGATGGTCCAGATCGGACAATCGGGCCGAGAAGGTCAACGTCAATGGCGCGCCCTCGGCGACGCAGGCCCAGGTCGCGATCCGGCCCAACTCGTCACAGGTCCCCTCGACCAGGAACGCGCCCGTCGCTGTCATCGTCCGCCAAGCGTCCGCGACCTCGTCCTCGGCGTACTGGCGCAGCACGTTGAAGGCCCGCACCACCACCGGGCGTAACCCGGCCAACTCGAAGCCACCCCGCCGGAACTCGAGCCGCGGCGGGTCCGCCGCCGGCTGGGCCTCCTGGACGCGTACGGGATCGATCTCCAGACCCACGACCGTGACATCCGCACGAACCGCGGCCGCGAGCCGGTCCCGAAGCTCCACCGCGGTGACCGGCGTCGCGCCATAACCGAGATCCACCACCAGCGGCCGCACTGCCGACAAGAGCAGACCCCCGCATCTGTACGCGATGAAGTTGTCGACGCGGCGCAGCCGGTTGGGGTTGGTGGTGCCCCGGGTGACCGCGCCGAGCGGCTTCACTTCTCCCGCGCCACCTTGTGCTGGGCGGCCTGCGCGATCGGCCGGACCACCAGCCGGTCGATGTTGACGTGCTGCGGGCGGGTCGCGGCGAACGCGATGCAGTCGGCGATGTCCTCGGCGACCAGCGGCTCCTTGACGCCGGCGTAGATCGCGTCCGCCTTGTCCGGATCGCCGAGCCGGTTCAGCGAGAACTCGTCGGTGCGCACCATGCCCGGGTCGATCTCGACCACCCGGACGGGCTTGCCGACGATCTCCAGGCGCAGCGTGCCGACCAGCGCGTTCTGGGCGTGCTTCGCGGCCGTGTAGCCGCCCCCGCCCTCGTAGACGGTGAACGCCGCCGTCGAGCCGACCGTCACGATCGTGCCGGCGCCACTCGCCTCGAGCGCCGGCAGCAGCGCCTGGGTCATCCGCAGCGTGCCGAGGACGTTCACGTCGTACATCCATTGCCAGTCGGCGACCCGGCCGGAGTCGACCGGGTCCAAGCCGCGGGCGCCGCCGGCGTTGTTGACCAGCAGGGTGAGCGCACCGTCCAGCGCGGCGACGTCGGCCGCGAGCGCGGCCACCGACTCGTCGGAGGTGACGTCGCAGACGACCGCGGTCGCGTCCGGGCCGATCTCCTTGACCAGCGCGTCGAGCCGGTCGAGCCGGCGGGCGGCGGCGACGACATGGAAGCCTTCGGCGGCCAGCCGGCGGGCGGTCGCGGCGCCGATGCCGCTGGAGGCACCGGTGACGACGGCGATGTTCTTCTGCACCATGCCCCGATCCTGCCTCATGACAGTGCCTTCTTCGTCATGCCCTCGTGGCCCTCGCCTGCGAGGCCGAGAGCACCCTCGCTCGTCTGCCGCTCGGTGCAGTCGGTCATGACATGTGTCACCCCTCAACCGCGCGCCTGGGATTCGGGCCCCCCGGATGGGGAAGATGAACGACGACGTAACAGTTGCAGGTTACGTTTGACCGCTTTCGAAGGGACACGACGTGGCTGAGCCTTGGGCCGCAGGCCGCTGGCCGACACCCCGGCGCATCGCCACACTCTCCGTGCACACCTCGCCACTGGAGCAGCCGGGCACGGGCGACGCCGGCGGCATGAACGTCTACATCGTCGAGGTCTCCAAGCGGCTGGCGAAGCTCGGCGTCGAGGTGGAGATCTTCACCCGGGCCACGGACAGCTCCCTGCCGCCGGTGGTGGAGATGGCGCCCGGCGTGCAGGTGCGGCACATCACCGCGGGCCCGTTCGAGGGCCTGTCCAAGGAAGAGCTGCCGTCGCAGCTGTGCGCGTTCACCAACGGTGTGCTGCGCGCGGAGGCCGCCCACCCGCCGGGCTACTACGACCTGATCCACTCGCACTACTGGATGTCCGGACAGGTGGGCTGGCTGGCCCGGGAACGCTGGGGCGTGCCGCACGTGCACACCCCGCACACCCTGGCCAAGGTCAAAAACAGGCTGATCGCGGCGGGCGACCGGCCCGAGCCGAAGGCCCGAGTGATCGGCGAGGAGCAGGTCGTCGCCGAGTCGGACCGGCTGGTGGCGAACACCCGTTTCGAGGCGCAAGACCTGGCGAGCTACTACGACGCCGATCCGACGAAGCTCGCGGTGGTGCAGCCGGGGGTGGATCTGGACCGGTTTCGACCCGGCCCGGCCGACGCGGCCCGGGCCCGGCTCGGCCTGCCGGCGCGCGGGCGCATCGTCTCGTTCGTCGGGCGGATCCAGCCGCTGAAGGCGCCGGACGTGCTGATCTCGGCGCTGGCGTCGCTCCGGTCGGAGGACGTGACCTTGGTCATCTGCGGCGGTCCGAGCGGGAGCGGGCTGGAACGGCCGACCGCGCTGATCGAGCTGGCCGAGTCGTTGGGCGTCGCCGGCTCGGTGCGCTTCCTGCCGCCAAAGACGGGGCCGGCCCTGGCTGATCTCTATCGAGCCTCCGACCTGGTGGCGGTGCCGTCGCACAACGAATCGTTCGGGCTGGTCGCGCTCGAGGCGCAGGCGTGTGGCACGCCGGTCGTCGCGGCGGCGGTCGGTGGCCTGGTCACCGCGGTGCAGGACGGGGTCAGCGGCGTGCTCGTCGACGGCCACGACCCGCACGACTGGGCGCACGTGCTGGCCAAGCTGCTGCACTCGCCGAACCGCCGGCTGCAGCTCTCGGTGGGCGCGGTCCGGCACGCGAACAACTTCTCCTGGGACCGTACGGCCGGCGGCCTGCTCCGGGTCTACCGTGAGGCGGTGACCGAGCACCGCGCCCTGATCGCCGCCCGCCTGGCCGGGTCGCTGACGTGGTGAGCCCGCTGCCGGCGCTGATCGAGCGGGTGTGCGCGGAGCGGGAGCTGCCCTGCGAGGCCACCGGCGACTCGTCCTGGGTGGTCACCTTGCCCGGCACACACAAGCTCAAGACGGCGGTAAACCTGATCGTCGGCGAGCACGCGCTCCGCATCGAGGCGTTCGTGATGCGCCAGCCGGACGAGAACCGCGAGGAGCTGTGGGCGTGGCTGCTGCGGCACAACGCCCGGATGTACGGCGTCTCGTTCTCGATCGACGCGACCGGCGACATCTACCTGACCGGCCGGGTGTCCCTGAAAGCCCTCGACGAGGACGAGCTGGACCGCCTACTGGGCGCGGTCCTGACCTACGCCGACGACAACTTCGACACGCTGCTCGAGATCGGCTTCGGCACAGCAATCCGCCGCGAATGGGACTGGCGCGTCAAACGCGGCGAATCACTGGCCAACTTGCAGGCGTTCGCGCACTTCGCATCCCGTCCCGCCGAGGGCCAGTCGCTCAGTTCAGAAGGCTAGCCCCGGCAGCCCGGCCGCCGCCCGCACGACGGGTCCGGCGGGTTGCGTGCCCGGCCTGGCCTGGTTGTGCGCCCGGCCGGCCCGGTTGTGCTCCGGGTTCGGTCCGCTTGTGCGCCCGCCTGGCCCGGTTGCGCGCCCCATGGCCCGGTCGTTCTGCGGTCCGGCCCGGTTGTGTGGCTGGGCCCGGCCCGGTCCACATTGGGAAGCAGTGGGCCGCCCGCCCCGGCGCCGATTTGGCGGCTTGCGCTCTGCCTGCCCCCGGCTGTTCGGCTCGGGCGGTGTGGGCCCCTTGGCCGTTGGGTTTCCCCAGGCTGGCCACACGAACAAGTTAGAGCTGACCAATCGGCTGGTTTGCGCGTCGGGTCAGCGTCCTATGGTGGTCAATGGCCCCATAAGCAAGAAGTCTGCCGGTCGGCTGCTGCATGAGCCGAAAAAACCACGGCGAAGATCGGGATGCATGATGCATTTGCGACCAGCTGTGACGGTTCAGACAGATGGCAGACAGCCAACTGGCTTGTGGGGCTTGACCACCCGAACTAGCGTGGTCATTGACGCCGAGCCGTAAGTTCGGGGAACGGGTCCATCGCTTGCGGTGGCCGCGGCTGGGCGTTGGGGACGGGTGGCATAAGCCGTTGGGGGACGGCGCAACCCGAGACCGGCGGTTAGTGCGGGCGACGCCTATGGGGATGGGTGTCGCCCGCCGCCGCCGGCGCTGAGCCCAGGTGCTCCGCCCTTCGCTGCAGCACCGATTCCAGAGTTTCGGAAACCACCTCAGCCGGCCAGTCCTTGCCCATATGCATGGTTTCCGCCCTCTTTCGTGCCGCGCCCGCCTTTCCCCGCCCCGTCATGCCGCGCCCCGCTCCCGGAGCCCACCCCCGGCTCTCTGTGCTGCAGCTTCGCCCTGCACGGCGCCCCGGCTTCCGGCGCCCCGTCTTCGGTGCGCCGCCTCATCGTGCGGTGTCCTGCTATCTGGGACGGTCCCCGGTTCTCTGTGTTGCGGCTAGGCCTTTCGTCTGGGATTCCCGCCCCGTCTTCGGTGCGCCGCCTCTCCTTGCCCCAACCTCCGTGCCCCTGATCACCGCAACTTCACAAAAACTGGCCCTTCCGACATCGGGGAAGGGCCAACGTCAAGGAAGTTGCGACGTCGACCGGGCGAGCCGTCGCCTATCTGCCCGAGAAATCCGAAAAGGGCGATGCTGTTCGGTCGATGACGCCGAGAGGACGCCTGAATCCTGATTGTCGAC
>Ga0307513_10006288_pt1 | contig 15553 bp, 15 predicted proteins | sample 15_EM_MG_FD_202174 | JGI IMG/M metagenome (GOLD analysis project Ga0307513, IMG submission 202174) | Populus trichocarpa ectomycorrhiza microbial communities from riparian zone in the Pacific Northwest, United States - 15_EM | ecosystem: Host-associated > Plants > Roots > Unclassified | place... | reverse complement strand
AACGCCGTTTGGCGAACCTTCCGACGCACTCATCGGCGGCCAGATGCACGGACGGCAGGTTTATTTTCTGCCGCGGCACGGGCGCGGCCATCGCATCCTCCCGCACGAGCTAAATCATCGGGCAAACATTTACGCGCTGCGTTCGCTGAACGTTCGTTGGATTATCTGCGTCACCGCGGTCGGCAGTCTCCAGGAAAAATATGCGCCGCGCGACGTGCTCCTGCCGTCGCAGTTTTTCGACCGGACCAGCCAGCGGACGGCGCACACTTTTTTTGGCGAAGGCATCGCCGCGCACATCGCTTTCGCGGAGCCGATCTCGACAAACCTGCGCAACATTCTGGCGGAGGCCGCGCGCAAGCTGGATCTCAAGGTGCACAACGGCGGCACCTACGTGAACATGGATGGCCCGGCTTTTTCGACGCGGGCGGAGTCGGAGTCGAACCGCCGCCAGGGCTTCGACGTGATCGGCATGACCAATGTGGCCGAGGCTAAACTGGCCCGCGAAGCCGAGATCGCTCTCGCCACGTTGGCGATGATCACCGATTACGATTGCTGGAAGGTCGAGGAAGAACCGGTCACGGCGCAGACCATCTTCGAGCATTTGGTTGCAAACGCGGAGACCGCGAAAAAGGTCCTCGCGGAAGTCATTCCCCGGATCCCCGCCGAACCGGACTGGCCGGAGCATCGAGCGCTGGACTCGGCTTTGGTGACAGATCGCAAGCTCTGGCCGGCCGCCACGCAGCAGAAATTAGGAGCGATTTTGGGCCGTTTTACCTAGGAAAATGACCTTCTCGCAAAAATGAGTCGCGGTTTGCAAAAATCGTTCTTGCCAATTGGGAATAAAATATAGTAATTATAAAGACCGTCGGGAGAAACCCGATCTTAACGCTTCCACGGAGTTCCTAAAATGATGATCAAAATTGCCGCTTGCCTGCTCGCCGTCGGTTTCCTTGCCGGTTGCGAATCGACAAAAACGACCAAACGCGAGACGCTCCGCGAGATGACGGCTCGCTACGCCAGCAACTCCACCCTGAACGAGCCGGCGCCCCCGGCTGAAGGTCCCGAAGATGTGCCGGCAAACCGCCCCATGGATCCGATCGAGAACCCGGCGCTCGTTCCCACGCCTTTGCTGCGGGCTAACGCCATCGGCAACCCGTAATCGGCGTTAGAACCTTCGAGCCGAGCCGGTCGAATATCAGAGACTGGAGGGCCTGTAGCGGATCGCGAAAGCGGTCGCCGATCGAGCGGTGATCGGGCGCTACATCCAAAGCCCCCACGAAAGCAATGCGGAAGCGTCCTGCCAGACGCCGGCTTTGCTGTCACCGAGCACGACAACAATAATATCCCGTCCCGGTCGAGCGCCGCTCGCGATCAAACAGTGGCCGGCGGCCTCTGTGTAACCGGTTTTCATGCCGTTGCAGTAGGGCAGCCGTTTCAAGACTTTGTTGGTATTTTCGAGCTGGCGCGTCCGGCCATTCGCATAGCGAAAAACCAACTGCGGCAGGCAAACAATGGAGCGAATGGTGGAATTTGCGTAAGCGGCTTTGGCGATAATGGAGAGGTCGCGCGCGGTGGAATATTGACCAAGCATGGGAAGACCGTTGGGATTCCGGAAATGCGAATTGGTCGCACCCAGTTGGCGGGCCTTTTCGTTCATCAGCTCGGCAAAAGCTTCCACGCTGCCCGCGGAATCACGCGCCAGACATCGGGCCACGTCGTTCGGGCTTTTCACGAGCAGGGCGCGCAATAAATCGATGCGTTGATAGGTGTCGCCAGCCTTGATGTTGAGCTTGACCGGTTCCGCCAGGGTATCGACCGGCTCGACCGTGACTGGCCGGTCGAGAAATCCGCGTTCCGCAATAATCAATGCGGTCAGGAGCTTCTGCGTGCTCGCCGCGGCGCGCGGCGCATCGGCATTTTTTTCATAAAAAATCTCGCCTGAGCGAGCGTCGATCACCATTACGGATGCAGCGCGCGTCGTGGGAGCGATTTTGGAATAGATCCCCGGCTGTTCCGCGGTGACTGGTTCCGCCTTCGGGACGGCCGCCGGAGTGTCGGGCCGCCCCATGGGGCGGACCGTCTTGAACTGCTGCTTCGGTTTGGCGGCAACGCAAAGGAGCCCGCACAGAATCGTGCAGAAAAGTGAGGTCCATTGGCGGGAGCGTCTCATCGGCGGCAATTAGCGACAGAGTTTCCGGGCACGCAAGCGATGGGATCAGCTACTTGCCCGGCCGCGTTGAATCAGTTCGATCTCGTAACCCTCTGGCGCGTCGATAAACGCGATCGCGCCGTCTTTGCCATTCGGGTGCGGACCGTCGGAGAGCGGGTAGCCTTTCTTCGCAGACTCGCGGGCGAATTGCTCGATATCGTCGACTTCGAAGGCCAGATGGGTGAGATCAGGACCGACCACCACAGGGCCACTTTCGTCGAATTTGCAGATTTCGATTTCCTCTTCGCTGCCAGGCGCCTTGAAGAAAACCAATTGCGAACCGCGGCCGGACGTGTGGCGGCGAGTTTCCTGCAAACCGAGAACGTCGCGGTAGAAAGAAACCGTCTTTTCCAAATCGGTCACCCGATAGCGAGTGTGGAGAAGCTTCTTAACCATTGCTCCACTAATTGCGCGTGCTTGCCGGCAATTTCAAATGCAAATGGCATTTGTCATCCTGAGCGTAATCGAGGGACCCCGTAGCCAATCCTTAAATCCCTCGACTGCGCTCGGGATGACTAGTGTTTGCGCACCGGATGTGATTCCTTAGGCGGATGAAACTCGTCATCGCTGCGACCGGCGCCAGCGGAACAATTTACCTCCAACGCTTGCTCGCGCAGATTGATTGTGCGGCAAACGAGGTCCATCTCGTGATGAGCGCTCATGCGAAACAGGTCGCCGCGCAGGAAGTCGATATGCTGGACGTGCCCTCCGGCGTCTCCGACCACGGCGAGAACGATCTCAATGTCCCATTCGTCAGCGGGTCGGCCCGCTTCGATGCCATGGTGATTGTCCCCTGCTCGATGGCTACACTCGGCCGGATTGCCTCCGGTTGCAGCGACACGGCGCTCTTGCGGGCCGCGGATGTTTTTTTGAAGGAGCGCCGCAAATTGATCCTGGTGCCGCGCGAAACGCCATGGAGCTTGATTCACGCGCGCAATGTCGTGACCCTGCTTGAAGCGGGGGCCATTCTCCTGCCCGCGATCCCGTCGTTCTACAGCCGCCCGGAGTCAGTCAACGCCGTCGCCGACACGGTGGTCTGGCGCATCCTCGATCAACTCGGCCTCTCGAATCCTTCGGCCTACCGCTGGCGTGATGACGCCTCGAAAACACCGCAAAAGTGAAGCTCGAAAGCTGGCGCGGACGCGCACTGATCGAGTTTGGCTACGGATTGTTCCGGCTCTGGGCGAAGACGCTGCGTTTGCAGTTGGAAGATCCCCACAATGGTGTCGCCCTGGTCCGAGATCGACCGGTTATCTTCGCCATCTGGCACAACCGGCTCTTGATGTTACCGCCTCCCTTCGATCGTTGGTTTCCCACCCGGCAAAGCATCGGGCTGATCAGTGCCAGCCGCGATGGCGACCTGGTCTCCCTTCTCATCGAACGCTCCGGTTACGGCACCATCCGCGGATCGACTTCGCGCAAGGGCGTGATCGCTTTGCGTCAGCTGGTCGACGCGCTCGCCGCCGGCAGCAACGTCTTGTTTACCCCCGATGGCCCACGTGGTCCCGTCTATGAGGTCAGCCCGGGAGTGATCTATGTCGCCCAAAAATCCGGCGCGCCCATCCTCCCGCTGCACATGGAATACTCGAGCTGTTGGCGCCTCAAAAGCTGGGATCGTTTCTGTGTGCCGCGCCCATTCAGCAAGGTGCGCTTCATCCTGGGAGCTGCAATCCGGGTGGAGCGGACAACGGAGGCGGAACAATTTGAGGCCAAACGGCGCCGTCTTCAGGACGTGATGATGAGCTTGGTGGAACAAAAGTGAGCGGCACTGTCCTCTTTCCCTTTTGTCCTGTTGAGCGAAGTCGAAACATCTCTCATTGTTAGTGGTTCGGCGCCTCAACCAGCAGAGCGAGAGATTCCTCGACTTCGCTCGGAATGACAAGAGGGCCAGGACCAACCGCTTTACTAATTTCCAGACGATGCCACATCTGATCGAAGGCCGGGCCATTGCCGAAAAAGTTTACGCGAATTTGCGCCGCGAAATCGCGGAACTGAAAAAACGCGGGGTGACGCCGGGTCTCGCCGTCGTCCTGGTCGGAGATAATCCAGCCTCGCGCGCCTACGTCCGCTCCAAGGACAAGATGTGCCGCGATCTCGGCTTGCATTCCGTGAAGCTCGAATTACCCGCCGAAACGACGCAGGCCGAACTGCTCGCGCGCGTTGAAGAGTTGAATCGCGATCCCACCATTCACGGAATTCTCGTTCAATCGCCGCCACCGAAACAGATCGATGAAACGGCGATCGTGCGCGCGCTCGATCCGGCGAAGGACGTGGACGGCTTTCATCCGCTCAACGTCGCCAAGCTCGCGCTCGGTGACGAAAGCGGGTTTGTGCCCTGTACCCCGCTCGGCTGTCAGCGTTTGCTGATCGAGAGCGGGATCGAAATTTCCGGCGCGCACGTCGTGGTTCTCGGCCGCAGCATGATCGTGGGAAAGCCGCTGGCCCTCTTGTTGATGCGAAAAGGGCGAGGCGGCGACGCGACCGTGACCGTGGTTCATTCCCGCAGCCAACGTCTGGCTGAGATCACGCGCTCGGCCGACATCCTGATCGCGGCGATTGGGCAGCCGGAATTTGTGCACGCGGAACATGTGCGCGATGGAGCTGTGGTGATCGACGTCGGGATCAACCGAGTCGACGACGCGAGCAAGGAGCGCGGTTATCGGCTGGTTGGTGACGTGGCGTTCGATGAAGTATCGCAAAAGGCCTCAGCGATTACGCCGGTGCCCGGAGGCGTAGGCCCGATGACCATCGCCATGCTGATGGCGAACACGGTGAAAGCGTGTCGGCAAATGTAGAGGCGCTACATTTTCTGCACAATCTTCGACGTCAGAACCCGAACCAGCGTCGGTTGGAATCGCGCCATTTCCAAAAACGCCGAGGCGATACGCGGAGATAACACCGCGGCTCGCGCGAGCCGATTGATCCAGAGCCGGCCACGATAGAGCTTCGCGTGCGCGGCGGAATAGGCGGCCGCCGCTTCGGCTTCATCCCCTCCATCGTGTTGCGCGATAATCGCCTTCGCAGCCAGTTCGCCCGAGGCCAGCGCGTAATAAATCCCCTCGCCCGTAAACGGCTCCACCACCCGCGCGGCATCGCCGACCAGGAAAAGCGATCGATGCGCAGCGGCGATCGGTGCGCGCGTCAGTGGCGTGATCGTGCGCCAGGAGTGTTCGCGCGAAATTCCGAACCGCGCTTCCGCCCAGGAACGCAAGGCGGGCATCTTTCGCGGAACGCTAACCAGACAAAGATTCAGTTCGCCGGTTCCGACCGGAGCCTGGCCGGAATATCCTTCCGGCCGGAATTGAAGAACGACGCGATTTCCAAAATCGTGTGGCAACGGAAGATGAGTTTGCAACGCAATGCGCTCCTTCGCGCCTCTTGGAAGCAGGTTGCAAAGCCGGGCAACGGTCGAATTCCGGCCGTCGGCCGCGACAAGCACCCGCGACTCGAAAGTCTGACCCGTCGCGGTGATCGTCCAATTCGCGTTCGCCGCGCCCGGGGCCGTTAACGCAGTCACGGTAATCCCTTCGCAAATAGTCGCGCCCAGCTCTCGCGCTCGCCTCATGATGAGTTGATCGAAGAGGCTGCGTTTGATGGCGATTTCTGCTTCGTCGCCAGCCGGCAAGGTCACCGTCAAGGTTCGGCCGCCGATGCCAATGAACTCGACGCGATCGAGCAGGCCGTGCGGCAATGTCCGGGCGCGTTCCATTAATTGGAGCCGGCGTAAAATCGGCCAGCACGCTGGGTTCAAGCAATCGCCGCAGACCTTTTCGCGCGGAAAAACCTCGCGTTCCAGGAGAAGCGTTTGCAGGCCCGCACTTGCGCAAAAAGCTGCGCAGCTCGTTCCAGCCGGTCCGCTGCCTACGATCGTGACGTCGAACATGGCCGACTATCTTCCAACCGTGGTGAATGCAGAACGCATTTTTCACGGCGACGTTCTGCCGTAAGATCGAGCGGATGGCTTCGCCTCAAAAAGAAAAACCGGACTTGAGCAAGAAAGTGCACGAGGTGCCGCACAAGCCGGGTGTGTACCTGATGCGCGATCGGTTCAATCGCGTGATCTACGTCGGGAAAGCGCGGGACTTGCGGAAACGCGTCGGTTCCTACTTCATGCCTTCCAAACTGGCGCAGGCTGACATCAAAACACGCGCGATGCTCGATGCGGTCTGGGACTTCGAAACCCACACGGTCCAGAGCGAGCCGGAGTCGCTGCTGCTCGAAGGCAAGCTGATCAAGGAGTATCGGCCGCGCTATAATATTTCGTTTCGCGACGATAAGCGCTTTCTGGTCGTCAAAGTGGATCCGACTGAAGAGTGGCCGCGGTTTCGCCTTGCCCGTTTCAAGAAAGACGACGGCGCCCGCTATTTTGGACCTTATGCTCACGCGGGTGCGCTCCGGCAAACGCTGAACTTCATGCGCAAGAAATTTGGCGTGCTCACCTTTGGTCGCGGCTCGCCCACGGAGCGCGAGCTGAAATCGGCGACGTATCAGGTTCCGACCCGTTTGAGTGAGATCAGTGCGGAGCTGTATCGCGAGCGGGTCGCGCAGGCCTGTGATTTCCTGGAAGGACACTCGCGCGAAATGATCGCGGCGGTCGAAGACGAAATGCGAAAATCGGCCGAGAAGCTCGATTTCGAGAAGGCGGCTGAGCTGCGCAACATGCTGGACGATTTGCGCCGCACGACGAAGCCGATGCGGCGGTTCACCCGCCATAGTTTGCCGAGCAGCATCGACCCGGTGAGCGACGTGCAGGCGCTGGGCGATGCGCTCCAGTTGACGAGTCTTCCTTCCGTCATGGAATGCTTCGACATCTCAAATATTTCCACGACGCACGTCGTCGCCTCGATGGTCTGCTTTCGCAACGGAGTTCCCGACAAGGACAATTACCGCCGCTACCGGATCCGAACCGTGGAAGGTCAGGATGATTTCGCCAGCATGGCGGAAGTGGTGAGGCGCCGTTATTCGCGAGTTCTTCTCGAAGCGCGCGAAGCGAACCCGGATGCAGCCGAATTCTCTCAGGAAAATCCCACGGATGCCTTGGACCGCGCTAGTCGCAGTCATCCCGAGCGGAGCGCAAGCGAAGTCGAGGGACCGCGTGGTGAGGTCGATCGCCGTTCAACGGGCTTCCTCGACTCCGCTCGCGGTGACCGATATGTCGCGGTCCGGTTGCCGGATCTGATCATTGTGGATGGCGGCAAGGGCCAGCTTTCATCGGCATGTCGCGAACTGCAGCGCCTCGGGTTGCACGAATTGCCGATCATCGGTCTCGCGAAAGAATACGAAGAAATCTACCGGCCGGGACGCGCATTGCCGCTCGTGTTGCCGCCGGATTCAGGCGCGTTGCGTCTCCTCCAACGCATCCGGGACGAAGCGCACCGTTTCGCCAACACTTACCACCAGCTCCTGATGAAAAAACGGATCGGCGAAAGCATTCTTGATGATTGCCCCGGCGTAAGTCAGAACCGCAAGAATCTGTTGCTGCGCAAATTCGGGTCCGTCAATCGGCTCCGCAAAGCCAGCGTGGAACAAATCGCGGCCACGGAAGGAATCGGCCCGAAGCTGGCCGAAGACGTCCACCGCTTTCTGGAACGGCACTGAGCGAAGCCACCGCGAGCGCGCAACGCAGCCCTCAAGACCGTCTTGCGTCATTCGAGCAAAGTTCTTGTCATCCCGAGCGAAGTCGAGGGATCTCTTGTCAGAGCCCCTTCAAGGCCGATCCAGCAAGCAGTGAGAGATGTTTCGACTGCGCTCAACATGACAGGAAGCGGAAACGGCCCACGTAATTCCACTTGTCGATGACGGCGTCGCTATCACAGTTGGCCTTGTGATTTCGCGGCGTGCATTGGCTTTAAGACTTGGCTGCCTGTTGGCGGCCGGGGGCATTATTGTGTCTCCATGCGATGCGCAATCGGAAAGCCCTTCGCCTGCGCCAGCCGCTTCACCGTTCGAAGAAACGATCGTTCCGACATTCGAGACCCAGAAGCTCGCCCGCACCTACATTCTTGACATCCCCGCGCCTCGAGGTCAGATCACGGATCGAAACGGCGCGCCGCTCGCGCAAAACCGGCTGAGCTACAATCTCGCGATTAATTACCCAACGCCGCTCGATTTTTCGGATGCGCAGTTGCTCAGCTTCGCGCACGAAAAAATCCGGGCCGCGGAAAAATTGTTGGGCCGATCGCTTAGAATTTCGGATGAACTGATCAAGCGGCATTACCGAAACCGCGGGATTCTGCCCTTCGAGATCGCCCAAAATCTTAGCGCTGCCGAATACGACGCGGTGAAGGAACGTCTACCGGCGGGAATCGCGCTGCGTCCCTTTTATGTGCGCACGTATCCAAACGGGAAAGTCGCGGGGCAGATCATTGGATACAGCGGCAAGACCGGCCGGAACCCGGACGGGGTCATCGATAACCACGAAGTCCTCTGGCCGGAAACCGAGGGACGCGAAGGGCTCGAGCAAACTTTCAACCAGGTGCTGACCGGCAAGCATGGGGAATACAAAATCACGTTCGACCAGGATGGCCGCAAGACTTCCGAAAAAATTGTGACGCCGCCCGTGCCGGGACACACGGTCGTGACCACTCTCGATCTTCATTTGCAGGAACTCGCCGAGAAAGCGCTCGAAGCGAAAGCGAAGCGGGGGGCAATCGTCGTCGTCGATCCCAACAACGGCGATATCCTCGCCATGGCCTCCTGGCCCACGTATGATCCGAACGCGTTCACGCCGACGATTTCGGCCGAGAAGTTCAAGGCGTTGCAGGACGATCCGGATATTCCGCTCCTGCCGCGCGCCTACCGCTCTTCGTATCCCCCGGGCTCAACCTTCAAAGTCGCCGTCGGAATTGCCGCGTTGGAGAGCGGCACTGTTCGCTCCGACGATGAATTCGACTGCATGCCGGCGCTGCAAATTGGCAATACCGTATTTCACAACTGGAAGAAGACGGACCGTGGCCCGTTGAACTTCGTGCAGGCGCTCACGGAATCGTGCGACACCTGGTTCTACCAGGTCGGCATCAAGACGGGCGCGGACCCAATTCTGGATTGGGCGCAACGGCTTGGCTTTGGCGCGAAAGCGGGCATTCCGTTGCGCGGCGAAGTCGAAGGCCGTGTGCCTAACGACCAATACATGAAGGCAACCCATGGCCGTAAATTGCTCAATGGCGACATCGCCAATCTCTCGATCGGCCAGGGCGACTGCCTGACGACCCCGTTGCAGATGGCGCAAGCGATGGCGATCATCGGAAACGGCGGCACTTTCTATCAAACGCGCCTCGTCCAACAGGTGCAAACGGTCGATAACGAAATCGTCACGGCGTTCCAGGTCCGCGCGAAAAAGACGCTCAATGCTTCGCCGGACACGATGGCGCAATTGCGGACCGGTTTGATCAACGTCGTGAATGGAGGCGGTGGCACCGCCCACCAGGCAAGTCTCGACAACGTGGAGGTCGCCGGGAAGACGGGGACCGCTCAGTGGGGGCCAAAAACGAAAGAACGGACAGCGGCATGGTTTGCGGGGTTTGTTCCGTCGGATCATCCGCGATATGCGTTCGCGGCCCTTTACGAAGGAGATGTCGGCAGCAAAGCTCACGGCGGCACGGCCGCGGCACCCATGATCGCGGTGATCCTGAAGAACATTTACAAGACCACGAACGGCAAGCGACCCCCACGAGCCGAGCCCGTGGACGAGGATGAGTCGGATTAGGGTATCGCGCGCTCTGTTGTCATCCTGAGCCGCGCAGACGGCGAAGGACCTCACAGTCGCTGGCTACGCTCTCGAAAGGCCAGTTCATCTTTTCCGAAGGCCGTGCTCAATGCGACGCGGAAGCGGCTAACGCAAGGTGCGAGGTCCCTCGCCGTCTGCGCGACTCGGGATGACAAGCACGTATCAACGTCGCTACACTGCGGCGGCTGCAGCCGCAGCGGGAAGTTCCATCGTGCCCTTGAATTTCGGTTCTTCCCGCTCCACTCCGAAATTATCGGCGTATAGCTCAGCGATCTTTTCCAGTTCTTCAGCCGTCAGCGCCGGACAGTCCGGCGCCTTCGCGAACTCAACGAGCTGCGCTTCTTCGTAAATATTCGGCAGCGTCGAGGCGACGCGCTCATCTTCGAGCAGCCATTGCAACGCGGCCTGGCCGAGCGTTCGATCGGAGCTTTCGAGAAAGCGAAGCCGATCGATTTTTTTCACGCCGTTCAAGAGCCAGCTCCGCGGACGATGGCTCCGATGGTCGGTCGGCGGAAACGTCGTCTCCGCGGTGTATTTTCCTTCGAGCATGCCGGAGGAATGCGTCACGCGGATGAGGAACATGGTGTCCTTGCCCGCTTCGGTCGCGGCCTCCTGCATGGCCCGGCCAGGATGTTGCTCGAGCATGTTGTAAATATGCTGCACGCTCGTGACATCCCGTTCCCGAATGCAATTGATCCCTTCGTAAAGCCAGCCGATCGCCGGCCCGAGCGCAATCCCCGAGTATCGAATTTTCCCGCCCGCCTTTAATTTCTCGAGCGTCGTCCAAATGGCATCGTCGTAGATCTGCTCCATCCGGATGTTGTGCAGTTGGAGCAGGTCGATGCGATCGGTCTTCAACCGCTTAAGCGCCGCATCGGTCGCGCGCACAACGGCGTCGGGCGAAAAGTCCTGCGGGATTTCGCGCTGGCCGCGGCCGCGCGTTTCACCGTGGGTGATAAAATCGTAGCCGACCTTCGTGGCGATCACGATTTCGTCACGCTGCTTCGGGAAAGCCTTGGCGATCAACTCTTCGCTCAGGCCGTTTCCGTAGGTATCGGCAGCATCGAAGAGCGTGACGCCTAGATCGAACGCCTTGTGCATGAGCGCGATCGCCTCGCCTTCCGTGAATTGGCCCCACCACCCGGTCGAGATCGTCCAGAGCCCGAACCCCACTTCGCTCACGCGCAGGTCGGTGTTCTTGTAAGTTCGAAAGCGCATGGGAATTGAGCTTAGTGAATCAGACGAGGCGGCGCAACACACCGGCCTGCGAAATTCGACGTTGGACGTTGGACGTTGGACGTTGGACGTTTCTCCCTCTCCTCAATCCATGCTCTCCCGCTCCACCAGCGCGCTTCTCATTGCCGGCCACGGCTCGACCGTGAATCCCGATTCGAGCGCGCCGACGCTCATGCACGCCGCCGAGATTCGACGCCGTGGAATCTTCGCCGAAGTGGCGTGCTGCTTCTGGAAAGAGGAGCCCAGTCTGCGTGACGCGCTCCTCTTCTTTCGGGATCCTGCGATCAGCGACGTCTATGTCGTCCCCAATTTCATCAGCGAAGGTTATTTTACCCGCACCGTCATACCGCGGGAACTGGAATTGACCGGACCCGAAACCAATCGCCCGAGCGGCCAGATTTGGAAATATTGCCAGCCGGTCGGAAACCATCAGCGGATGACTGAGCTGCTGCTCCAACGCGCTCACGAAGTTGCGCCGGAGATTCCCGAGGTGGAAACCAGCCTCCTGATTGTGGGACACGGAACGAGCTTAAATGACAACAGCGCCGTCGCGGCTAAACATCAGGCTGGAATCATTCGGGCGCTCCATCGATATGGCGCCGTGCTGAACGTCTACATGGAGGAGCCACCGCTTGTCTCGGATTGGCTGACGCTCACTCAAACGCGAAACGTGGTGGTCGTGCCATTTTTCATTTCCGACGGCCTGCACAGCTATGAAGACATTCCGGCGATGCTCGGGATCGATTCCAAGACTGCGAATGGGGCTGCCGGCAATCCCCATGAGTTTCACGGGCGATCCCTTTTTTACTCGAATGCGATCGGCACTGATTCCAAGTTTGCCGATGTGATTATCGAGCAAGCCGCCTCGTTCCACCCTCAAAAGCAGGAACTGGAATCGGCCTCGTAATTTTCGCACACGCAGTTACGATAATAAATGGACGAAGCGACCAGCAAGAAGCTCCAGGAACTGGGCGCTTATGTTTTGGCCGGGGCGCATGAGCCGCACCAATTGTGCATCATGGCCGAGATGGTCCGGGCCGCCTGCGATTATCGCTGGGTTGGGATTTACAAGATCGCACGGGGTGATTTCGTCATCGTCGGCAAGACCGGCAAGTGCCCGCCCGCTTACCCGCGATTTCCGATCACGCAGGGTTTGGCCGGGGCGGCGCTGGAATCCAGGCAGTCGATAATGGTGGCGGATGTTCATAAGGATCCGCGATACCTGCCAACATTCGGAAGCACGCAGTCGGAAATTGTGGTGCCGGTCATCACCGAGTCGGAGAAGGTGATCGGCCTGATCGACGTGGAGAGTGAAAAGTTGGACGCGTTTACGGAATCCGATCGAGACTTTCTCGAGCGCGCAGCCTTCCTTATCTCGCGCGCCCTGGCTTTGAAGTGAGCGGCCCGGCGCAGGAAATCGCGCTCGCAAAATGGCTGGCCGCGGGTCGGCGGTTGATTGGCCAGATTTCCATCGAAGCCAGGAATGACGGCGAATTTTCCCTAACTCATCACGAGGATGCGGCGCGAAATGATCTTGTCCCCTACGCGCTGAGCGACGATGCGACCCGGCTGGCGCGATTCGATGATGCGGGAAACTATCGACCGCTAAAGACCGCCCCGAATCTACGACACGGCTGGCGGCTGGTCCTGCCAGATCGAAGCGCGTTACGCATCGCGCTCGATCTCTTTTACCCGGGGCGGCTCGCGGCGTTTCTTGCCTGGGAAACCGGCAGCTTGATTACGACACCGTTGCGCGAAACGCTCCAGCGTCAGACGGGAATGTATCGTCCGGCGGCAAAGATCAGCGACGCGGAAGCGAACGCGCTCGTGGGAGATTTTTGCCGCTCCGACGGCGGTTGTTTGCGCACGATCCTTTGGAAACGCGATCGGATGGGGACCCTCGCATCGACGCTCTTAACTTCCGAAAAGTTCGATCCGGCGCATGACCAAACCGGTTTCGGCCGTCCGGTGATTCCGTTGCTTTGCCAGGAAGCCTGCAACCTTCTGGTGGCGGAGGCGCGCAAGATCGTGAAGCGGGGCGCTTCTGCCGATTCTGTCATTCCGAGCGAAGCCGAGGAACCCCGAGATGGAACGTGCCGTTAACTCCACGGGGTCCCTCGACTGCGCGCGGGATGACCTAAAAATCGTTCGCGCGCGCGTGATCGTGCCGATGGTGGGCGAGCCGATTGAGAATGGCGCGGTTGCCATCGCCGGAAATCAAATAGCGGACGTCGGCCGCTTCGAAGAGATCAGAGCCGGCCACAGAGGCGATGTCCTCGATCTCGGCGAGCAAATCCTGCTTCCCGGTCTGATCAACGCTCATTGCCACCTCGATTACACGCTGCTGCGCGGCCGAATCCCGCCGCAGAAATCATTCACTGATTGGATTCGCGCGATCAACGCGAGCAAAGCCGCCCTCTGCGAGAAGGATTACATCGCTTCCATCGACGCCGGCCTGGCCGAGGCCCGACAATTCGGAACAACCACCCTGTTAAACCTGGAAGCCTTTACGGGTCTGGTGGTGTGCGGAGATGATCGACGTCCGAAAGCCAGTGCCGGCGCTCGAAATAGCGGAGAATCTGCGCGATTGGTTCGAGTCCCACCCGGAATGGCTCGGCGGATTTGGCCTGGCGCCGCATGCACCCTTCACCGCTTCGGCGCAATTGTTTTCCGCGTCTTCCGAGATTTCACGCAAGTATCACGTGCCCATAACGACGCACGTAGCCGAATCGCAGGAGGAAATGCAAATGTTCCGCGATGCGAGCGGTCCGCTCTATGATTTTCTCAAGGGTATTGGACGTCCGATGGCCGATTGCGGAGGTAATACACCGCTTTCGTCCCTGCTCCAGAGCCAGGCGCTCGATAAATGTTGGATCGTCGCCCACTTGAACGAGCTCACCGAAGAGGATTTCGCTCTCCTGGCACACGCGCAACGATTCCACATCGCCCACTGCCCGCGCAGCCACACTTTCTTCGGACACGCGCCGTTCGAGTTGCGGAAACTACGGAGACTGGGGTTCAACATTTGCCTCGGAACCGACAGCCTCGCGAGCAACTCGAGCCTCAGTCTCTTTTCCGAAATGCGGGAATTACTTCGGAAAGAGCCGTGGATCTCGCCGCGCGAAGTGTGGACAATGGCGACGATCAATGCCGCGCGTGCCATCGGCCAGGCGGATTCGCTGGGGAAGATCAGTCCCGGTTTTCAGGCGGACCTGACTGCCATTCCTTCAACAAAAGCAGGAAGGGCGATCTTCGATACCATCGTCGCCTTCGAGGGAACGGTCCCTTGGATGATGGTGAACGGAGAGATCTTAAGCCTTGTTTAGACTTTCTCGTTTTTGCTTTCCTTTTCTCAATTCTGAAATATTCTCCGCCCTGCGACTATGGCTAAGATCATTATTATAGACGACGAGCCGGCTATGGTGGAGGTCATTGTGACGCTCTGCCGGGATAAAGGACATCAGGTTTTCCCCTTCAATTCCGCGCCCAAAGCGGTCGAACAGCTCGACGCAATTGGCCCGCAAGTGGTGATCGCGGACATCAAGATGGAGACGATGACGGGCTTCGACGTTCTTCGGCATATTCGCGAGCACCATCGGCAGACCGCCGTAATTTTGATCACCGCTTACGCGTCGGTCGAGACTGCGGTCGAGGCGATGAAGATGGGCGCCTACGATTACGTCACCAAGCCGTTCAAGATCGACGAACTCCAGATGACGGTGCAACGGGCGCTCGATTATCAGGCGGCGTTGCGCGAGAACGTTTATCTCCGCAAGGAGCTGAAGAACCGCTATCGATTCGAAAATATCATCGGCACCAGCCGCAAAATGCAGCTCGTCTACAACCTGATTAACAAGGTCGCGGACACTGACAGCACCGTTTTGATTCAGGGCGAAAGCGGCACGGGGAAGGAACTGGTCGCGCGCGGATTGCATTTCAACAGCAACCGGCAACATCATCCGTTCGTCGCGATCAACTGCAGCGCGCTGCCGGAAAACCTGCTCGAATCAGAGTTATTCGGGCATAAGAAAGGCGCGTTCACCGGCGCCGTCGCCGACAAGCGCGGGCTGTTCGAAGAAGCGAATCTCGGGACCATTTTTCTCGATGAGGTGAACTCGATGGCTCCGCCGCTCCAAACAAAACTTCTCCGTGTCCTGCAGGAACGCGAAGTTCGTCGCGTAGGCGATAACAAGAGCGTTCCGGTGAATGTTCGAGTCGTTGGCGCTACCAACGAGGTCCTCCAGGGCAAGATGAAGGATGGGTCGTTCCGCGAGGACCTTTATTACCGGCTGGCCGTCATCCCGGTCGAAATTCCGCCGTTACGGGAGCGACTCGAGGATGTTCCGCTGCTCGTGAACCACTTTCTGCAAAAGCAGGCGAGC
>Ga0307513_10006285_pt1 | contig 15558 bp, 13 predicted proteins | sample 15_EM_MG_FD_202174 | JGI IMG/M metagenome (GOLD analysis project Ga0307513, IMG submission 202174) | Populus trichocarpa ectomycorrhiza microbial communities from riparian zone in the Pacific Northwest, United States - 15_EM | ecosystem: Host-associated > Plants > Roots > Unclassified | place... | reverse complement strand
TTGAATATGGTACTTGATTGATTTGACACTTATGATATTATAGAGTCAATTTTTGCTAAAAAATAACATAAATAACCTTTTATAAACTAAATATATTTTTGTATTGCTGAATTAACATATACTTCTTCTTCTTCTTCTTCTTTTAGTGTTCTTCTTAAGATAAATGATTAGAAGATTTTTTTTAAATAAAAATAAAGAGTATCCTTTCCATGAAAGGAATGTGTAAATATAATTGACAATTTAAAATCAAATTACTTAAAATTAAAACTAATGTTATTTAAAAACTTTATTAATTGTAATTTTATGTATGAAGATTAATACACAATCATTAATGTTTTAAGATTTAAAGCCTATAAAACATAACATATGAATTTGAAGGTGCATTTACTTTTCCATGTTTGAAGTCATTGGCTTGTATCATTATTCAATGTCATCCTTGTCCTTTAAAAGTAATGGCATTTGTTTCTTTTATTCATATTATTTCAATATCCTTAATTTACTAGTATGTGTAAGAATACGAAGTTACAGGCATGACACGATCAAAAGATTGATGTCTTATCCCAAGTGCAGGAGTGTTGAAGTAGTAAATAACCCAGCAAAACCGGGGTCGAATCACAGAGAGGTGAACTATATAAAATTATAAACAATAAATGAAAAGGAATTGAAGAGAACTTTTGAGATGTGATATTGATGTAAGGACTAAACAAGGATAAAACAATTGTCAAGGTTAAAGGATCCACTAATGGTACTTCAAATAAGTATAGTATAAACTCTTTTTATTACTCAACTGGAAACCACACACAAAGGAGGTTCCAATCAGATTATAAATTATTAACATGATTATATTAATTATCTTATTTGAGTAATGTCAATACTTGTAAATGTGGTCAAGTATTCATGATGATAACTTATGTTGACAACAAATCAAGTTCCTTTCATAGGACAAGTGTCGGTTATACCATACAGTAAGCTATGAAAGTGCCAAGTATTTGTTATACCAAGGGTTGTTCAACACAAATCTAGATTAATCATTTAACAAGAAAGGTATTAAGAGTGAGTAAGATAACAAATATAAAACATTTTAGTATCAAACATTAAAGTCCATGTTGAGTTTATTTTATATTTATTCTTATACCATTAGTGTACCCCTTTTCACCTTGACAAAATTAACTTAGCTAAACATAATGAAGAAGAGAAACATAAATAAACAAAATAAAAACATAATAATGATATACATTAACTAAGTAAAGAAAATGAAATGAAAAGCATAAATAAGAGATTAATATAACATAAAATAAAACTTGAACATTAAAATACAAAGAGAGAGAGTGATCTTGATCTGAACACCAAGATGTCTAAATGTATGGCAAATGCCTCCTTTTATAGGATAAAATATGAAACTATTGATTTGATGACTAATTATTGAGTGGGTGGCCACCTCTTGACTTGGTGACAACCATTATCTTCTTGTTTGAACAAAATGTCATTACTAACGTTAGAATTTGAACATATAATCTTTATGAAAGTTCTGGGCATTTGTCTCCACTTTCCAACAAAACAAGAATAAGCTCATTTGGACTTCTAAAACTCGAGATATGGGTTGAATACTGAACAGTGTCTGGGCTGTAAGACAGATTCCGACTTCTCTTTTGTTGCTACAATTTGAACTTGATAACTGCCATTTTGAATCTTGGACTCTTCATGAAAGTATTAGGCCTATGTCTTAGCTTTCCATCCATATACACCATACCTAAATCCATGTTCTGCAACTCCATTTATAATCCAATAACCGAATGATGTTTCAGTTTGAATTGAACAAACATCTCTTTTTTAAGCTTAGCCCTCTCTTTGTCTTCTCAATTTCAATACTTAAACACATCAATCAATTCTTTAAATTATGAGATATGCCTATATTCAAAATAAACATTTACCATAAATTAAAGATATCTTATGTTATCAGACTTGTTATTATAAAACATGCTCAAATTAGGGAATTTAATGATACTTTAAGTGCAATATGATGATATAAAACCTTAATGAAAATGCACTTTGAGTACTAATCAAGGCACAACTGTTTTTAAGTAAAAAGAATTGAAATTAAATTGGTTCTTCTCCCAGTCCGTATCTCTTTTCTTTTGAATCACATCTAGTTCTTGATATTTATTTACTCATAGAATTGTTTTTAAAAAATCACATTTAACAATAAAAACTCAAAAATTCCATTAAAAAATTGTTGTGAACATGAGATGATACACTTGTCATAATTGTTCCATAATATAAGATAAAATGTTAATAGATAATGTGATATATAATATTTATTTTCTTAATAAATTGACAAATATCAAAATTACTTTTGGTATCTTCTAATTTCTTGACTTCTTTTCCCATTTTAGGAAAAGTTTTTGTAGAAAAGGAGGGAGAGAGATAAGAAAAAAAATAACAAAAAGAAGATTCATTTCTAAGAAATGTTTATGTACATGTTAAAGATCTATATTTTTATAGCATCAAGCTCAATGGCCTTGGTGTTTTGTATGTTTAAAAATGTGATGTGGATTCAAGTTTTGTAGCTCATTTATTGTCATCTTGATATAATTAAATAATGATTTTTATCGTTGTTGGGGCCCCTGTTCTATTTGTAGTCTATTTTTTCGCATGTATGTGTCTCCATTGCTTTGGAGGTACTACATATATCTATCGCTCTTTCCATCTATCTTGATACCACCATTTTGTTTACCACAAGTCACTCATTCTATATTCATACACTTGACATTGGTAATTCTATTCTTTTACGTGACATCAATTGTTGTCTTCATGAAATAAATGATAAAAATTGTATGTTTTCCATTAGAAAATTAGAATTAGGGTAAGATAATGTTTTAAGAAAATCATAATTTTAGGTGAACTCTATGTATGCCTTAAACTATCATATTTGTTGAATCTAATCGCATCAGATCTTGAAGTAATTTATTGAAAAAATTTCACAACTATATTTTTTAGCAGTCAAAATACATTCAATATGTTTCTGGATGAGTGTTGTAAGAAGGTGTTTTTTTTTTTTTTTTGTATTCCTTTCTTTGAATAATAGCTTAATGATCTAATATATATTGTTTTTTTTTCTATAATATAACTTTTTTTTTGTCTTTCTTTTAATATCTATATGAATGTAATGTTAGAAATTAATGGTTTTAGTAAAAACTATAATAAAATAAATTGATAAATAATAATGAATTTTGAAACTATACATCTCTAATGGAGAGATCTCACTAATGACAATTCAAATTTTGGATAGTAAAACTATTTTATAAAGAAGTATGTTGTTGAGCTATTTGACTTATAGTATTATTTTAACATGTTTATAAAGGATGTGATTGCTAAAGCATGCATAAAGGATTCAAATTTGTTTTGTTATTGGTATGCATAAGTAGCATATATGTGTATATGTGTGTGTCATTAGTGTTAAGTCTTCTACATTTCTTACCTCAATTTCTATACAATCATACTAAACATAAAAACATAACCATGGAAAGCAACATCATTATTTCAAAAAATACACATGTTTTATTACCCCTTGTAATAAGTCATAAACATGATTTATGTCTAACTTTGTGACTGTATAGATTGGTTGCAAAATATATTATCGATCTTGTGGTCATATTTAAAAATTGAGGTGCTTTTTATCTTATTTTTTAAATTAAATTTACAAACTTTATAGAAAATTTAAAACCCAAATAACAAAATAACCCAAACAACTAAGACAAATAAATAGAGGCAAACCTTATTACCATTTATGTTACATAAAATACTCTAAAGAAACCTACCAAAATCATGGATGAAATATATCCAAGGATTAATTTCTTGCCTTTTTCTCTTTACTGTAAAAGCTTGATAAACTTTTTTTCACATGTTCATCCAAATGTCTAAGATTCAATTATGAAAAAAAAAATACAAACAAATATTGTTTAAAGATAATCACAATCAAATTAATTAATTATAATAAAAAAGTTCGGAGAAAAAAAATAAAGTGAAAAACAAGAGAGAGGATATACCGAAACAATAAAAAATTAAGAATTTAAGTTAAACTTTGATGATTGATGGCAATAAGACGTGGGTGACAGTGACATCATTGTTTGTTATAGGCTTGCCCTTGGATATTGATGATGGGGTCATAAGTATTAGGACAATAGATTTGTAAAGAGAGCAAGAGTTTGAAGTCTACATATAAAACTAAACTAAGTGTAAACAGAAAAGATAACAAAATCATATGGTCATGTAATTCTGATGGAAGCTTCTCGGTTATGTCTTGTTGCTCCCTAATTAATAGTACCTCTTCTACTAATGATAGAGTTTTTGAAGTTAATGTTTGGATTAAAATGGGCCCCTTTGAAAGTTCAGGTGTTCCTTTGGTTGGCAATCCAGGAAAAAAATAGTACAAGAGCTTTTCTCCATTACCGGAATTTGTTGGCCACCACTCAAGCTTCATGTGTCTTTTGAAGCTCATATTCAGAAACTTCAGAGCTCATTTTTATACACTGTAACTTTTCTAGGAGTGTTTGGATGAAAGTATTGGGTTAGTGGGGTATCCAATGTTGTTTACCGAGCACACGAGACTCACTGCTACTGTAGTGGTCTGGAATTATGCAAGCCAAGTTTCAAAGGTTAGCTTAGAGACTAATCTCCAGCAGTACCATTTGGGGTATTTGGTTGTTGAGGAACAATATTGTTTTTTAGGAGGGAACAATAAGCTTGTTTGATTATTTCTCCACCATCTGTCATCGGGTTGCTATTTGGTTGCTTGTTCTAGATTCAAGCATCACTTATACAGGAAATGACCTCTTAAGATCTATCGATGGCATAAAACTATGGTGTAATAAGAAATCTTAGTTAGTCATTTTCGGCTTCTCTTCTTCTTTTATGGTCTCTTTGTTTCTTTGTAGCAAACCAACACTGGTTTCTTTTTCTTTTTTATGTATTCTCTTCCTCAGTTTCTCTAAGTTTGTTCCTTTTTTTTATCCTATCCTTGTATATTGCTTTTGTTATTGACTTTATAGCCTTTTCAATATACTTTCGATGATTATCCACAAAAAAAAAAGAAGATAAAGCTTAAGAAGACCTTTCATATTTAGCCTAATGTATTATTGTTTATCACTTACACTAAGTGTATATCATATATTTTGTTAGAGAATAATATAAATCATATTTTGGAACATCATCTAATATATATATATAAAGCAAGGATCACATAAAATAACATGTGTAAGAGAGACCTGATTCATTCATATTATACCGATTCTCTCTCTAAACTTAATTATAATAGAGAAAAAAAAAAAGAGGGAGGGAAGGAGGTTCAAAGGTAAAGTATAGATTAAGTTGGATTCAAAGGTAAAGCTTCATATGAATTGGGGATTGATTGATATAAAGTCAAAGAGAGAGATACATAGATGTTTGAAGCGGAAAAAAGATGGTTTATGTTGTGTAACCGTCAATCATAAACATTAAAGTGAAAATTAGAAGAAAAAAAAAACCCAAAACTAGTGGGAAGTAACTGAAGTGTAACAGACTATAAATACATGACGAATTAACATCCTTTTTCATAATTCAATCTGTATAATCATAAACACCTCATTATAAAGATATTATTTTTAAAACAAGAATGAGATGTCTCGAAAAATGTTAGAGACAAATTTATTAAGTAATTAATTTATTTAATTCAAGAAGGTATGTTATACGAAGAAAGAACTTTTAAATGTTATGCGAAGAAGCAGAAAAAGAAACAATTAGTTTTTCCAATAAATGCACACTTGAAAACAAATCAATCTACAGTTAAAGCACGAATGTTACTTTATTTATTCTTATCTTCATCATCAATCAAATTAAATTTCAATCAATTTGGAAAATACCATACAAACTACAAAATAGTTAAACAAGAGGTAGAATAAATAAATAATAATACATGTCATCTACTTATGATGCAATTAATATATATTCCACGTGCCCCCCGTAACATCTAAAATTTAGGACAATGATTTTTGGATTTGTAGAAATATTTGTATGCAAGTTGGAGCATTTAATTTATTTTTGTTGACACCCTCATTTTCAGTTTAGAATATTACGTTGATTTTATCAGTGGCAGAATTTATGGATCAGAATTACAGAAATTATGGCTGCAATTATGAGATTTATTTTACCATAATTAGTGCATTAAACTATATATATATATATATATATATATATATATTCTTACCTATATTAGAATATTCACAATTAGTTTATTAGCTGTTTATATTTTCTTACCAAAATAGATTGTACAACAACTCTTATTTAATAGAAAAGATCCTCATGAAGAGAACATTGAGCCATTTACTCAAAATTGTTATGGTATCAGAGCAAGGTTCTGTAACCTTCTGATCTGTCTTTTGTTTTGGGTTGATCAATTTTTTAATCAACAACTTCGTTTTACTTTTAGCTGATAGTCTTGCTTTAAGATTTCTAGTTTTGATTTTTTTGAGAATATCTACAGAAACTTTGAGTGTCAAATTTACAGGCAAGAACTATGCGGCATGGGAATTTCAGTTCAGGATGTTTTTAAAAAGGAAGGAGCTTTGGAGGCATATTGATGGGACTTCTCCTGCTCCTGCAAATGATGCAGAATTTAGTCAATGGGAGACAAAGGATGCTCAAATTATTTCTTGGATTTTAGCATCTATTGAAGGTCATATGGTGAACAATTTAAGCTCATTTGGTTTAGCTAGCGAGATGTGGGATTATCTAAAGCGTATATATCATCAGGATAATACTGCAAGACACTTTCAACTTGAACTCGAGATCAGCAATTTTAGTCAAGGTAATCTCTCGATTGAGCAATATTATTCTGGTTTTGTTAATCTATGGAGTGAATATTATGGTTTTATCTATTCTAAGGTGTCTAAAGAGCCCTTACCCAGTCTTCAAGTGGTTCATGAAGTTAGTAAACGAGATTAGTTTTTATGAAACTAAGTCCAGAATTTGAGATTACCCGGGCTGGGTTGTTGAATAGAGATTCAGTTCCTTCTTTGGATGTCTGTTTAGGTGAATTATTGTGTGAAGAACAAAGAATGGCTACACAATCTGTAATAGGTGAATCCAATGAAACATCTGAGGTTGTCAATGTTGCTTATGCTGCTCAAGGAAAGAATTGAGACAAAGGAACCATACAGTGCTATAGTTGCAAGGAGTATGGGCATATTGCCCGTAATTGTGGCAAGAAATTCTACAGTTACTGTATGCGGAATGGACACATTATTAAAGAATGTCCTACACGTCTAAAAAATCGAAGAGCACAAGCTTTTCAAGCTGCTGTTGTAAACCATCAAATTCCTGGTTCTACTTCCACAACCACTGTCACTCTAGAAATGGTACAACAAATGATTATCATTGCATTCTCTACGCTTGGACTTCAGGGTCAAGGTAATAGTGTCTCTTCTTCTTGGATTGTTGATTTTGGAGCATCCAATCATATGACTGGCTTATCTGATTTGTTATGTAATCTCCGGGAGTATAGTGGCACACAAAATATTCAGATTGCTAATGGTAGTAATCTCCCGATTACAACTATTGGTGATATTGGACCTTCTTTTCCTCATGTATTTGTTTCTCCTAGGCTGTCTGCTAATTTAATTTATATTGGACAAATGGTGGATAATAACTGGGATGTGCATCTCTCTCGTAATGGTTGTCTTGTACAAGATCAAGTATCCGGGAAGGTGATCGTGCGGGGGCCTAAAGTGGGAAGATTATTTCTGTTGCAATTTACTATTCTTAGAGCTTTGTCTTTAGCTTCTGTTATTGTTGAAAATAAGGCAGCAGATTGGCATAATGATTGGGCCATCCAAATAATGTTATTTTGTCTAATTTAATAAAGTGTGGTTTTCTTGGTCACAAAGATAAAGGTTCTGTTCATAGCTTGTCTTTTGATTGCTCTACTTGCAAACTAGGGAAACGTAAAACTTTACCTTTCCCTATTTTTGGCAGTCGTGCTAATACATGTTTTGAGATTATACATTCTGATGTTTGGGGCATTGCTCTTGTTATTTCACATCCACAGTATAAATATTTTGTGACATTCATTGATGATTACAGTCTCTGTACTTGGATCTATTTTCTGCGCACCATAGCTGAGGTTTTCACTGCTTTCCAAACCTTTCTAGCTTATATTGAGACATAATTCTCGACTTGCATTAAGGTGTTCCGGTCTGATAATGGTGGTGAATATATTTCACATGAATTTCAGGCTCTCTTGCAATAGAAAAGTATCATTTCACAACGATCATGTCCTTATACCCAAGAGTCAATATGATTCCTCTTTGTTCCTTTGCAAGACTACTAAAGGAATTGTCTTGCTCTTGGTATATGTTGATGATATCGTTATTACAGGGACTGACACTGCATTGATTTTTCAGCTTCAAGAACGTCTTCAGTCTTCTTTTCATATGAAGGACTTAGGTCCTCTACAATATTTTTTAGGCCTTGAGGTGCATTCTACTACTACTGGTATTTTTCTACATCAGCATAAATATATCCAAGAGTTAATTGCTTTGGCTAGTCTTCAAGAAGGTCGTTCAGTTGATACTCCCTTGGAAGTGAATGTTAAAGATCATCGTGATGAGGGTGATTTTCTATCTAATCCCTCTTTATATAGGCAACTGGTAAGGAGTCTAAACTATCTCACTATCACTCGGCCTGATATTTCCTTTGTTGTTCAACAAGTTAGCCAATTTATGCAAGCACCTACACACCTTCATCTGGCTGTTGTTCGTCGCATTATTCGCTATTTACATGGCACTTCTGCTCAAGGACTTTTCTTCCCTGTGGATTCTCCTATTCGTTTGGTTGCATATAGTAATGCTGATTGGGCTGGTTGTTCTGACACTCACCATTTAATTACAGGGTGGTGCATGTTTCTTGGTAACTTTCTTGTTTCTTGGAAAAGTAAGAAGCAAGATCGGGTGTCTAAGTCCTCCACTGAGTCTGAATATCGTGTTATGTCCTCTGTCTGTTATGAAATTATTTGGCTTCGGGGACTCTTAGGTGAGCTTGGATTTCCTCAAGTTGAGCCTACTCCACTTCATGCAGATAATACTAGTGCCATTCAAATTGCTGCTAACCCGGTATTTCATGAGCGTACTAAGCACATTGAAGTGGATTGTCATTCTATTCGTGAAGCATATGATGCTCGTGTTATCTCTCACCTGCATATCTCCACTACTCTCCAAACTGCCGATGTGTTCACTAAGGCTCTCTCCAAGCACCGACATCACTTTCTTATTGACAAAGTGATGTTTCTTGATCATTCAACATCAATTTGAGGGGGGATATTAGTGGCAGAAATTATGGATTAGAATTACATAAATTATGGCTGCAATTATGAGATTTATTTTACCATAATTAGTGCATTAAACTGTATATATATTCTTAGCTATATTAGAATATTAGCAGTTAGTGTATTAGTTGTTTATATTTTCTTATCAAAATAGATTGTACAACAACTCTTATTTAATAGAAAGGATCCTCGTGAAGAGAACATTGAGCCATTTACTCAAAATTGTTAGTTTTGACATTGATATTGGTTTAATAAGTATTATGCTTGATGTAAATTTTAACCACCCAATGCAAATAGGATATAATGTAGTAACATCTAAAATTTAGAAAAACAATTTTTAATTTGTAAAAGTCTCTATATGCAAGTTGGAATGGTTAATTTATTTTTGTTGAGACTTTTCTTTCATAGTTTAGAATATTACACTGCATTGATTTGACATTGGTACTTGGTTAAAAAAGAACCATACTATAAGTAATATTTTTAATGTAAATTTTGACTACCCAATACAAATAGGATATAACAAAGTAAAAATGAAAAAAAAAAAAAACAACAACAACCATGACATGTTGAGAGACATATGTACTCATCAATAGGCTTATGTTTGAACTTGCAAAATCTTAAAACCAATTTTAGTTATGATAGTATCATCCTTTTTCAAAAGGCTTCTTATCAATGGATGAGGATCAGATTGTTAGGCGTTCACCATTGATCAGGGTAATCAATTATGATCAATAATCATTGTAGTTTGAATCTAAACATACAGTGCTAAAGATCAAAATTATATAATTTTTGTATTGCATTTTTTTTTTGTATAAGTCAAGGCTAAAGCCTAAAATTAAAGTAAATGAGAAAACATCCAAATTGGAAAATCTCATGTCGATGCATGATTTACAAGTTTTAAGGTTAGTGTTAACTTAAAATTTTTACTATTTTTTATGTTAATTCCTTTATTTTATTGAAATTATTGAATTATTTTTTTATAAATTCTTAATGAAATGCTAAATTTGAGTGGGATAGAGCAAATGATAATATTGCGAGAAGGGTTTGAAAGAATTAAGTTGCAACTATGTAACATCGAAAACAATACGATGATTTTTTTTAATTTTAAATATTTAAATTTAATTTGTCATTAACTCATATAGAATATGTTTGTATCATGTAGACTTTGTGATTTTTAGTATGAGACGCAAAAAAATCTAAAAAATATGCTAGAGAAAACGCTATACCAGGCTGGAATGACGTGGCGGTGTGAAAGGATTTCAAGCCGCCAAACATGCTAGAAAATATATGGGTGGAATACATTCAGCACGTGATCTCCGAAAATTTCACACGATGTTCATTGTCCAATGTGGGGAACCAGAGCTGGCAAATTCACGGTTCGGTTACCACACACACCGACAATTTCGTTCCGTTCGTTTTGCATGTGAAGCTAATGGTAAGAACATCTATCTTTTAATTAATTTGTTGTTATTTATAAATATATTTAACTAACAATATTTTTTTTTCTTATAGGCTACAACTCATGGACGTGAGCCAAGCCCAATGAAGCTTTTTGTAGAGACACGCATGCGGAGTGTAGACCGTCATAAAAGGGTGCAACAGTTCGTCGACAACCGCGCTCAATATTTTATGGTATGTTCGTTCAACCATTTTCTTTCGTAAGTTATTATTTTCTTGAATTGAATTTGATGATTTTAGTTTTTATTTTCAAGAGATATATAACAACCGGTTGAGGGAGAGATATGAAGATGATCCTTCGACCCACCTGGATTTCAATCCTGATTTATGGATGGAGGCAGGATCGTCTAGTGGACCCGATATAAATCGGGTGTATAGACTCTTTAGCACTACAACTGAAAACTTGTAGACAACCCATAGTGTCTCAACCGTTGGGAGCTCGCAATCGATACCGAGCACCCAGTCTCCGGAGTTCACGATCATGTTACAGCAAGGAGTGCAAGAATATATGGCCTATCTAAATGAAAAATATGAACGACTCTCTGCGGAATATGAAAAACTCTACTGAATGGTCATGAATATTATATCACATATGGGTGGTACATGTGCACCTCTTTTTTTGCCATATGGTCCTAGAAATGACCAGCCTCCTCCTCCTCCAACGCCGCCTTTGTTCTATTTTCATTTTATTTGAACATATAAATTTGTAATAAATATTTGGTTTTTATATTAAGATAATTTATTTTTACATACTTGAATTTTATACAATTTTTTTTATTATTTTCTTTTTCTGTTCAATAGATTTTTTTAAAAAAATATATTTCATAATTATTACGGACAGAATTACCGACAATCTCAATCTGTCGATGTATTCCAGAGTTAGAAAAAATTTATTGTATATGCCACTTCAACTGTATATCACCGACAAAATTATTTTGTCGATATTTTACAGAGGATTGGAATAAAATTACTCCAAATGCCACTACCAATCACCGACAGAATAATTTTGTCGGTATATTCCAATGGATAGTTTTTTTTTTTTTTGCTTACATTGTCCATCTATAAAGTCATCAGGTTTTTTTTTACCGATGAAAATTTCGACCAAAAATAAATTACCGACGAGTGGTTTTCTGACGGACGGTTTTTGTCCATGAATCAGTCGGTAAAATATGTATCGACTGAGTGGTAGAGTAAATATTGACAGAATATTCTGTCGGTAAAATTGTTAAATGTAGTGATGATAATAATGTTTTTTTATTATCGACAGATTCACCGATAAACAAAAAATTATTGACAAGAGTTTTCTCGACAAAGCATTTCTATATGTAATCTCGTTGGTAAATTAATTGCCGACAGAATGATAGTATAAATATCGACGGAAAATTCCATTGGTAAATATAAGAATTCTGGTAGTGATCCATGTGCTATTATTCTTTGGATTTGTAGTAATTTTCCATTTATGAGTCAGTTTCTATGAAGTTTAGTATGTGAAGTGAACTACAATAAAATATTAAACTAATCAAATGCCTTAGGAAAATAGAGGATTATTTCAAATAGTGGTCTTGAATTAAAGAATTAGGGCGAAGGATAGTTGAATTAAAGAATTAGGAAGAAGCATAAATTTGTCTTCCAACTGTTACTTGATTATTGATTGGGTCCCCGTAAAAAAACATGAGGTATAAAAAATTTAGTGCCTGTATATGCTTGTATAGTTTTTTTTTTAATCAAGTGACTTTATTTTATTATTTTTATTTTATTTGAGTGTCTTTACCTCGATTGTTTTTCAACAAGTGCAACTACCGGTTTCATGGATTGACTAAGTCAAATGTTGAAAACTTTTCGCCATTTCTTTTAAATGATTTACATTTTATTTTTATTTTTTATTCATTTATGCTAGATTTGTTATTATTGTTATAATTTTTTTTTAGTTTTTCATTCTAGATTTCTTTTTTATTGTTTTTTTTTCTAGCTGATTTTTATTTTAATTTAAAAAGAAAAAGAAAAAGAAAAAGAAAAAGAAAAACCTTTAGAAAGGAAATAAAATTTATATAAAATTTCAAAAATATTGAACACATAAAAATTAGAAAAGTATGCCAATGAAGAAAATACACATTTAGCATCATCAAATGTGTTTCATCAATAAATGCATAATATTTGATTTTATACAACATTATTAGATTATCTTTCAAAAATTATAATATTTTGTATCTGGTAATCAATTTGTGATAGGAAAAATAAGTAAAGAGCTAAGAAGAAAACTAATTTATATTGTATTTTATTTCTTACTTTTTAAAATAAAATATAAAACAATTTATAGAAGTAAATAAATAAATAATTATATTGTATTTTAAAAATTATTTTTTCAATAATCTTCTTTGAATTTCTGACCAATCTTTCTTTTATTTATCTATTTTAATTGAAACCAATATAACTTTGACTAAATGCAGTCCTTCATTTCTTGTCTATTAATTAATTGTATTTATTGGAATCTATTACTTAGTAGAGATGAAGATAGTGGTGACAAGATAAAAAAAATAAAAAAAGATGGAGATAAAATTATGTTTGATAGTAATATACAAAATTAAGTGATTATCTTTATATATTGATTGATTACTGTAGACATAATAGAGTAAAATATGAAAAACTATATTAATTTTACTCTTAAGATGTATAGTTGTCAAACTTATATATTTTAAAAAATAAATAAATATCATTTTCTTTACCTTAGTTTATATTTGAGAGCTGAAATTAATAATATTATAATAACTTTAGTTATAAAACCAAGACTGGTTTAACATTTTGATCCAGAATTGGGTTGACATGGGACCTAAACTGGTTAGAGTTTAAGAGAAAATAAAGGAAGATTGACTTGACCTGACCCAATAAAATACTCAGGTCAACCTAGTATATACAGGTAAAAAGCCCAATAATATTTTCAAAAAATGTTTTTGGTCAAAACAAGGTTAGTTAATATCTTCGATTATTTTCTTCTAAAACAATTTTGGGTCAACACCCTCTTGACCTATGATTTGAACCTTGCATTGGGTTAACTCCTGAGTCCGGTTTCAAAACTATAATAATAACAATTTTCATCTATATGTTGACTTGGATCAACCCATATTGGCCCTCATAACCAGTGACTTAGGCCTTGTCTTGATCGACCATCGAGTCAAGTTTTAAAACTATGATAATAATAATTTTTATTCTTACATTAACCTGGGTTGACAATCCAATTCCATGACTTGGACCTTGTTCCAGGTTGACTCTCAAATAGAGTTTTAAAACTATGATAATAATCACTTTTATTTTTATGTTGACTCGGGTTGACCCTCCTGAAACGAGACTCGAGTCTTACCCTAGGTTAACATCTGAGTTAGGTTTTATAACTACGATAATACTCATTTTTGTCCTTATATTAACCCGAGTCAACGGTTAACCCCACTCATGCCTCGGGCCTTACCCTAGGTCGACACCCGAATCAACTTTTAATATTATGATAATAATCACTTTTACTTTTACGCTAGCTCAGATTAACCCGCCCTTGACCCGAGCCTTTACCAAGGGGCTTTGCTCCGGATCGACTCTCAAGTGGGGTTTTAAAACTACGATAATAATTATTTTTATCCTTACAAGTCTTAATTACACAATTTTGAAATAGAGAGATTTTTTCAAATTTCAGGAATAAAAAACTAAAAAATATTGTTTTTGTAGACATGTCTTTTTTGTACCTCATTTTTTAAAGTAGAGAAATTCACTTCAAAATTATTCCAAAGATATAGTTATTTTTATATTTTTATCTCTTCAATAAAACACATTTCTATTTCTATTGTACTCGTTAGTTTTATCTTAAGACAATAACAAAATGCTATCTTAAATTATTAATAGAATAGAATAAAAATAAAATATATTCTTTTATTTCTAAACCCGAGAATAGGATTAAAATGAGAAAGAGAGTAACATTATATTTTAAAGAGACAAATTTCATTTTTTATGTGTTAGTTTAAGGTTATTATATACCCCTACAAAGAGGGGAAAAAAAAAGAGATATTTCCTTTGTTTTACATCTTTATTGTTTAAGTATTTTCTTTTATGATTAATGTGTTTTAGAATAGATATATCACATGCATATTTAATAGACTCGTGATCAATACAGAAATTCAAAAGGAAAGAACAATAGAGATTTAATTGAAAAAAAAAGGTACAGACACTACAAAAAATTAAAAAAAAAAGTGGAGACAATTGATTAAAAAAATATTTTTTTAACATAGTTACTGATTTTTTCATTACTTCCAAAAGACAATGATCTGTACTAATTGAAATACCTTATTGAACAAATCCATTAAATCATATTCTGACTATGCATTCTTTTTTTTTTTTTTTTTTTTGTCTTTATAGAGAAAGAAATACAAAGAATTGTCATCTCCTATAATGATGTTGGCTTTATTGTTGAACAACGCAAGTCCTTCTATTTGTTCAAAGATATAGTTTTTTTTTTTTTTGTGATTTAAACTAAATTTATAACATTTTCATTTTCCTCGAAGCATTATCAATAATGTTTTCCGTTTTGTATATAGTAGCTCTATCAATAGTCAATGTATATAATAGGGCTCTCCACTGTATTTGCTGCGAATCATCAAAGAACACATAAATTTTCTTGTCTAGCCACATAATTAATTTTGCTAATGAATGCAAGCAAGCTAAAACCAAACTAATAGTGGTTAGTTTAAGTGATCCGATGTTTATTT
>Ga0307513_10006284_pt1 | contig 15559 bp, 17 predicted proteins | sample 15_EM_MG_FD_202174 | JGI IMG/M metagenome (GOLD analysis project Ga0307513, IMG submission 202174) | Populus trichocarpa ectomycorrhiza microbial communities from riparian zone in the Pacific Northwest, United States - 15_EM | ecosystem: Host-associated > Plants > Roots > Unclassified | place... | reverse complement strand
GACCAATCCCTGGCTTAATATTCTTACCACTATTTTTCACTAGAATATATTTCTTTGTATTGGGCAGCTACATGGCCTATTTCAAGCTGTGCACACTTGTTGAGTACTTTACCTTGCCCCACTTTTTTCAGGTGGACTCCACCAGAGTCCAGGTTGATTTGGTGGAGTCCAGGTGGACTCCAGGTACATTTTACTTTGGTGGTAGCCCTGCCAAATTTATGCCCATAATCCACATGGAGTTCACATAAACTCCAAGTGGAGTCCAGATGAACCATCTGGAGTCAGTCCACCTGGACTCCATCTGGACTCCACCTGGTATATTTATTTTAATTGTACTGTATTATATTTAATATTAATAATAAAAGACAAAAAAGAGGCACAGCATTTGGGAATTGAACCCCAGCACTGCATAAATTGAGAATCCAATGCTCTAGCAGACTGCACCACAACAGCGTTTCCTGGTGTAGGAAATAAAGTCAACTTATTACCCAGGCCGGCACCGCGGCCTGCCACTTCCCAAATTGAGTAATGCTGGTTCAAACACTGCCACGTCATCCCTTTCCTTCTCACCACCACCATGCCCGTCCCCTCATCATCGCTGCCACCGTCATCGACCACGACCATGCCACCACCTCAACCCCAATGACACCACCACCCCAACCTCAACGATGCCACCACCCCAACCCCAACAACGCTGCCAATGCAAGCACACAACAACAACAACTGACTCGAAGACAATGATGACGATGACCGATTCGAAGATGGCGACAACAATGGGAGCGTGAGCATGAGCAGACCAGGAAACAGGTGTTCCCAGGTGAGTTGCACCCCCCACTGTCAGTCTTTTGCTTTGTTTTTGGCTTCTCCATTTTCATGATTCTCTCTCATTGTTTTTGTGCTCACTATACTCTACTTATTTCTACTTTTATTGGTCTGTTTTCTTTTTTCCTGCATTTTGTTTTTTTTTTCCTTTTTGTGAGGCAATAAGGACGTCGCCATTTTGAAGGGGGGTACATGTAATAGGGTGATCCTACCATGACCACATGACCCATTGTAGACACATCCTGTACATCATTAGGCTATCATTGCCACTTCCACCTGCTTCCTCAAGCCAGCAACCAGCTTGGGGCACCTCAGCCCATTTCACTGTCCATGTTGATGACATGACCATTGCATCCAAATACTGTCCATCCATCTTACATGTTATCTCCGAGCTCAAAAAGCACTTCAAATTGTGCCACCTGGGACCTACTACAGGCCTCCTCAGTGTATGACTTACTTGTGATCAGCCAGCTCAGAAGCTCTGGATTGATCAGTGTGCATATGCAATTGATGTCCTTTCCCATTTTTCTATGCTCAACTCCAAAGCTGTCACAACACCAATGGACCCCAATATCAGACTTAGCAAGAGTCAATCCCCCCAGTCTCTGGAAAAGGAGGAGGAAATACAGACCATCCCATATATTCAGGCAACTAGAGCACTACTATATCTTGCACTCTGTACCCAGCCTAATATTGCTTATTTGGTGGGAGTTTTATGCCAATTCAATTCCAATCCTGGCCTTGCACACTAGAAAGCAGTCAAACATATATTGCGATATGTTTGTGGAACATTGGATTATCGTATCGAATACTTTGCCTCTGCTGCCTCCTCATCCCCTTTCCTTTTTCTCGCCTTCTCTGATGCAGACCATGGTGGAAATCTTGATAATGGGTGCTCAACTACTGGAACACTTCTGGAGGGGCTGTCAGCTGGGCATCCCAGCTCTAATCCATTGTTGCACTTTCAACCACTGGGGCAGAATTTGTGGCAGCAAGTGAGACAGGACATGAGCTCTGCTGGCTACATAACTTCCTTGCAGATATTGGCATTAGTGTCCAGTCTGGTTATTGAGCCCCTAGTGGCTCTAACCAAGACCGAGACTGGTTAGCATTATCTCAGAACCTCAAAATAACTGGACTGGACCACTGCAAACTGGTTATAGTCAGTTAACAGCAGTTAGTCCCCAGTTATATAACCGGTTAAAACCAGTTATGGTTATTTACATGTAAATTACCAAGTACATACTATTATAAATGCACAGAAAGTGAAAGCTGTGCTTGATGCCTCTGATCTAGGGTCCACAGTATATCTGATTGTGTTGGCAGGCTCGTTCGCAGAAGGAATAGGCCAGCAAGGCAGTGTGTGGGTGAAACACTGCCTTGCAAGCCAGGTTCAGGGCACAGAGAGGGGTGTAAAGGGTGGTATGTGGTCGAGCATTGACAAAAGCAAGGGCAAGGCACAAACTTGACTGTCACATCAAGTCCCCACATGCTGCCCCACTATCGACTATCGATACACCCATCCCCCCTGTATGCACCTGCCCTCTGTCAATATGCCCACCCCCTGTCAATATGCCTGCCCCCCTGTCAATGCACCCTCTATTGATACACCTAATGCCCTGTTGATACACCCACCCTTCAGTCAATACACCTGGTGTCTGCTCCAGTGTCGATATGCACCTGATAACATGGCAAGGTGTGTGAATGCCCACATCCCTCAATGAGGGGAGGGGCAAGGAGAAAGTGGTTGGTCGGTGATATGATGAGTTTGCATTGGGTTGTGGGTGACGTGGCAAGCTCTCAATGGGCAGCCCAGAGGTGCAGTCGGCATGGTTGAATGTTCCAGGTGGTTGCCGTTGAAGTGGCTCGCCATGGGGACTTGCAGTGAGATGGTGGTGGTGGTGGAACAAAGGAAGGTGATGTGCAGGTTGTCACACAGGTGACCAGATGCATCACATATCTTTAAATTATCCATAACTCTTTTAATCTGAAACCAAAAATTATGATTTTAAGACCACTAAAAAGCTTGTAAATAGAAGGAAAATTTAGTATAACTTTAGCACAGAAAGACCGGTTAGGACTGGTTATTGTCGGTTAGTCACAATTATAAATTTGGAACTAACCGAGGACTGGACCGCGGTTATGGTTAGCACTGGTTAGGATATTTTGTGGTCCTCAACAGTTAGGGTCTGGTTAGATCTCAGTTAATTTCCAGTTAACTAACTGGACTTTCAAGCACTAATTGGCATCCCTCAATTGAAGCCCTCATGCCTCAATATGGATAATCAATCAGCAATTTCAGTGTCCAAGCACCCTGAGCATATGGGATGCCTCAAACACCTTGATAGTCACTGGTTCTGGCTTTGTCAAGCTGTTCATGATGGAAAGGTTGCACCAGCATTTATCCCATCCAAAGACATGGTTGCAGATCTTCTTACAAAGGCACTTCCATGGGAAACAGTAGACCGACTTTGGCAGATGATGGGAGTTGTTGGTGAGCCATCCTGAGAGGAACTCCAGTGATAGTACCAGGCACTTTATCAGGTGGGAGTGTTGAAGATGTGAATGAGAGTGCCAGTTACACACACCAGAGTTTGATAAGTAGCATATGATCTTATGTTCAGTTTTGTGTTTTTCATCGCTTGTCAGATTCTTTAGCTATGCTACAAGAATCTGATGGGACACAGTCTTTATCTTACCCATGCAAAACCCATTCAACAGAGATCTGCAAACCGCCTGACCTATTTCTAAGTCTGAGACGCCTTGAGGAATCTAAGGAATGCTATCTAAGAAGCAGCATCTGAGACATGTGTTCTGTATTTCTTTTACTCCGTTCTTGGTGGTTCCTCTGGTCCACCACGTATGCAGCCTTGCCATCTACATGTTCCTATTCTTTTTATCTTAATTTTCATGCATCTCCTTTGCCCAAAGGAGGCAACTGGCAGATCCCATCACATTTATTTGATGCCACCATGCATTGTCTTATTATTCCATGCATGACTTTTATCTCTTGATCTAGTCCCTGATCAAAATCACCAATGATCTTCAACCACCACATCAGTCTCTTAGATTCAGGACTCAGGACCATCATTCTCAACATGCACACCTTTAGTCAAGTCTATCTTCGACGGACTCTGTACAATTCTGGTCTTAGATAACCAAGCAGAGCCAAGCTGCAGCAACACTAGCCTCTGGACTATTCCAAATTAAGAAATTCAACATCAAAATATACACAAACTCATATCTGGTTGAGTATTTTGCATTTTTCTCATGAACAAAAGCAGTAATTGATTTGATTTTTGTAGATTTAGGGTTTTCACTAAGCTACGTGAGCTGGTGCCTTGGCTCGGAAAAGCTGATGGCTCAAGAGCCACATTGGCATGGCTCTCAGCTGGTTTGAGCCAGCTTAGCGATGGCTCATTCGCCTGATTAGGCATCCATCCATTTGTTCATCGATTTTCACGCTCATCTTGCTTGTCCATAGTCTCTGTCAAGTGGCAGTCTTTAGTACCGTACCTGGAATGACTACAGTATGTCTCACATTACCTCACAACAGATGGGTGGGGTCCAAATACAAAACAGTAAACAGGTGGAACCTATACTACCCACTCAGAGGGTAGGTATTTTGATGGGTCAGGGTAAGGGTTTTAAAGAAACCTGGGGGTACACTAATCCATGTGCAGGTAGGCCTAAAAAAACTGACCAGGAAACCTCACAATGGCAATGCGGGTGTCAATTGATATTGCTGTGCAGCGCTGCGAGGTTAGGAAGGTCATGCAGATCATGCACCAGCATCAACGTCCATGCTAGCATGTCATTGGTACACTGGTGGGTGTTGTTTGCATCTGTTCTCACCTTATTGCTGGGGCTTGTGGTAGTGTTCATGTTTGTGCTGGCCATCGATGTTGACATGGGGTGCTGGCTCAGCAAAATTTGCATGGGGTTGTGCTGCCGTCGCGTTTGAGCCAACATTGCGCCTAGCAGGTACCAGTGCGAGTGTCGAGAGTGGGGTGAGCATTGGCATCATGGGGGGGTGGCGTGTTTTGTGGGCTGTGTAAGTGGGCAGCACATGTCCTGATGCATTTTCGACTTTAGGGGTGGAAGTAGGTGAAGGGAGATGAACCACAGTCAGTTCATCTCACCACGTACCTCACGGGTCTCCCAAACCATGGGTCTCCCCTCTCATTTCCTATCTGCCCCCAAACCCATATGCGGGTGCACACCCACCCGAAATCCATCAACATCAACATAGTGTGGCCTACATCCCTTGCTGGAGGGGAGAGGCCAGGTGGCAGCAAGTTTTCATGTGGAGGAGCTTAAAAAAGAAAAGAAAGGTTAGTATATGTATGGTAGGAGGGTTATTACTTGCCTTTAACACATCCCACCATGTTTGTTGGGTGCAGATGGAAGTTGTAGGAGTAGTGGAAAGCAAGATCAACCGTGACCAACGTGGTTGATCTCGTTGGTCTCAATTCTAACTCCACCACAAAAACCCACAACCAACTTGGTGGGCAAACTGCCAACCTGCGCCAGGGGTACGGGGTCAGATAAATCAAACCCGTACCCTTACCCCAGCATACTCTACCTGTAACCCGCACAGGTTTCAAAATGCTTGACAATCACTAGGTGGGACACGTTGATGTTGATCAGTGATCACCATCATCGGAGCTGATAACACGGTGATAATAATCATTTTCGCAACCTTCTTGACACTCACCCCCAATGCTTTCCAAGTCCTTCCCTCCTGTCAGGCTTACACTTGCTCCTTGATTCCAGCCTCGATCCCGAAGACACACAGTTTAGGATCGTCAAGGCCTCAAGGCTCAAGCTGCCCCACTTTGCCCTGCAGCACAATGGTTAGATCATTTAGATGCAGGGTTAATTCCTCTGAACTGGAAGCTGTGGCCACGACTCGTTAGCAGGGGTAGAAGTTGTACCATAAAATCCAGAGCTTGGGTGAGTTATCAGTCGTGTTCAAGCAGCGTGCAGAATGTTAATTGGCTACAGGTTAATTGGCCTCCAGAAGATTGCCGGCATTGAATAGAACTGTCAAACATGTTGTTGGACTTGTAGTCTTGCCCTTCCGTTGTCTACATCAAGATTTGTTCCCACAACTCATATCTACCTATTCTGTAGCTTCTCGCCGTGTTCCTTGATCTCAATCCATCATCTTCACCTGTCGTGTCTCATCTCTGCACTCCTGTCAACAGGTTATAGGCCCTGCCGCAATGCTATAGATGATTTTTCACACCGATCGCCACTCTCGCAACCGCCTTCCTCTCAGAATCAATTCATTATCTTATCATCATCCAACCTTGTGGCCCTCATACCGTAGATTCATCTGATGTTGACCTTAGCCCATCGGTTTCCAACTGCACTGTCGAACCCTCTCATCTCAATGTTATTTCAAATTTCAAGAAGCCAGGAACCCGATAGCCATAGGCATCCGGTCAACAGGAACCCGATCATCAACGACATCTGGCCATCCCCCTTGCATTTCTTCACACCTCTTTGCTCCCTGTCCATCTCTATCTTTGTCAAACACCCGCTACATGCCCGCATTCCAGCCGGCTCTGTCGCAGAGATACTCTCTTGGACATTGCATCTGGCTTCGCATATGTACATCCTCTTGACATCCTCGAAAAACTGCATCTTTGCAGCTGGTTTCTCTCAGCCAACCGTGATCGTCGACTCTTGGCCTCAAGATCCCTAATTATATTACCCAGCTGTTCTAGTTTCTCTTTTGCCACACTGCAACTCTTTGTCATATTTTTAGGTGCATATATTCACTGTTTTTCTCGATTCCGGACACTTCAGTTTCCCTAGCAAGATCCCCTTGTCGCTCAACATTCAAGGCTCTTCACCCTTGCTCTTGTCTCTGGACCGGTCTTTCTTCGCTGAACCCACATTTCATGATGCCTTCAAAATCCAGGAAATTGCAGCCTCCCATGCCACATTCTTCTCGTTGTAAACCAAGTTCTAAACCCAAATTAAAGTCGTTGCCCACACCTGCTCCCTATCTTGTCATCGACACAACTTTGCCTTCCAACATTTTCTCCGAGCGCTCATTATTCGTGACCTACTTGCCTCAAAATAAGATTTACCGTACAGCGTTTGGGAACGAGATTGTTATTGAGGGCACAGGCGAAGTTCACATTCACATATTCGCCAGTGGACAACCAATTTTGCTTCGAATGACCAATTGTTGGCACGTACCAAGCTCACCACATCATTTTATTTCAACACTCTCTGGTTGCTTGTGTGGGAACCAGTTTATGATTGCTTTGCAAACTCCTAGAATGCTTTTCTCTCACAAATATCGCCTTTCGGAACTGAACTCTCCGAAGTATGTTCCACTCACTCGTGAAGATGGATTCCTGGTGCTCAGGTTCAAGCTTCCGGCACCCATTGCTTCTGTGTCACAGGTGAATCCACTCTCACTGGTTCAGGTTCCGAGTTCCATTCCCCCCCAGCCAGTGTCAATGACCACACAAACACCTGCTGTGGCTTTGCACACCACTATAGACCAGCCATTTGCTTGTCTCTTGGTACAACGACAGCTGCCGTTTTCTCCTCCTGACTCGCCTTTAATCTCTCCACACCATTCACCTTCTAGTTCCTTCCACATACCACAGGCATATTCTGTTCCTTGTTCCCCCACTCCTCCATTGATTCCAGTTTCGATTTCTCAGCCTTTTTCATCTCTAAATTATACCTTGTTTGATTCTCAGCCTTCTTTTGACTCCCCTAATTTTCACAACTCTACCTTTAATCCTCCTTCCGAAGCATCCATTTCAATACTTTCTTATCCAATTCCTACTTTTAACCCCCAATCGATTCAACAGCCTCAGTGCCCTTCGCTTTTAGAACCTTTACCTGTTCTCCATAATTTTACTGTATCTTCTAATTCTCCTCCTGAAACACCATTTCCAATAATTTCTTACCCCATCCCTACTTTCAATCCCCAATCAATCCAACAGCTTTCCCTTACCCTTCCTCTGCAACCTATTTTTCAACCTTCGTCAATTAGCACACCCGGTTTTGTGCTTGCACCACCACCACTCAGTTTGTCGACAACTCCTTCTTTGCCTCACTGGCAATCACCTTGTCTTTCCAGCTCTTCTCAACCAAGTTACTCGTCATTTTCATCAACTTCTCCTCTCATCCTGCTGATATTTTTTCCACCCAGGCCGTCATGTCTTCAATCATCGCCTTCATGTTCAGCTTCACCTACCCTGGCAGATTTTCAAACAGCCAAACATGCAATGAAAGGTGATGCTCCTGAGGATGCAGGCTCCGCTCAGAATGGGGGTGCTGGTCTCGTGGATGTGAACATTCCTGCAAATGGGGGTGCAATGACTTTCCCTCCTCTTTTTGCACACACATCTGAGGCTATCCATCCAATGTCGCACCTACATTCTCAACCTCGTTGCTGGACTCATGCTTCTCCTCTAGGTTTAGTTCAACCAAGGCTTTTGTCTTTTCCTCCAGATTCTCGTGACACCCTTATATCTTGCTCACTTCCTCTCCATCCACCAATTTCGTCTTCTATCCCTTTTGGTCCTTTTTTCAACACTTTATTGCTTCAACAACGTTTTGGTCCTCGTCCTATCCCTCCTCATCTGAAAACACCATAATAATCTTCCACCACTACTCTATTTTTAATGGGGTGCCCTTGAATTTTCTTGTTATATGGGGGTGTTCTTCACGAATCACTCGCCATTTTCTCACTTTGTTGTTATCTTTTCATCATGCATGTGGACACCTCTTGTTTTCTGCTACCTCCTTGCGCACCTTTTATGTGGTTGATGCCTTTGACCCATTTCATTCATTCCTTTCCGCTGCAGACTCCCTCAGTTGTGGGGGTGTGTTGGACTTGTAGTCTTGCCCTTCCGTTGTCTACATCGAGATTTGTTCCCACGACTTGTATCTACCTATTCCATAGCTTCTCGCCGTGTTCCTTGATCTCAATCCATCATCTTCACCTGTCATGTCTCGTCTCTGCACTCCTGTCAACACATGTGTTGTAGCTGATATGTTGGATATCTCTTGTATTTCTTTTACTCCATGATCACAATGCATTATGTCCTTGAGTTGATGAACATGAATTAGCCTAGGAGTTTCAGGAGAAAAGAGTATGCCTAGTGTTTGAAGGTCTGGTCCAGTCCAGTCTTTTGCCTTCGAGAGGCTTGGACTGAGACCAAGACCAGTCCTTGCAAATCTCGAAACCATAAAAGACCGGACCAAACCACCAAAGACCGGTCTTCAGCAGTCGGTCTCAGTTTTTCAGCAGTTACAAGACCAGTCTCAACCAGTTATGGTCTTAACCAGTCTGTAACTGGTCTAGACCAGTTTTTTGGTAGTTTCATCTACTTGTATATATGAAAATAATTTATTTTAACTATGTACTATAAGGACTCGTAGGCTTGTTGTCATCGTCATGCAGCGACGTTATGCCAATTGATCTGGCGGTCAATGCACTGGTCAACATGTAAATGGGGGAATGGGGTGTGTGGTGGGTGTCACTTAGACGAGCTCATGAGGATGACAGGTGCAGAGTTTTGGCAAGCACCAGTACCAGCGAACGAGGGGGCAGTTTCCAACAAATGAGGGGGACAAATGAATTGGGGGGCATTATCGAATGAGAGGGCAGTACCGATAATGCATTGGCAAATCAACATCAGCTCTCCATGACCTGTGGGTGGAAGCATTAATGAAGGAGAATTGAGAAACGAATTGCAGAATAAGTTGTTGGCTTGACTCATTCTGTAATGCACCTTGTGGGTCGAAACCTGCAGCCTGCCTGTCCTCCCTCCCTCCTCCCTCCTTGTCAGCGGCAGCTATGGCTGCTCTTTAGGTGGCATGCATGGGCTTCAACATGGGCATTGACGTGGATGGGTGAGGCGGCATAGACATTGACATGGGTGGTCTATGTGGGGGGCTTCAACATTGGTGGGGTTTGACATGAGTGTTGATGTGTTGTTCAACACGGGCGTCTATGTGGCATTTGTAGGCAGCATAACTGGCATCAACATTGGTGGTCGTCGACTTGGCTGGTCGACAAGAACCGATGTGGGTGGGCAATGATGTGGCATCGTTTGGTACATGGCGTTAGTGCAGTCATGGTTGTTAATCTCACCCTGGCTTGGCCCAATGGCTTCACGACAAGTAGGGTCCACCCACATCTCTAGATGAGGAGGGGCATGCGACGTGGTGGGGCTTGTTAGACCTAACGACATACAAATACTGTTAGTTTATAAAAACACAATGAATCACTGACCTAGAACTTGATTTACGAAGGGTTTGAGGTCGGGAGAGGTGAGGGAGGGGCAGAAGATGGTGAAGGTCAAGTTACAACATTGGTTGTTGATTGTTGTTGATCATGGCACGTGTCACACACTTGGTTTACATCGAAACTCAATCAAAAATTAATGCATGCAAGTAATATTTTGGACTTTGAAATAGAAATATTCTGGCCTGAGACCTACCAGATTTTAAGGCTGAAAAACCGGTTGAAACTGCTAAAACCGGTTTTTGCCTGGTCTTTAATTTTCGAGAATGGCGATGGACCGAAGACCGGACTGCGGTTACAGTCTTGATCGGTCCTGAGAATTTCCGGTCTTGATCAGTCTTGGTCCAGTCCAGTCTCGGTCTTTTTCCAGTCTTGAGACTGGATCTTCAAACACTAAGTATGCCGGATGGATGATATAAACTGACAAGTTTATTCTCTTTTTTCATCAAACAGATATGCTGCCAAAGGCTTCCACTCATAGAAGGGGCACTCGTCACACTCGAGCAACCATCCATGCAAATTGTTCTGCGGAAATCACCTTCTGCGTTGAGTGTATGTCTGATTATTTAACATTCTTCAATATTCTGACCCGTTTTCAGTGAACAACGAGGTTCTTCCTAATCCACCCATCGTACCTGCACTGCCCAGAAGCACATCCCAGCCAGCACATACTCAGAGCGTCAATACAAACCTAGCTGCAGAAACTGTCCCCATTGAAGCACTTCCTATAATCGACGAAGAAGAGGCTGATGGTGAAATCAATTTTCTGTCGTCGATGTTTATTCATACCCTATTAATTTTTAAAGTCTCTCACAATGCCAATGATAATGATCGCAATCCGTTCGCCTCACCTGGGTCCTCACCTGCACCACCCTTTATTACCTCGCAACCACTGTCTCCTGGAGCCAAGTCCTTTCAGTTTCCTAGCCCCAGAACAGATTCCAATGATTCCAATGATGGGATACCCTATACACCACTCCGTCAAATGACTGCAAATCACCAATGAACCTCGAGCCTGGCCACAAATTATATACACGGTTCTCCAAGGATCGGTCCACACAGTATGCAGTGGCACTCACATCTACCCTCTTGTCACAGTGCAGATGGGAAAAAGAAGATGAAGGCAGATGATGTGTGGATGTTCTTCAAAGAGCTGGATGGGCATAATGAGTGTATTTTCTGCCAGTAAGCCCTGAAACCAACTTTAGTTTGCATAACCACTACTTATTTCATAATTTAATAAGGCAGGAGCACTCTATTCACCCACATATCAAAGTCCGATCTTTTAGCAAGGTGACTGGTACAACAGTTCTGCACAATCACCTTGCTAGCGAACACATGGCATCATGGGTTGACACTTGTGACAAATTCAAGATCCCAATAAAAGCTCAGGTTGCACAAAAGGCCATTAACGATTATCGTCAGAAGTGAGGGCAACCACAAGCACCTTCTGATGGCAGTCAAGTCCCGCCTCCTCCAATTTGTGAATACTCTCATGAGGCATTTGTGGATGCCATTGTAGAGTGAATTGTTGCCAACAATCAAGTATGTCTGTTATCCCTTTCACATTATTGATTTGCTTAACTACTATTTGTAGTCTCTGAATGTTGTTGAAAACCCGCACCTCCACTGTCCAGGCAATCTTTCTCATGCTCAGAGAAGAACTCTGCGACGACGATATTCCACACCGCACTCACATATGTCAGCAGGTCGGTGAAATTTGGGAGGATCATATCAATGATCTCGAAGTTGAGATGAATGTATGAGTATTCCCTTGTTTCACCCTGAATCTTGCTGATTCAGAACAGTTCTCAGAAGTCCCTTGGAAAAATTTCTCTGACCTCTGATTTATGGAGCAATAGCAACCTAATGCTGTTTATGGCTGTGACTGCTCATTGGATTCAGGGCAAACTAACTACAACACCGCAAGGGCCTCAATATAAGCTCAATTTGCATGCAGACTTGATTGGATTTCACCGTGTCTCTGGTTGCCACAACAGAGAGCACCTGGCTTGCGCATTCATGTACATACTTGATCAAATTGATATCACAGAAAAGGTATGGGTTAAATTTAAATTTCAAAATGTCATTAGGTTTTAACTCTTGTCTGAACCTGGCTATAGATTGGGTGGGTAACACTCAACAATGCGTCCAATAATGATACCTTCATGTCAAAGCTTGAAGAAGAGCTCAAGTCACGTGGGATCCCCTTTGACTGTGTCAAAAATCATATCTGGTACATGCTACTGGTGTCTGCTTATCTCATGTATTGTTTCCTTGTCTAATCATGAGTTTCAAGCTGTTTCCCCCACATCATCAACCTGGTGTGCAAAGCTGTTTTAAAGGCACTCACAAATCTTGATTATGCGCATGATCCAATCAACCCAGAGGAACAGCGATCATTCCTTGACATGGTTGATGGTGACCCTATTGCCACAATTTGGGCACTAATACATGTTGTAAGTAATTTGTGATCAAATTCTTTTGTGCTACTGACTTAGCCTTAGATATGAGCATCTTCACTTCAACGTCAGGAATTTTCGAGGATTGTCAAGTCATACAATAACGACAAGGACCTCCAGCTCATTAGAGATGTTGACATTCACTGGTCCTCAAGCCTCCTGATGATCCAACAGGCATTAGAGCTAGAAGTGGTATGGCCCAGCATTGATCTTTATTCATCTATTGATATATTATGATATAGCCACTTGATGTCTTTTTGAACAGCCCCAATTTCGAGGATTTGCATAAGTATAAGCTGACTAATAATGAATAGAATGCACTCATCATTGCTCATGAAATTCTTCTAGTAAGTCTTGAGTTATTATCCCCAGGTTTTACTAGCAAACCGATCACTAGGTTCCATTTGCATTTCAACAAAAACTCTTTGCCCACAAGACACCAACTCTTTGTGATGCAATTCCCTCATTTGAGGTGATGATATCTATCTGGACTGAAAAGCAGGAAAATGTGTTGCTAACAGAGTCAGACATCATTCAAGAAGGCCTTAACAAGCTCATAGTTTACAGATATCGAGCTAATCTCGTCCCAGCGTATGTTATCGCTATGAGTAAGCCTATTTATTTGATTGATTGGTTCATGCAATTGATCAATTTTGAAGTACTCAATCCTTCACTTAAGCTTTAGCATTATACGGAACATGAGCCACAGAGGTGTGCTTGGGCAAAGGGCCTTCTATATGAAACAGTAAGCGAATCAGTAATTTTCCTAACCTCTTTTCAATGTCATTAGCTGCTACCATATCATACTCAAAGGCAACAATCCCCACCAACTGCAGACACAAGACCTGTACCACCACCGCCCACTGGGCTCAACTGACCAATCCGCCCTATGCAGCCTACTCCAAGCCGACTTTGTGTCTGCGGTGCAAATCATGGTGTCAGTACTCAAGCATGCACTGCGGATAACATACTTGGGCTCTCGAGATCAGCAGCAACAAATGCAAATCACAGCCTCGATATGGAGATCGAGGGTTATCTGTTTGATTCACAAACAGGCACAAGCAGCCTCATGTTCTGGCAGGTCTCTTTTTTTTGGGGGGGATGAAATAATGCTGGCTTATCCTTGTGAGCATCATAGGAAAACCAACTTCGCTATCCCACCTTGTTCATGGCTGCCATGGATTACCTTTCCATCCAAGGCTCAGCAGTCTCATGCAAGCATGTTTTCTCTTCAGCAAAAGAGACCATGTCAGACCAGAGGAATCGCATTCTTTACGGACTGATGGAACAGCTTCAAATGCTCAAGTTTGCATTCAATAAGGGTGAGACACTTCATTTTAAGAGTGGTACAGAGGAGAAAGATATCCTTGCATATCTTGAGAGCACGTTGGGTGGTGCAGAGCTCATCCCAGGGGATATTAATGTATTTATGCGAAGTCTGCTCAGCCATAGCCCTTCAGAAACTGATGTGTAGTTACGTGAACAATTAAATATTTTACTCTTTCCATATTTGGCTACAAGCGGTAGCTTAGCTGGAGCTGAGCTGGAGCCAGTCAAGCTGAGCCAGTGATCATCAGCTCAGCTCAGCTTTAAGCCCTGAAGGGTCACCAAGCTGAGCTGAGCTGCAGCAACACTACATACATGGTCCAAATAAGGCAATAAATGGATCTGGTCAATATACATTTTAGGTTATGTTAGATTTCTAATCTTGATCTGACCCTAAATATAATGATATCATTGTTGAAATGAGCAAACTAATAGGGTATATAGGGCATTTAGTTTAGAGGATTAAAAAAGCCCATCTGGCACAGTGGTTAATTGGTCTGGAATATCATCAGCAAGATGTTTCCCAGGCTTGGGGTTCAATTCCTAATATCTTTTAGTGTTATTTTCTCTGAGTCTGTCAAGTCCCCTGCATTGAATTCTAAACTGACATTTCTGTGGCTAGGGTACATATTTTTATACCCATACCTGTACCCTTGCTTATCCATTGCTTGTACCCATGGGTTTCTATACCTGTGTCAATCACTAAAGGTGAATATGTGTGACATAATAATATAAGCTGCCCCAAACAGAAAATAGCATTGAAATAGTGCAAATCACTGTTTAAATTTGATGTACCCTAATACCACTTTCAGACACTGTGCTTGATAATGCTTCACCACTATTTTAAAAAAATATATTCCTAGAAGAGACTTTGCTACAACAAAAATAACAAGTTCAAAAACAAAGATCAATGGGTATTCTTGGGGTTTGAATTTTCAGAATGAGCTAATAACCATCATTAATAAAAGTGGACATGAATGCAAATAACCCAACATACATAGACGATGTTCAAGGAGAATCTTCAATAGTGAAGACTGGAATGCCTCAAGGGTATCAGAGTGTGAAAGTGGATAATCCCCTAGCAATTTAAGGCTGGTCTCCACCTTCTCTCTTATGCCAGTTTGGGTATATAATTTGAATGCCTTTTGGAAGGAATCAATAAATGAGATAGTGTCTGACTGGTGCCAGAAGGAGTTCTCTAGGCAAATGAGAATGGCTGCAGAGTGTTAGGAAAAGGCAGAATAATGAGAGTAGGAGAAATACCAAGATGGAATCAAACAAACCAGTAAAAACAGTGAGTGAGGATTTCTGAAATTGATAAGTTGTTATGCTAGGTTTAAGATACAGACAACTAACATCAAATTTGGCACTTATGAACTTGGCAACTTGGTTGTAATGCTGATTCTGAAAAGAAGAAAAAAATGAGTTGTGTTGGCATGGAAATGACTGGAGACCTCACAAACTGGATATATTGTCATGTTGCATTATTAGTCATGTGAGTTCCAGGAAAAAATAAATCACAGACTCACTCGCTGGATGCATTTTCAGGTTGTCAGGTCAGTTATGCAATTCCAGAAGAATGACAGAGACCAACTCACATTCTGGATGCATTTTCAGGTTGTCTCATTGGTCATTCAATTTCTGAAGAATTACAGAG
>Ga0307513_10006283_pt1 | contig 15561 bp, 4 predicted proteins | sample 15_EM_MG_FD_202174 | JGI IMG/M metagenome (GOLD analysis project Ga0307513, IMG submission 202174) | Populus trichocarpa ectomycorrhiza microbial communities from riparian zone in the Pacific Northwest, United States - 15_EM | ecosystem: Host-associated > Plants > Roots > Unclassified | place... | reverse complement strand
ACAATCCGGCCTTCGTTGGTCTACTAGGCGCGGCAGAGGGCGGGGTTATTTTCTCAGGTTCTGGTGCACATAGCAGAGACAGAACGCAGAGTGCTTCGCCGTGCCTGACCTCATGCGTCGAGCATCGCTTCCCGCAACTGCTGTTCGCTCGCCCCAATCAGCCCAACTCAGCCTCTGCACCGGAACCCCACGGACATAGACCTGTCCTTCCCGGTTATCTCCTCCACCTCTGCACCGGGACGACCCTGATGATCGTTCTGGTCACCTCCTGAACTCTCTTCACGTGCTGAATGAATCCCGGATTCGTTAGGAAGTGGGCGTGGTTCTCGGGGATCGCAATCAACACCGCCCGCACTGGCGTACTCTGGATAGGGATGGGCTTAGCCACGTTTTTGTATTGTCGTTGCGGCACCCAATCACTGTTACGCCTCCCCACCGCCGTCGCTTCTTTCAATACCACTTTCTTTAGCCCGCTCATCTTCCGTGAGCAAGTCTTCATGCTTACCGCCATACCATCACCCGCGTGGTCAATATCCTCGTGGAGTGTGCTGTTCGCCCCGACCTTCTCTTGAGCCCAGTTGCCGGGGTTACCATCTTTCATCACAACGGGACTCGTGTTGCTTATGAGCGCGTTGCACATGTAGTCGAGAGAGTAGAGAGCGCCCTGAACTACCGCTGTGCCGATCGCTAACCCGTCGAGGGCGTTACCAATTCGGATCTGATTCATGAAGTACCAGAAACCGAGGCGATTGCCAGCTACGACGAGGACCCTTCCGTAGTGTATGGCGAGGGAGGCTTGGAGCGGCGCGATACTACTGATTGTCCCCATCATCGACTTGAGGCTGAGGTCGACCATGTTACCGCTCGGGTCGGTGGCGTTGGCCGGGTTATTGTGGGCGTAGGTATATTTGTGGAGCGACGGTGGGTCGGAGGGTGATCCCTCGAACGTGTCCATCGTCCAGAACCTACCGGTCGAGGGGTTCATCCACCGCGCGCGCAGGTAATAGAAGCCGATGTTGGCGTCGAGTCGCTCGCCCGCATACAGATGTTCGTTAGGCGTCGCGCCCGTCCGGCCTATCAGGTTGCCGAAAGCGTCATAGGTGTAAGTGTCCGTGACGGCCCCCGCGACGTCCGTCAGGTAACGAACGGAGCCGTGCCCGTCGAAGCCGTAGAAACTCTCCTGCCATTGCCCGCCGCCTAACTGGCGCTGGCTGATGAGGGCGTGGCCGTAAGTGTAAGTGCGTCGCACGCTGCCGCTGACCAACTCCTCGACGACCTGCGCATGGCCTGTGTGGTTGTTAGTGTCCACCAGATAATGCGTGGTTACACCGCCGACCGTCTGAGCCACCCGGTTGCCGTCGCCATCGTAGGTGTAACGCACGCGGCCCGCATCCGCTTCCAGCAGGCGGTCCTCGAAGTCGTAGCTGTAGGAAGCCCCCTGCGCGCTGATGGTGTTGCCGTTGGCGTCGTAACCGTCGCCGCTCAAGCGGTCGTTGGCGTCATATGTGAAGTTGTGGGCGGCAACAGCCGGGCTGGTCGAAGAGCGCGCGAGGCGATTTCCGGCTGCGTCATAGTTGTAGTTGATGGTGCCGTCGGTAGTGCCTGACGGGTCGCCCGCGATGGTTTCTCCCGTGAGACGGTAGAGGGCGTCGTACGTATACGTCACGGAGCGACCGCTCTGCTCCGAGAGAGCGAGGCGGTTGCCGGTGGGGCTGAGTGTGTATGCGTAGCCCGCAATGGTCGTGGCCTTGCCCGAGGCGATGCCGGTCAGTCGATTGACGCTGTTGTAGGTGTAATCGCTTTTCACACCGTTGCCATACGTCATGGTTTCAAGGTTGCCGGTAGCGTCGTAGGCGTATGCGGTTGTGCCGTTGGCGAGCCGGTTGTCGATGACCGAGGCGAGGCGATCGAGCGGATCGTATGTGTAGTTGACCGACACGCCGTCGGCATTCGAGGAGCGTAACGTGGCGAGGGTGCCGGACGTATCGTAGGTATAGATGAGCGTGCCCTGAGGCGACTGCTTACCCGTCAATCGTCCGCGCGCATCGTAAGTATAGGTCGTGACGCCCGACGCGTCACGCATCGTCTCGCGCTGGCCTACGGACGTGTAAGTGAAGGTTATCGCAGGTTGGCCGAGACTCGCATCGGGGGTCTTAGTCGTGAGGCGTCCGGCGACATCGTAGCCATAGGTGGTTGTCTTGCCGCGGAAGTCCGTGCGGCTGGCGAGCATGCCTGCCGCGTCGTAGGCGTAAATCTCCGACATGCCGAGCGGGAGCGTGCGCTTGGTGCGCCGCCCAAGACGGTCGTACTCGAACCGCGTAGTGTGGTTGTTGGCGTCGGTTTGCGATGTCAGACAACTTAATTCGTCGTAGGTGTAAGTGGTCGTTTGTCCGAGCGCGTCCGTAACCTTCTTCAGGCGACCGAGGGCGTCATACTCGAACCGTGTCGTCGCTCCCGCCTGATCAGTGCGAGCGGTTGACTGCCCGAGGGCGTCGTAGGTGGTCCGCTCTTCGCTCTGGTCATGGAAGATGACGCGGGTTCGGTTGTCGTCAGCGTCATATTCGTAGCGAGTAGTCTGCCCCCCGGCGTTCGTCACGCTGATTTGATTGTCGTCAGCGTCGTAGCTGAAAGTCGTGACCTGTCCCAGCGCGTCAATGACTTTGGTTCGACGACCCGCGCCGTCATACTCGTGGTGCGTCGTGTTGCCGCTCTCGCTCTTCTCCGCCACAACCTGTCCGGTCGAATCATAGGTCTTAACGGTAAAAGAGCCGTCTGCGTTGGTGGTCTTCTCCAACCGGCCTAGCGAGTCGTATTCATACGTGAGCGCGCGCCCCGAGCGGTCGATGCTCTTGATACGTCGCCCTTCGGCATCATAGGAAGACTCCTCTTTCGAGCCGTCCGGGTACGTCGTGCGGATAAGAAGCCCCATCGCATCATACTCATAAAGAGTGCGCTTGCCCTGCTGATCGGCGGTGGCTGCCCGCCGCCCTATTTCGTCGTAGATAGTTTCGGCTGTCGTGCCGTCCGAGAAGGTTGTCTTCGTGAGCTGGCCGTTGCGGTCATACTGGTAAAGGGTAACGAGCTTTTCGACAACTCCGCCCACTGTACGGGACACGGAGTCGCTGAGGCGGTTGCCGTTCGCGTCATAAGTGGAAGTGGTGACATTGCCGATAGGATCGGTCTGCCTCGTGACGTTGCCAGCCGTGTCATACGCTAGGGAACTAGTGTTGCCCGCAGCGTCAACGATGGATGTCTGTTGCCCTCTCGTGTCGTGGGATGTCGTCGTAGTGTTGCCGAGCGGGTCTTTCGTGGAGGTCAGATTACCGTTAGAGTCATAGGTGTTGGTGGTTACCCGGCCCATCGGATCGGTGTGCGTCAACAACTGGTTGCGGCTGTCGTAGGTATAACGATCCACGTTGCCGAGCGGGTCAGTCTCGCTAAGACGGTTGTCACGCGCATCGTAGGTGAAGGTTGAAGTCCTGCCCCGAGCATCTGTCTGGCTCAGCATGTTCCCCCTGCTATCGAACGTGCTTGTGGTGATGCCTCCCCTCGCATCAGTAGTGCGAACCAAGTCACCGCGCGCGTTATACTCATGAACAGTCGTATTGCCGAGCCGGTCGGTGATGATATCTCGCCTCGCGTCAAGGTCGTGGGTAAAACTAATGGTCTTGCCGGACGCGTCTGTCTGGCTCACCAGGCGGCCATTATCGTCATACTCGTTGCGTATGGGCTGGGCGCCGCGCGGGTCTTTGAGCGATAGCAGGCCGTGTGTGGAGTTGTAGGTATAGGTGGTTTCGCTGTTCTCCCGATCCTTGTGGCTGAGAAGGTCGCCGTTGGCATCGTAGGCGTAGGACATCGTCGCGCCGAGTGGGTCGGTGATCTGCGTGATGCGCCCGCGCGAGTCACGCGCGAACGTGATGCTCTTGCCGCTGGAGTGCGTGATGCCGTTGGCATTGACGGTCAGCGTGTTGCCGTTAGCGTCGTTCATCTGCCGCAAGCCCTGTAGCTGATCAATGAGGTACGAGTTGCCGTTGGGAAACGTCAGCCGGTACTGCGAGAAGTCCTTCGTACCAAAGGTGTTGTAGTCAAGCAACTCGGCGTCGCCGGGGAAGTTCGCGTTGACGAAGACCGTCGCGTCGCCGACAGGCGCGAGTGTCGCGTTGGTGCCGGGCAGCGGGCGGAAGCGGATGGTGGTTTCCTGCAACGGATAGAGCGTACTGCACTGCGGGCTGGCCGTGGCCTCGAACTTGTAGACCTGATTGTCTGGCATCGTGACGCTGACATAGTGCGGACGCGTCGGCTGAATGCAGTAAGTGGGGAGGAAGCCGCGGGCGACAGTGCCTTGCCACCCGGACCCCACTTTGCCGGTTTCCTGCAAACGGGTGTTGCGGATACCGAGCGTCCAGCCGACGCCGAAGTCGCTGTTGCGCTTGTCGCGGCTGTCGTAGGCGCGACCGACCTGGATCGGCATCCCGGCTACCGGCACGTCCAAGTCGATGAACATGAGGCTGAAGTTGCCGACCTTCTGCTCGCCCTCGACCAAGACACTGAATGTCGCCGTCGAGGTCTGACCCGCAGTATTGGTGGCGACGAGGCGGACGGTGTAGATGCCGTTGAGCAGGACTGTTGGATCGAACGCACCGAGGAAACCGTTTGCCACGGCAGTGCTACCTGACGCGAAGGTCGTCCAGACGGGCGCGCCGTCGTCTTGGTTAATGCTGTATTCGAGTCTCCACGTGCTTTCCTCGCTGACAGTGCCGATGAAGCTCGTGCGACCTGTGATGGCCGCCCCGTCGGCGGGGCTGCTGATGGTGGCCGTAGGCGGTCGGGTCTGTGTAATGGTCACTTCGTCGTCGGCTGATAGCCCGGTGTCGCTCGCCGAAAGGCGCAGGACGTAGACGCCTGCCGCGCCAAAAGTGGCGGTTGTCTGCAAGGCATTGGCGCTAGCGAACGTGACTGTGCCGGGGCCGCTCACCTTGCTCCAGTTAAAGCTAAGTACGCTGTCGAGGGGTAAGCCGTCATCGATCACTGCACCGCTGAGGGTAACGGTCTTCGGGTATGCGACCGTCTGGTCAGGACCGGCGTTGGCTGTGGGCGCTTTGTTCGTGCCGTCGAGGGTGATACGCACGTCGTCGCTGCCCGTCAACTCCGTATCGTTGGCCGTGAGGCGCAGAACGTAGACGCCCGCCTCGCTGAAGGTGGCAGTGGTCAGGAGTGCCGCCGGGCTGCTGAAATTGACGATGCCGGGGCCACTGACCTTCGTCCAAACATAGGTGAGAGAACTGCTCGGAGGCCGCCCGTCGTCATTGACCGTGCCGCTCAAGGCGGCAGAGGTCGCGGGCGGGCTGAGGAGTTGATCCGCTCCGGCGTTCACTATCGGAGCCAAGTTGTCTGGGACGGGGTGGACGGTGATAGCGACGGTATCGCTCGCGTTGTACTCGGTGTCGTCGGCTGTGAGGCGCAGGACGTAGGCGCCTTCCGCGCCGAACGTGGCGGTCGTGATTAATGCGCTCGCGTCGGCGAACGTCACCGCGCCGGGGCCGCTCACCTTGCTCCAGCGGGAAGTGAGAGCAGCCCCCAGCGGTTTGCCGTCGTCGTTGACCGCGCCGTTCAGGGAGGCGGTTGCGGGCAGCGTGATGGTCTGGTCGGTTCCGGCATCGACGACGGGAACGAGGTTGCGCGGTTCGACCGTAACGGTCAATTCATCACTGCTTGTCAGTTCGGAATCGTTGGCCGAGAGGCGCAGCACGTAGATGCCCGCCGCGCTGAAGGTGGCCGATGTTTGAGCCGTCGAGGGAGCGGCGAAGGTGACGTTGCCGGGGCCGGAAACCTTCGACCAGTTGGTCGCCAGCGCGCCGCCCGCGGGTAGGCCGTCGTCGGTGACCATGCCGCCCAACTTGACGCCCGCGCCCGTCACGGCGCGCAGCGAGAGCGCGTCGAAGTAGGCGTCGTTGGTCGTGCCCGTGCGGCGCGTGGCGATAAGGCGGAGGCGAATCCAGCCCGTGCCCGCGGGGGCCAAGCGCGTGTTCTCAAGCATTCGCCATGCGTCCACCGAAGATACTTCGCCCGAGTCGATCCACGCGATTATCTCGGTGTTCGATAAGTTACGGTATTCGAGGATGACGCGCGCTCTGTCGGGCACACTTTCGCCGCGCGAGCGGACCGAAGCCTTCCATTCGAACGACTGCGAGCCAGTGGCGATGGTTGCGGCGAAGGCTGACACGTCTATGTCTTGGCGCAACTCGGCTGAATCGACTTCGCCCGCGTAGAAGAGGCCGTCGCCGTTGACGCTCTCGGGGAAGCCGCCCGTGCCGGAAACCGCGCGCGTCCAGAGGCTGCCGACCGCTTCCGTCCACGCGCGAATCTCGCCGCCCGCGTGTTGTTCGTCATTCCCGGCATTCTGGACGAGGTTGGCGTTCAGCGTGACTGTTTGATCCACGCTCGCGACGACGACGGGCGACTGATTGGGCGCGGTTGGATTGACCGTCACGTTCACATCATCAGTGCCCGTCAGTTCCGTATCGCTGGCCGAGAGGCGCAGGACATAGACGCCGGGATCGGTGAAGGTGGCGGTGGTGGATTCGCTGACGGGGTTGGCGAAAGTTGCCGTGCCGGGGCCGCTCACCTGCGACCAACGGATGGCGAGCGTGCTGCCGAGGGGCAGCCCATCGTTCGTCGCCGTGCCGTTCAGGCGTGCCGTGCCGGGCTGCGTGATGGTCAGGTCAGTGCCCGCGTTGACGACCGGCGCTTGATTGGGCGGCGTGACCGTGATGATGGTTTCATCGCCCGCGGTTAGCGCCGTGTCTGTCGCGGTGAGACGCAGCACGTAAGTGCCCGCCTCGCTGAAGGTCGCGGTGGTGGCAGGCGACGCGTGGTCGGCAAAGGCGACGAGGCCGGGGCCGCTCACCATGCTCCACGAAGAGGTAACGGCAGCGTTGCGCGGCAGGCCGTCGTCGGCGACGGAGCCGTTCAAGGCCGCCGTTGTGTTGATGGAGATCGCCCGGTCATCACCGGCACTGACGGCGGGCGACTGGTTCTGGTTGAGGATCGTAAGTGTGAAACTTTGAGTGTCGAAAGCGCCGTGCGGGTCTTGCGCGCGGATAGTGACGTTGTGGTCGCCGACTTGACGCGAGGTGACAGGCCAGTTGATGAGGCCGGTCGCTGCGTTGATGCTCATGCCGGACGGCGCAGCCGTAAGCGAGTAGGTCAGGGCATCGCCGTCCGGGTCAGATGCTTCCACGTCGTAGGTGTAGGTGCCTTGCGTGAGCAGGAGGCGACGGAAGCCACTGTACTTCACCTGCGCTTGAGAGTAGTTGTAGAAGCCGAAGAGGCCGTTTGTGTAGGTAGCATCGTTGATCGTGATGTCGGCGAGGACGGTCGTGCCCTGTCGGACAGTGATCTTGATCTCGCCCGGAAAATATTGCAGCGTGAACTTGTAGTCGATGAAGCTTTGCCACGGGACGGTGTTGTGGTAGAGCGTGCGGACGCGCGTGCCGTTACCTGCCGTCGGCCAGAAGTCGCGGCTGGTGAGAGTCGAGTCGGCGTTGAAGACCTTGACGCTCATGCCGCGCTCGGCGAAACCGACCGAATCGTTCTGGCTGCCCTTCTTCCAATCGAAGAGGTAGAAGTGTTCGGAGTTCTGGTAGCCGAAAACGAAGCCGATGAAGTCGTCGTCGCTGGTCGTGTCCACGCGCCACGTCCCATCCATCTGCGTGTGTGACAGATCGAAGTCGCTGAGGAGGATTGATGCGTCGGCGTTGACGATCTGCGTGACGGTGTTGTTCGCTACGTCCTTCACCCAGTTGGCGTTGGATTGCGAGTTCAATTCGTACTGCTTGGCCGTCCACGGGCCGATGTTAACAAGTTCGCCCGCGCCGACGGGGGCGGGGCCGAGCGACAACTCGGTCGCCGGTTCGCTAGTGATGACGGGCGCGCCGTTCAACCGAGGCTGAACGGCGACCGTCACGTCGTCGAACGCACCCTTCTCGGAGTCGGTCGCTTCGAGGCGCAGGACGTAGGTGCCGGCGTCGCTGAAACTGATGGTCGTCGCGGGCTGATTGATGTCGCCGAAGGTGACGCTCCCCGGCCCGTTCAGCTTCGACCACGTGGTCGTGAGCGTGCCGCCCGAGGGGAGCGCGTCGTCTGTCACCGTGCCGCTCAAGAAGGCGCTGGCGGGCAGCACAATGCTTTGGTCAGTCCCGGCATTGACTACGGGCGGCTGGTTGACGGGGATGACGTTGACGACGAGCGTGTCGCTGCTGGTGTGCTCAGAGTCGGTGGCGGTCATCCGCAACCTGTAAGTGCCGGGCGCGCTGAAGGTGACATCGGTGGCTGGCGAGTTCGGCTTGACGAAGGTTGCCGTGCCGGGGCCGCTCACCTGCGACCAGATCGTGGAGAGCCGTTGGTTGCTCGGCAGCGCGTCATCACAGGCCGAGGCGCGCAGCATCGTTGTGGTCGTATCGTTGAGTGTCTGATCCGCCCCCGCATCAACACCGGGCGCAACGTTCGGCGGGGTGTCGAGAGAGAAGCCGGCTGTGCCGACAGTGAGGTCGTAGAGGATGGGGCTTTCGCCGTTCGACGAGCGTTCAAAACTGACAGTGATCTTGATGAAGCGCCCGTCCGGTAGGTCGGGGTCGTCGCCGTTCGAGACGACGAGCGGCTCCGTGTAAGATGCGTTGTCGTCGCCGGCGGCGACTGAGACGGTGAGTAGGCCGTCGCCGCAGACCTGCGCCGTCCAACCGATGCGCCCCCATTCAGTGGCCGCGATCTGGCTGTCGAAGACGACCGACCATGTGCCGGTATTCGCAGGCGTCGTGGAGTCGAGTTGCAACTGGTCGGGCGTGCTGTGCGTGACGTTGACAAGATCGCCTTCGTCGAAGTCGCCGTTCAGCGTGTAGACGCGCATGGCGGGCGGCGTCGGCCTGACGACCACGGTCGCCTCATCGAACGCGCTGAACTGTGTGTCGTCGCTGGTCAGTCGCAGCAAGTATGTGCCGGGCTGGCTGAAAGTGACACCCGTGACCGGGGCGCGGGGGCTGACGAAGGTGACGGCTCCGGGGCCGGAGACTTTCGTCCACGTCGTTGTGAGCGTGCTGCCGAAGGGCCAGCCGTCATCGGTCGCCGTGCCGTTGAGCGTCGCCGCGTGCGGCAGGTTCAAAGTCTGATCGGAGTCTGCGTTGACGACCGGAGCTTGGTTCTCAGGATAGACCGTGATAACCACTTCGTCGCTCACGCTGAATTCACTGTCGTCGGCTGTCAGGCGCAGAACATAAGTGCCGGGCGCGACGAAGGTGACAGCGGTGGCAAGGTTCTGCGGGTCGGCGAAGTCAACCGCGCCGGGACCGCTTACGACGCTCCATGTCTTCGTCACGGTCGCGCCGCGCGGCAGCGCATCGTCGGAGACAGTGCCGTTCAGGGTCGTTCCGTTCGGCAGTTCGATTGATTGATCCGCCCCGGCGTTGACGACCGGCGGCTGGTTGCGCGGGAGGACTCCGACCGTCATCTCGTCCGAGACGGTGAGCAGCGAATCGCTGGCCGACAGGCGCAGGACGTAAATTCCGGGTTCGTTGATGGTCGCGGTTGTGATGGGCGAGTTCGGGTCGGCGAAGGAGACTGAGGCGGGACCGGAAACTTTCGTCCATGTGGTGATGAGTGTGCTGCCGGAGGGTAGCCCGTCGTCGGTCGCCGTGCCGTTCAGACTCACAAGATCGGTGGGGAGAGTAATGGTCTGGTCCGGTCCGGCATCGGTGGCCGGGGGGCGGTTGACGGGTGGCGGCGCGACGTCGCTTTCGGTGATCTGCAAGACGCCGTTGCCGAAGATGTTGAGCCGGTCGCACGTGACCGTGCCGCGAATACGCCCGTTGCCTCCGATGGAAACCGTGCCCTGCGGGATGCGGACGATGCCGTAGAGCACGCCGTTGCCGGTGACGCCGACCGCGCCTTGCGCGACCGAGAGCAGAAGGCGTTGCGGATTGTCGGCAGCCCCGACGGTCGAGCCGGATAGAGACACGTTGCCGCGCACGTTCAACTTGACGGGACCGGCCAGACGAAGTTCACTGCCGCCTGAGAGCGACAAATCTTCGAGGTTATAGACGGAGGGAGTGGTCGAGCCTTCCACGCCGAAGACAAACTGCGTGTGGCCGGTGGCCGTGAGCTTGCCGTAAGTGCCCGGTGGAACGGCAACCGGACTGGCCTTGCCGGAGATGCTCAGATTGCGCAGCGTCGCAGGGTCGCCGATGGTTTCGCCAGCCTTCGACAAAGACACGTCGCGCGTGCCCGTGGGTGCGGGCGGCGCGGGCACGGGTGTGAGGCTGATCGGGTTGGTGCGCGTGATGACGTGGCGCAAGATAGCGTTGTTGCTGATGGAGACGGAGTAGCCGGTGGGCTGCGTGCTCTCCACGCCTTCGATGACACCATCGAAACTCGGTTTGCCGGAGCCGACTGTGACAGTCGGAGAGCCGGGCACGAGCAGGTCGGACGTGATCACATCCGTGCCGTTCAGCGCGATGTTCTCGGGGAGCAGTTGCCACAGCGCGCCCTCGACGCGCCCGCTGTTCAACTCAGGCGCGTGGCGCACGACGGCGATCTTGTCATAGACCTGCTTGACGCCGCCGATCTCGGACAAGGCAGCGGGCGAGAATGTGATCTGCTTCCAACTCGACACCGCAGCGATCTGTCCAACCTCGAAATCTGTGCCGTTCCAACGAACGCGCGCCAGCACGCCGGGCGACCCCTGTGCGATGAGGATGTCGCCGATGATGCCGGCGAAAGCGTCGTCGGGTGCGCCCCAGATTTTGCCGCCTGTAGGGTCAACACCGTAGAAGTTTTCGTGTGCGGGGATCACGCGGATGTCTTCGGGGTTGAGGCCGAGTTGGTAACTGGTCGCGTTGCCCTGTGCGTCAATGGCGTAGACAGCGCCCTGCTCTTTAGCACCGGCCAGAATCTTTCCCGCCCACGGGCCGTATCTGGTCGGGTCGTCGGGCAGCGTCGTGACACCTTCGAGGGGTGTGCTGAGGTTAGTGATGCGTTCAGCCACCCCGGCTGAGTTGATGCGCCACACTCCGCCCGCCGCCGTGACGGCGATGAGGTCGCCGCCGAAGACGCCCGTGCGGTCAACGAACATGCCGCCGCTCGACTGATCGCCTTCGCCCGTCAAGGTGACCCACGGGTTTTGCACCGTGGCCGCGTCCGCCGCCACGCGCGCTATCACACCCGGCGCGCCCGTGCCGCTGAACAATTCGCCGGGCTTGAAACCTCCGCGACTCATGCCCGTCCCGTCGTCGCGCGCTGTCGCGAGTTTCAGCCCGCCGGTCAGCCGTGCGACATTTGAGTGCGGGCGATGCGTGCCGTCTGCGTCGAGCGTCTCGAAGTTGAGCGGCACGCCCGTCGGGTTGTTCGAAGAGACGACGACTTTGCGTAACGGCTGATGATGCTCGATGCCGACGTGTCCGGCGAACGCCGTGCCGAGGGGCGTTAGCACCACGCCGAAGTCTTCCGCCGCTGGCCTGACGGACACCGTCTGTGCGGAGGTCGCAGGCGCGACGCCGCCCAGATTCCCAAGCACTGCGGCCAACGACGACGCACCGCTTCGGAGCGACGCGAGCGAGAATCCATGCGCCGGAGCCGCGCTGGTGGGGGGCGCAATCGTCTGCACGAGCAGCATGAACGCCAGCAGTTGCGCGATGAAGCGGCGCGCGGGGGAAGCGGCGTTGCGGATGTTATAGACGCGTGTGGTTCTCGTTCTCTTCGGGGTGGGGGACATTAGCAGGCTCCTTCTCTAGTCGGATTGACTGCGTCGCGGTGCGTACGCATCTGGGTGGTAAACTTCTCTGTAGTTAGTGCTGTTGCGGTAGTGTGGCAGCGGAGTGGACACCGGAAGGTGTTGAAACGATGAACATAATGAGAACTGGTCAAGTCAAAATCAGGAAAAAATGTAAGAATGACAATAAAAGCAGTAAAGAGCAGACTTTGGGGTCTACAGTGATTTTTGGCCTCTGAACTGTATATGCGTAGAACTTTGATAAAGTCGGCCAAATTTTTCAGAACTAACTTTTCGCCGGAAGAATAAAGCTGCAACGGAGCTTGCCTCGTCCGATAAGTTTGTATGAGCGAGACATCATCAGCGGAGATCACGCGGATTCTGCAAGATTGGAACGACGGCAATGAGGACGCGAAGGAGCGTTTGATACCCTTCGTTTATGATGAGCTGAAAAGACAGGCGCGCATCTTGATGTCGCAGGAACGCTCCGACCACACCTTGCAGCCGACCGCGTTAGTCCACGAAGCTTTCTTGAGATTAAGCGAGCAGACGGGAATAGACTGGCAAAATCGCAGCCATTTTTACGGCATCGCCTCACGCTTGATGCGGCGGATTCTCGTTGACCACGCGCGCCTGTACGCCGCGGAGAAGCGCGGCAACCACCCGATTCATTTTTCGGTTGACGACGTGCAGATTCCCGTCGAAGAACGCGCCGGTTCGATTCTGGTTTTGGATGAAGTTCTCGAACGGCTGGAAAAGTTTGACGAGACACAGGCGCAGATCGTCGAGATGCGCTTTTTCGGGGGGATGAATAATCAGGAGGTGGCCCACAGTCTCAATATCTCCGAAAGAACCGTCGGGCGTGAGTGGCAGGCGGCGCGACTCTGGCTCTACCGCGAATTGAATCAAAAATAAGCTTACCGTTTTTACACTTTTCTGTCCGACTCCGTTAACCGTTTTCGCATATCAAACAGAGACTTTGAGGAGCGATTGAATATGCACGCGGAAAACTGGAAAACCATCAAAGACGTTTTGCTCAAAGCGCTCAAACTCGCACCTTCCGAGCGGCGAGATTATTTGCTGCGGGCGGACATTACTGCTGAAACCCGTGCGGAAGTCGAATCCCTTTTGAGCTTAGAAGCGGAGGCGGAAGATTTCATGTCGCTTTCCGTCGGCGAGTTTTCTAAAGATTTTCTCGACCAACATGCGCCGCCTCCCAATGTCCTCATCAATCAGAGAATCGGCATTTACGAGATCGTCTCCGAACTCGGTTTCGGCGGGATGGGCGCGGTCTATCTGGCTGCTCGCGCCGACGGAAAGTTTGAGCAAAGAGTTGCGATCAAAATGCTCAAACGTGAATTCAACACCGAAAAAATCCGCCGCACTTTCAAACGCGAAAAAGAGATTCTGGCGACGCTCGCCCACCCGAATATCGCCGCCCTGCTCGACGCCGGGACGACCCCCGACGGCATTCCTTATCTTGTCATGGAGTACGTTAAAGGCGATCCGATAGATGAGTTTTGCCGGAGCCGAAAGCTCTCTTTGAATGCCAGGCTGAAACTCTTTAATAAAGTCTGCGAAGCCGTCGCCTTCGCCCACCGTAATCTGATCGTCCACCGGGATTTGAAGCCGTCCAACATCTTAGTTAACGAAGACGGCGAGCCGAAACTGCTCGATTTCGGCATCTCCAAATTGCTCGACGCGAAAGCGGACGACGCAAGCAACATCACACATCTCGGAGCGATGACGCCGCACTATGCCAGCCCCGAACAGATCAAAGGCGAGCCGGTCACGACCGCGACCGACGTTTACAGTCTGGGCGTCGTCTTATTCAAAATTCTCACCGAAAGGTTTCCGTATAACTTCGGGAATAAAACCAACGGGAATCTTCTGCAAGAGATAACGGACACCGCGCCGATGCTTCCGAGTGATGCGGCGACACGAAGACACGACGATACAGCGATTAAATCGAATGATAACCGGAAACCCTCCGCGTCTCCTGCTCTCCGCGTCTCCGCGTCGGAACTGAGAGGTGATCTGGACAACATCATTCTCAAGTCGCTGCGCAAAGAGCCCGGTCGGCGTTATCAAACCGTCGAGCAATTTTCCGCCGACATCTGGCGATACGTTGACGGCTTGCCGGTGCTCGCGCGCCCCGCGACTTTCTCATACCGGGCGAGCAAATTTTACGGGCGCAACAAAGTTTCCGTTTTGGCGGCGACGTTTATTTTAATCAGTCTGTTCGCAGGCATTGGCGTCGCTGTCTCACAGGCGAACGCCGCTAGAGCGCAGGCGAGGATCGCGGTGGAAGCGCAGCACCAGGCTGAACTCGAAACCGAACGAGCGAAAGCGGAAAAGCAAAAAGCCGAACGGACGAGCCGCTTCATGCAGGGTTTTCTCGAATACGCCAATCCGAACTGGTACGGTCGCGGGCAGGGCCGGATGAACGTCACCGTGCGCGAAGCGATTGACGACGCTGCCGGGCGCATCGACACGGAGCTATCGGACGAGCCGGAAGTGCGCGCTGATCTTCACTACACGGTCGGCGAAGTTTATCGAACCCACGGCGAACGCGACATCGCCCTCAGACACTTTCGTCAATCGCTCGATCTGTATCGTCAAGTCCATGGCGACCAACATCCGAAAGTGGCGAGAGGGATTTACTACGTAACTTTGTTTGAGAGGGACCGTGAAAAGGGGGAGGCGCTTTTGCGGCAAGCCGTCGCCATGATGCGACAAACTGACCCGGACAACGTCAATTTGCCTTACATGCTGCAATCATTAGCCTCGTGGATCATATCGAGCGAAAAGCAGAAAAAAGACGAAAGCCGTCTGGCGGAAGCCGAAAGCCTGATCCTGGAAGCAAGACCTTTATTCGTCCGTCATTACGGCGAAGACCACATCGCCACCCTCTCCATCGGCAGCCAACTCGGAACGCTCGCGCTCACGAGAGGCGACTTGGTGCGGGCGGAAAGTATCAGGGAAGAAAACCTCAGACGCTTCCGGCAAGTAACCGAAGGAGACTACAGCCACATCTGGGCGTTGGTCTATTTAGCCGAAGTCAAGCGCGCGCTCGGCAAAGAGGCGGAAGCCGAGACGCTCTTCGGACAAGCATTAGAGATGGGTCGCAGGCGATGGGGCGCAAACGACTTTCGGTTTGAGCGCCTGAGAGACATGGGCCGGGCGCGCGCCGATGCGCGCTTCTGACATCACTCTGCCGACACGCGCAATTAAAACAGCGCTGACAATCATCATGGGTACACGAAGGAGCGGCTAGTGAATCCAATCAAGATTTTGATCAGGTAAGCAACCTTCCACGCCGCTACTACAACACGCTAATAGAAAGGGTGAGCGACTTCCGAACTGGAGGCGCTTGGCCGAAGAAGATGGGGGACGAACGCAGATCGCAAGAGCGGGTCAAATTCGTGCTCGAAGCCAAATGGGAAGGCTTGGCGGGCAGGCACGAGGCGCGCCTCTCCGACCTGAGTTCCGGCGGGTGTTTCATCGAATCACTTGGGCAGGTGCAACTTCACGAATTGATCCGATTCGAGATTCAATTACCGTGGGGTCGTTGGCTGCCGCTGCAGGGCGAGGTCGTCTACTGCCAGCCGAACTTCGGTTTCGCTATACTACTAACGGATCTATCAGAGATGCAGCGTCGCCAGTTCAACGCGCTGTTTGCATACGCGAAAGCGGCGGCCCGCAAGTCAACGTGAATTCGTGGCGAAGAAGATTTAAATTGAACCCAAAGCGGAGTTGAGATATAAGACTTTCCCAAGTGATGAGCACGGAGCACGCTCGTA
>Ga0307513_10006282_pt1 | contig 15561 bp, 18 predicted proteins | sample 15_EM_MG_FD_202174 | JGI IMG/M metagenome (GOLD analysis project Ga0307513, IMG submission 202174) | Populus trichocarpa ectomycorrhiza microbial communities from riparian zone in the Pacific Northwest, United States - 15_EM | ecosystem: Host-associated > Plants > Roots > Unclassified | place... | reverse complement strand
TCTGGCATAACCGATACATATTCAACTATGGGATCCGTATGTGGAGGCTGTCCATTCTATGTGCTTTTTGCTGTTATTGATTATTTATTCGTTTCATCGTGTCATTCACTACTTTGTTGTAATCTGTTCCTCTCGTCTCTATCACCCCTCTCTTTCTTTGTTTCCATCCTATTTTGGAATAAAAGCCCCCTCCATTCCTTCTGAATCGCCTCGTCGGCAAACCAGCCTTCCGAACTACTTCTACCCCAGGCCCGCGATAGCTTGCCTCGCATATGTTGCTTTCTACTAGCCGTGCGAGGAGTATGGATAGTTTGCCCCCCCCACCTTCTAAAGCTCTGGCTTTGTCTGCCCTCGCATCGTACGATGGCATACATATTCTGGGATATCGATTCGATGTTCCCTGTTGTTTCTGAACCTTCCTTTGTGGGACGAAAAGATGTCCCCCTCCGGGTACACAACAAGGAAAAATCTGGCACACTCTTGGGGCATTAATGGCAGGCGTTGACAAGTTCGATTATCGTGGAATCACAATAAGTGTTCGGTTCGTGAACTGGCGAGGGAGCACAAGCTAATGTGAGGAGAAGGATCGAGAGGGTATACAACTGTGCAATACCGTTCGCACCATGATTCAGATTCAAATACACATCTATTCTTGCGGCTAATCAAATCAGAATTAGAATCACAAACTAAGGTTCAAATCTAGTAGTGCGGACATATTCTACCCATGAATCCAGAGAATATAATCACGAAACTATCCTTATTCTTCATTCAAGTTCGCCGGTCCCTCTCCAGACAATTTGCCATAATAGATCACACGATGTAAACTATAACGCCCGATATCATGGTATACGAGGCCTCATCGTTTCACACTCACACCGCACGATGTCATAAACTCGCGATCAAAACATAACCACGGGTTTCAAGTGGCGGTCAGTTCCTTTTCGTTTGTGAAAACGAGGAGGCACCAGAAAGGAGGGAGAACTTGAGTGTATTCTATCCACACTTCGGATCAAGGGACCCAAATGCTGGTAGGATAAGAAATTTCGAGCTAGTATGGGTCATTGTGCCAAACCGCACGAGGTATACGGCCCCACTATAGCAGACCGCACTAGTGTCAGCGAGGATTCTCGACTTGCTCTTCCTCCACAACACCTATTGCTGCAACCCCCTCCGAAAGTTAGTCTCGATCTATTTGATTCTTTGTAAACGAACTAAGCAACATTCACAGACACCGGATCCCATCCCTGGCCGCCACGCAGAGCGGGCTTGGAGTTCAGTCGACCAGAACCTCGCTCAACGTATTGTGAATGGGTCATCGGTGGAGGAGTCCGAGTGTAACATCGCCTCGGGTTCACAACACGGAAATCGAACCCCGAGTATGCGCGATCTCCCTGAACACAACAAAGAGAAAACCGTGCCACAGGATAAAGCAGAGGACGCGGCCCGTACCCCTACTTCGACTCGGCAGGCGATCGAAGAACTCTTGGTATTGTTGAGGGCCCGGGAACTCCGCGAGAACGGTGTACAGGGCAACTTCCATTCCTCACCACAATATGGCGCCGGATATTTTGCTCAACCTTACAGCCATTCGGACCCGGCTCATATTTCGACACTAACACCCGAATACAAAACGCCCTGCATGTTTGCTGCCCATCACGTCCATCAACATTATCATTACAATGCCCCCAATGTCTCCCCCCCGTCCATCATCAATAATATCAACACCGGCAATATCGACAATAATAACATTTCCAACAATTCATGTAGCTCCGAGTCGGGAGAGGATGAACGTGAGCCCTATTTCCCGAATGGTTAATTGCTGTAGGCATTGACTTCTCACGCGATAACGACAAGTACGACCGCCCAGGAGACGCGAGAGGAGTGAGTGTGTCTTGCGCAAGGCGATTTACGACATAAGGTTGGAAGCTTTTCTGACAGGAATTCGTCAATGGATATCGATGATCCAAGAAATCTGTTGGAGAATTAGTAGGATGCGAATGTACATAAGTGTACGTAGAGGCACAATCACGGAATAAATAATGAGTATGCTCAATCCGAATTCAGTAGAGTTATTTGATGCAATAATAGAACGAGTCCTATAAATAGGACTCGTAATCATGCGTGATGTATACGTAGTTAGGAGGGAAAAGGTAATCGGTTCATTACAGATAATGTTTATGGGTCGTGGTGGGGGGAAGTGGCGGAATAAGGGAAATATGTAACAGTGTATCACACCTCTCCTTCTCGACAAGAAGAATTTGAAAGTGGAATGTTGACCCGAATCTGAGCCATCACTTGCTCTGATGGCAGTAAAGTTGGGGGTATGGCGCGGCCTAGAGCAACACGATAGACGATGAGGAGCGGGGAGATAACCTAGTGGTATAAAAAACGTTAGCCATGCATTAGAAAAAGTTGAGTTCTAAGCCACCTACGTAAATATGGGGGATGATGTCGTGGATGAAATCTGTTACCGAAGGCGTCACACGGGGCACCAAAGCCAGAATGGCGAACAGGCCATTGGAAATGACCATCAATGCTGAAGATTCGACGCACATGGTGATAATGTAGGTGTAGGGAGATCCATGATCCACACCAAGGGAATTTCGGACGCATCTTCGATGGTAAACGAGTCGGCAAACGATCAACGCTGCGAGTATGATGTTTATAACAGCGGAGGATGAAATGAACACTAGTTCGCCGTACAAAAGCTCGAATGAGATCATCATGTCTCCGACCAACACCAAGACACCGTATACTCAAGATTTTTATGAGCACTTTGAATGCAGGGGAGTGGAGATAGAAACTGGCCTACCAAAAGAAGCGAATGAAATGAGTGAAAGGAGGACAATTATTCCAACCCTGGCGCCTCTGGAGACGTCCTGATACAAGACGAGACAACGCCATATCTGCAATTGCAATGTAAATCTTTGTTCCTGGAGAAGAATTAAAATCCTCACCATGAACCCATCTGCTCCCCACATGGTCACGATGAGAGCTATTCCAAATGAACGATACAAGAGGTTGGGGTATAGTGGCTGGGGGTTGAAATAATCCATAGATATTAGAATCGTCCCGATGAGCCGCCACGTGCTGCTCAGAAGCATGACTATAACATAGATGGGGAGAGCAATCCGCATGCGATTGGGATAGCTGTCCCGTTTTTTCGCGAGTAGATGAAAGCAATTTCCGGAGAGAACAACCACGATTCCATAGGCAATCGCTGAGATGATACCCGACCAGAAGTCGCTTTGGAGGTATGATACAAAATCATCTGGAAGGCCCGAGTACAGTGGCATTTTCAACGAAGGGAACCAGTATTGGCAAGGGGCCTACGAACGGGGAGCTCGGCGCTCAGATCTCTGGCCTTAAAAAGATGCTGTTTTCATACCGGTCCAGTGTAACCGATCTACTTATCAGCGTTGACAGTGAAACATGGAGTGGTTTCCCAAAGATGAAAAAGAAGCCGAACCTAGCTCCTACTCATCAAATTGTAGTCAACACATCCTTGATGTCGCCGATTATTTTCGAGGCGCCATCAGAGAGATTCCACGCGTCCAATCGGCATCTGATGGCTTATGGAAGAGCATTCAAGTTTAACAGTCCTCTTGGGTAAGCGATATTATCCAAGAGAGGTTTCCTTTCGGATATCAGCCATCACCGTACAAGCCTTGGAGCCGAAGACGTCATCAAGATGGAATTTTTATCTCAACGACAAGATCCGAGAAATCGACCTACTAGTCAACTGGGTTAGTAAAATGAAAACGATTCAATCTCGACGCTAAGATTCTGATGAATGCGGAAAAGGAGGTGCCATTGATTTTGGCAACAGGTCAATGTGTAAGCGTTTGGAGCCAATTTTTCAGTATCACTAGCCGATGCACACCACGGAATCTCTTCGGAGGGGTGAACTCTCCAGTCTCCGAGCCGTTGCATGGCCGTTGCTGCCACTCCCATGGATGTGTCAAGCAGGGGAAAATTTGGCTTTATTTGTTCGGGCCCCCATTAGTAAGTTAATTCTTTCTTGGGCGATTACTTGCCACGTTTCTCTGGTTCGCCTGCCCTGAGCTGCGTCCATAGCTTTTGCTTCAAGCGCACTAGACCTCGTTCCTCGAGCGCCAACAGCCGTTCCCAATCTCTTAGGGGTAAGATGTGATGTCTTTGGGTCGTAAATCAACCTCCTTGGAAGCCAGCACCATCCCGAGGAGTCCCCGCCTCCTGTGTGGCCTCCACCTCTCACGGTACGTCTCCCTCCTACTTTTACCCAGATTCCTACTACGCTACGGTGAACCGCTTGTTCTTCTTCGTCCATTCGCATTGTAATTACAAACCCTACACCTTCGACTTGTATTGGTATCCTTCCTTCCTTGGGTATTGGACCCTCGCGGCCTTCATATCCGTGTTCCGAATTTCTGCATTGCACCCAACCAACCTGCACAGCACATCACCTTACTCTCAATTTGCATTCTTGCTAACAAAATGACATTATAGCTATACGACGCAATCACGAGCCTGCTCTCGCTGAGCCTCGCGGCTGCCGACGGTGGCACCCTCCTCATCCCGGCTCTCCCAAACCACACCTGGTTCTGGTGTGGCGCAGTCGTTGGGCGCAGCCTGTTCCACGTTTATCACCACCGCGAACACAGGGTCAATTCTACTTACCAGTGTAGGGCCTTCATCTGTGGGCAAGCATCATCTTCGGCGCAGTTCCATGGGGAAGACGAGGAGGAGGCTTAACGATGCCAGAGAGGCAGCTGTGAATCCGATGTACATTTCTGTTTCATTTCTTTGCTTGCTTTCTTACCCTTTCTCCTTTTTTTGGTGTGCTGTTGTATGTATATTGGATTTCCGTTCCTATTCCTAGTCTTTGTTTTCTTTCAGATTGCCGTTCCCTGTTTTGTCCTCTATTTCCTTGCTTGTTTTTCCGTCGCCATTCAAGAATATCTTGCGTTCTGCTCTTGTTCTTCTTGTTTCTATTCGTTCGCCTTTGTTTCCATCTTTCCCCCCAACAATGTTTGGCTTTTTGTCATTCGTTTGATTTTCGATCGTTCATTCTGTCTGATTCCTCGTTACCAAATCCGTTTGTGATTTACTTGGCCGTTTTTTATTTTTTATCTCTATTTTATCTTATATCCTCGTTCCATTAATCATCACGTTCTCCACAGACTCGGGACCACACCAACATCGATTGCCGCGTTTTCCCTCGCTACGCTCTCTCTGCCCACATCTGCGTCTGATATGGCTGCGTCTCCGCCTTCATCTCCGCCTCATGGCCATGGCCATTCGCACTCTCTGGCCCATGCATACCCTCTTGGATATGTACACGGACCATTTGCATTCGCATGGGGGGTACACCACTTTGGCGCCTAAACCTGGCATTGCAGGTGTTAATGGAACTGGAAAGCGTCATTATTTCTAGATCAGCGCCGGGTGGATCTACGTTCGCCTCAATCTCGAGGGTAGATCCGTCCCACTCGGGGCGGTCATCGGGTTCGGGTGGTTCTACGGGGTCGATGGAGGAGGGTCAAGACCGAAACGCGGCTCGTGGGAAAGGTGGAGAGAGCGTTACGAATCCGATTCCGATTTTTGGAGGCAAAATGTAGAAGAGGGGGTTGAGTATAAGTGTTGTAAAAGGTTGGTTCGAGATTACTATTTCTCTCTTTATCTATAGGCTTTGGGATTTCTTTCTTTTTTTTTTCGCTTCGATTTTCTTCTTTTTCGCCCCTTCCAAAAAAACCAACTAACATTAAATTTTGTTTCAGATCTACCGCCACCTAAACTATTTAAACAAATACAGATGGGAACACACCCGTCAATGGCGTGAAGCTCCCAAATTCGCCCTCTCGAAGGGCCAATAAGTCCAACTGCTCGAAGCCGCCGTTATTTTTTCCTTCATAGAGAACGACCCCACGTCTCTCCTGGAGGACCACAGCGAGTGAACAACGTTTTGAGTGGGGGGGGAGGTTACTGAAAGTTTGGGATCCGGATACGGAGGGGGTTGAGGGTGCGGGTGAGAATGGTATGGGCATCTGCTACCGTCGCAGCATGTGTTGGGGTATGGATCCGTGGGGTGGGGGCGGTATCCGGCGCAGCAGCAGCAACAGGGTATGGGTGCGAGGACGTATGCGCTCCAACCTATTTCGTCGTCTGTGCCTAACCCGTCTGCGTCTGGGCCGATGATGCATGATTCTCACCGTGGTGGTCTTCATCGTCTCCGACGCCGACAAGAGCAGGACATTGAAGTTGATGGAGGAGGGCGATGTAGAGGAGGAGGGGATGAGAGTTGTTAGTGTTCGGCCGACGTCGAGGGTGCGGTTGGAGCAGCAGCATCCGGTTCAAGCGGATGCTAAGGGTGTCCACCACCTCCATGATGCGTTCCAGGCTAACAATGGTGCTGGTGTGTATGGAGCTTCGGCTGCTGGGTACGCGTATGGACATGCGCTGAGGTCGTCGTATTCGAGTACGGGGAGTGTGGGGTATAGTCCGGGGTATGGTATTGGGTCGTATGGCGCGAGACGGAGTGGTATGGAGATGAAGAGAGAGGAGGATGAGATGACCGTGTCGTTTAGCGTGCGTGAGGAGGATGAAGGTGGTGATGGAAGCGAAAGCGGAAGAAGAAGAAAAGGGTGGTGGTGGTCAGGCGAGAGGAGGTGGGATGGAGATAGAGATGGGGGTTGATATGGATCTGGAATCATATTTTTGTCTTCGACCAACCGGATCCGACACGGTTTTTTTCTACCCAGCAAATCCGACACAACGATTTTTTTTTCTTCGACCAAGTGAATCCGACCGACACCGATACGACGGACTGGATGGATGTTCTTTCCCTTTGAGCAATTATACACGACGTACACCACGACATGCGACATACACCATACACGGCAATGGCGACGGCGGCGGAGGCGTTGGACGTCGAGCATCTGAATGCGTTGTTCGTGCCGCCTGCCAACTCGAAGCAATGAGGACGAACGAACGGTCGTCGCGGTGCGGGACTCTTTTTCGTTTTCCCTGTTTCCTTTTCGTTTCTTTTTTTATTCCTGTTCATATCCTCTTCTTTTTGGTTTTATATCTTGAATTTCCCTTGAATCTTTGTGTGTAGGAATAGACCATTTTATCCTCGCCTTCCCGCTATCCGAACCCGAATCCAAATTAGAATGTATATATCACCCAATCTCTCTTGTTCTCATTTCATTCTCAGTTTCATTTTCATCTTACTTCATACCAACCAATCCAATCTCGTCCGCCAGCCAGCCAACGCCGCATAACCCATCATCACAATTCACCGTTCGTCATCGATATCACTATTTAACGTTCAACCCCCCAATCCAATTCACCAAATTCCCCAATCCTTGTACGATTTTTTCTGACCCGTTGGTTGTTTCTCTTATCTGTACTACTTGTGCACGTATGATGTATGAAGGAAAATTTTGTCTTGTGAAATTGTTGTTACGCATACGTGAAGCTTCGAAATAGCAGGTTGACGTGCGTCCAATCTGTCTCAGATACACGAGTTGCCTTCGACGCCTTCGGAACGCTGGTTCTGAAACAGTGGAGTACCACTCAAGTCGTCGCGTTGACAACTTGAGGATTACATTAGCGGTTTACCGTCCATATGGGTGGGTTGTTATCTGCCAGTTATCTGCCCGGCAAATTCCGCTCGGAAAATGTTTGACTCCTTCTACTTTCTGTACAGGTTCTGTCCTGCCCAAAATTTACCAGGTTGTAGCTACCTCTAATCGTGGTCAATCTGTGTATTCATAATTTTAGTTGCGGCTATGTAGAACAATAAACGGCGCAATATGTTATCTGCCACACCCAAATGTTATCTGCCAGCTGCTGTTGCCGGGCACTGCCACTCTCTCACGGGCTCCCTTTCTCAAAGTCACTTTGCGTCCAATGGTATTGACCTCCTTCCGTGGATTTAAATATCTTTCAATGTATTCATATACTTAGGTATAATTGAAAACTCAGTTCTCGAATTTTTAGCCATTTAATTGATTGCGAAAACACTGGAAGAGCCTGAGGTGAAGTGTTGCAACCCGTGGGAGGCTGGGAGCTCTGCGTAATCACACTCGTTAGTACAGTTGTGAAGCCGCAGCTGGTTCAAAAAAATAATTGTCATTCAGATCACACCTTATAGATGGGATTTCCGTGGCAAATTTTTCAAATTGTGGTCTTAAAAATCAGGTCATCGTAAACAATCATTCGGACTTTGAGTTCGCGCATCGCGCGGAATTTTTTTGGGATGTCTCCGAATGCAACCCCTTGATTTTTATTAAATCGATGGCAATTTTTCGCAATTTACAAGTCTGAAAAGTGAGTTAATCGGTGTCGGACGAACATTTTAAATATTCGTAAGAAACTTTTCTCCTTTTCTTTTCTTTTTCTTCCCTTTCCGGTTCTGGACACCCACCTATATGGACGGTAAACCACATTAGCCTCACCCCTTCCAAGAATGGGTCCTTTATGCGTCGAGCCTTAAAACGGATTTAAATTTCCGCTGGGTCATGACGGCGCTCGCCAGGGTTCGCGATATGACTTTTTAAATTCTACTACTAGACGAAATCTCGAAAGGAGATTATGTTTGTCCATGGGCCGATAATATATACGCCTCCGAATTCTTCATCCCCCGTCTGCCGTGCACTGGAGCTCTGCCGAAATTAGTTGGAAGGCAGATGATGGGTAGACGATGACCCGAACCTCCTGTTGGCTGCGAATAGAGGATTCCTTGGCATGACTGAGGTAAATAACTCATGGAGGGAGGTCGATGGTTACTTTGTCGCGACTCGGTCGGAAACCCGGAGCGGTCAACTCATTCGAACCGTTGATCATTCTGCAATGGGAATATCATTGGATCGATGAGGTTGACAATGTCCATGTAGGTATGGGTGTTGGGATTGCTTGAGATAACATGGCTGTAATGACCATCGTGACGGGTAGTGATACAGACACAAGAGGAACTTAGGGAGGGGACAACTGGTCTTTAAAGACTCCAGGCCAGGATACAATCGATTGGGTAACTAATCATCGAGTAAGTAAACAATAAGGAGCATGTGCAAGTTGCGCGAGCGAGTACAGGGTGTCATGTATGATGGTACTTATGAGTTAGGAGCGAAAATGTAACCGGTTCGTTACAGATAATGTTTATTGGCCGTGGTGGGGGAAATGCCAGAATAAGGGAAACATGTAACAATGTATCACACCTCTCCTTCTTTACAGGAAGTGTTTGAGAGTGGAATGTTGACCCGAATCTGGGCCATCACTTGCGCCGAGAGCAGTGGAGTTGGGGGTACGGCGCGGCCTATAGCAACGCGATAGACGATGAGGAGAGGGGAGATAACCTAGTGGTATAAAAAATCTTAGACGTGCATCAGAAGTCGTTGAGTTCTAAGCCACCTACGAAAATATGAGGGGTGATCTCGTTCATGAAACGGTCCCCATACCCCGGCACGAAATATGTAACGGTGAACAGGCCACCGACAATAACCATCAGTGCGGAAGATTCGACGCACATGGTGATAATGTTGGTGTAGGGAGATCCGTGTTCCACTCCAAAGGTATTTTGGATGTATCTTCGATGGTAAACGAGCCGGGAAACGATCAGCACTGCGAGTGTGGTATTGACAAGAGTTGAGAGTGAAAGAAACACTACGTAGGAATACCCAACGAACACTGGGTAGCTGAGATACGAGAGCTCGGGCCGGACAGTGAGAGCTAGGACTAACGTCCCAACACCGAATACTAAAGACTTTTATGAGCAATTTGAATGGAAATAGAAACCGGCCTACCAAAAGAAGCCAATGACATGAGTGAAAGGAGGACAATTATTCCAACCCTGAGGCCTCTGGAGACGTGCTGATACAAGATGAGACAACGCCATATCTGTAATTGCATTGTAAATCTTTGTTCCTGGAAAATAATTAGAATTCTCACCATGAACCCATCTGCTCCCCATACGATCACCGTGATAGGCACTCCGAATGAATGATATAAGAAGAGGTTCATGTCTTTTGATGTAAGATCATTTATTGTTGTACAAATCGATCCGATTAGCCTCCAGGTGCTGCTTAGGAGCATGACTATAACGTAGATGGGGAGAATAATCCGCATGCGATTGGGATAGATGTCCCGTTTTTTCTGGAGTAGATGAATGCAATTTCCAGAGAGAACAGTTACGATTCCATAGGCAATCGCTGAGAAGATAGCCGCCAACAACTCGACTTTGAAGAATGGTTGTACAATTTGATCTCGATTGTACAGTAACATTTGCAAGGAAGAGAAACAATATTGGGGAGGGGCATAAGGGGCGCTAGGTGCTGAGCCTTTTCTTACTTACATACAGATGCTCCGTTTAAACCGGTCCAGTGTAAGCCGATCAACTTTTCAACGTCGTCAGTGAAGTATCGCGTGACTTCTCAAAGATGAAAAAGAAGTCGAATCTAGGTCTTGCCCATCAAATTATAGTCAACATACATACACTTGATGCCACCGATTATTTTCGATGCGTCATGATGTCATCAGGGGATCCCACGCGTCCAATCTGCGTCCAATGGCTTAAAGTGTCAAAAGCCTGCAGAGGCTCATAGAGAAGCATTCAAGTTCAACAGTCCTCTTGGGTGGAGATATGGAAATATCATTCAAGAGAGGCTTCATCACGGGATGTACCCGCGTTGGAGCGGAACATGTATTAATCAAGATGGAATCATTATCTCGATGACAAGATCTGGAAAATCGACTTATATTTACATGATCGTAGCGATTCTACTTGCTTCTGTTGAAAGACCCCTCCTTGATTCAGAAAACCTTCCAGGGGCCAATGCTCGCTATTGTTCTTAACATGATTTTTATCAACTGCGGATGAAGATCTTGCATGTTTGTAATGTATGAAGTCGGTTAGTAGGAACTTAAAATAAAACGATTCAGCCTCGACGCTAAGATGAATGCGGAAAAAGAGGTTCCAATTTTTGGTAGCAAGTGGCACGTCGAGGTGCACGTGTTTGGGTCAATTTTGCAGTATGGGTCGTTTGTCAACCCGTAGAATCTCTTCGAAGGAGTCAACTGCCATCTGGTGGCGAACTTGGGGTTGAGACGAGGACTTCACCCAAAATTACAGGATAAGGAACATACAGTCTACGGAAGTCTCTGAGCGGTAGCAAATACCCAAGCCAAAAATAGTACTACACGTAAGGGTAATAAGGGTAAAAAATTGAACACATGTTCAGTGGTATCTGCAAGAATGAAAGGAGAGATAATCAACTAGAAAAAAGAAGATGAGAAATTCAGAAGGGAGTGTTGAATGCCGATTGTAATTGATCAGTGGATCTCGCTTAGCTAGGCACCCTCTGTTCATCATGATCAAACGACTATCATTGTGTAGTTACGGTATGTACATATGTACACGGCTAATAAAATCTGTATAAACGCAGGGGAGGAATCACCGTTGATTCTTGTCCCTTCTCTCCTCATTCCCTCCTCTCTCCACGACCAGCCTGTCAAGGAGCTCATCCACACCTGGTAAGCCTCCTCGCCTCAAATCAATTCTGAACTCACGGCCATGATACTTAGCACCACAAACTAGAGTGAGTACACAAATTTTTAAATAAAGGTGCTTAACGTCACAGTCCTCACAATGCTACGACGTGTTGGGATGGATGTAGCTGAAGTCAACTTGATTCCGACATTTTTGCCAGAGAACTGTCAACAAGCCCACCGTAACTTTCGTTGAAGAATCAGATGGTACTTGTGGGTGGTGCCTGGTGGTAGAAGTTGTGGAATAAGGGAATGTCTATATCACCGTATCATGGCACCTTGACTGGGGGTTGGAATGTTGAACCTAATCTGGGCCTTCCGGCCCTTCCCCCGCTCTGATGGCCGCAAAGTTGGGATTATAGCACGACCCATGACAACGCGATAGACGATGATGAGGGGAGAGATAACCCAAAAATATTAGATGTGCATCAGATATCATGGTGTTCCAGGCCACCTACGCAAATATGAGGGAGAAGTTGGAACGGGATAAGCGCCCAATACATGTCTGGCCGCCGCCGCTGGGCGAAGGTCAGGGCAGTGTATGTGCCATTAAAAATGACAACCAGTGCTGACGACTCAACACACATCATCATAATTTTGATATAGGGAGATCCGTGTTCTGCTCCAAGGGAGAGTAATATGAACACTGTTGAGGAGACCATATGCTCATTGACTAACCCCGTGAGACCGCATCCTGATGTTTTCATGAGAAACTTGAATGAGGGGAGTGGAGATAGAAATAGACCTACCCAAAGAAGCCAATGAAATGAGTGAAAGGAGGACAGTTATCAGAATCCTGAGGCGATTAGACGCGTCCTGATACGCGATGACACAACGCCAAATCTGAAGCACAGTGAGCCTTTGTTCCCGGCGGGGGATTGGAATTCTCACCATGAACCCATTTTCTCCCCAGATGGTGAGAGTAAGTGTAATCGGAAGATACATCAGGCCAACGGGTAGTATCTCTGGTGGGAACATGAACCCAATAACGTGACAAATGGATTGGAATAGCGACAAGGTGCTGAGGAGGAGCATGACTGTAACGTAGATGAGGAGGAGAATTCGCATGCGATATGATTGGGCTTCCCGTTTTCTCTGAAGGAGATACAAGCAGTTTCCCGACAGAACACCCACGATCGCTGAGAATAAGTTCCCAAGACCTTGAGTTGGAGGTATAGTACAAGGTGGTCTGGAATGATCTGCATTTCCAGGGAAGGGAAACAATATTGGGAAGGGGAATAAGAGGGAAGCTCAGCCCTCTGCCAGCCTTTCCCCTCAGCTGTTAAAGACGGTCCGTTCAAGCCAGTCCAGTGTAAGTACGCTGATCAGCTCACCATCATGATCAAATCATGATCAGTGATACGTGGAATGGGGCATCTCAAAGATGAACAAGTCAACTATGCGAACTGGAAGTTGGGGCTGGTCTGCAATTCCTGATGATCTACGGCAGTCGATCTCCGAGATTTTCTGATGGATGGAGTCCCAATATTGTCAAGCCGGCCCGACTCGGAGTTGCGGAAAGCTCGGGCCCCCATTCCGTAAGTTAATTCTCTCAAGTTGGGCGATTACCTGCCACGCTTCTCTCGTTCGCCTGCCCCAAGCGTCCTTAGTTCCCGCTTCAAGTGCACCAAATCGCATTCCTCAAGCACAACAACCGTTCCCAGTCTCTGAAGAAAGCAATCTATTTGAGTATAAGATGTCGTCGAGGATAGGCACAACGATGGTTATGGGTGGCTCGTAAATCAATCGCTTGGAATCCAGCACCACCTTGAGGAGTCCGCACAGAAACATCTCGCTGTGCGTCTGTCCTCTCACCTTCCCAGATTCCTACTGCGTTACAGTACACCCCTCGTTCTTCGTCCATTCGCATTGTTACAAACCCTACACCTCTGACTTGTTTGCGTATTCATATCTTTCCTTCCTTGTGTATTGGATTTCCCTCGCGGCCTTCATACCCATGTTCCATGTTCCGACTTTCCGCGTTGCACCCAACCAATCTGCGCACAGCACCCACTTTCGTGTAAATTTCCAGAAAATTCTACGTAACATCACCTTACTCAACAATCAACACCTTACTCCCAATTTCGTTCTTGCTGACATGACGACATTATAGAAACACGATGCAATTACGAACCTGCTCTCACCGAGCATCGCCATTGCTGATGGTGGCGCCCTTCCTATTCCGGCGCTCCCAGAGCACACCTGGTTCTGGCATGGTGCAACCAGTTCTGTGTTCACCACCACAACGAATACGACACCGATTCTGCCTACCTGTGTAGGGGCGACTTCTATGGGCAAGCATTATCGCAGGCTCGGTTGCATGGTGAAGACGAAGAGGAGGCTTAGCGATGCCAGAGAGGCATCTCTGCGTCCGATGTATGTTTCTGTTTCTTTTCTTTGCTTTGCTTTCTTTCTGGTGGATTTTTCATGGCTTTCCGTTTCTGTTCCTAGTCTTTTGGATTGCCTTTCCCTTGTTTTGTCCTCTCTTTCCTTGCTTGTTGCTCCGTCGCCATTCAAGAATGTCTTGCGTTCTACTCCTGTTTTGCGTGTTTCTATCCTCTCACGGTTGTTTCCGCTAGTGGTACTAAAAACCTTGTAAAAACTGGCAAATCTCACTTTACCGTACTCTTCAAAGTACCTCACCACGGCTTCAAATCCTCCTCCATATCCACGCTCTCACAAAAATCAGATGATCTCCCCATTCTCAACGCCAATATATTTCCACACCACGGCGTCCCAGCTCTGCCAGCTTCAACACAACCGTTTCTGGGTGATGCGGCCATTAATGCCATTGTCAAGCTCCGGGCCACCGACGACTCTGTTTGCCCGTTTCTCAAGCAATGCGCAGAATAGCAGCAATGTGGCACCACGAATTGTGTCGTCTCCGATGTCGTTGGCCAGTCATGGGCGGAAGGATCCGACTCTGAAAGAAGCGAGGAGAAGTAACAGCAACTTTGAGTTGGCCGCTGGCAGCCGAGACGCGGAGTTGGCTCGTCGAAGAGTGCAGGACATGGCGCAGGCGTCTCAGGCATCTTTAAATCACCGTCCTATTGTCGATAAGCCGCTGCCCTTTTCAGTCGCCAACGGCAATCGTTCACCTCCCTCACCAACCGCAGCACCCGTTGTGAATGGGCGGACGATTCCCAACAGAGGTCCAGGACCACCACTGACATTCCGGACGCAGCAGCATCAAGGGATGAGGTCGCGGGTGTCCTTGGACTCCCGAGATCGCGACAACAAACCTCTTTCTCAACCGGGCTCAGCGCAGACCTCCTATTCCTCACCGGAACGACAAGTATCACCTTCGCCTTCTGGGTGCAATTTTACTCCAGTGGGGCCCTAACGTAAAGTGTCGGTGTCAAATGTTAACATAGCTGTAACTCCTCAAATTGATCCGCCCATCATGAACGCATACCGCGAGTTGCAGCCTCTATTACCATCTTCTCCAGGGAAATCTACGACCGACGACGGTTTCGCTAGTGAGACTCCATTGCCAGACTTCAAAACGAGCCCAAGATTTTCCTTTGGATGCACCCAACTCGGAGGAGGCCAGTCAAATCTCCGATGCCCATCCGCACCCTCCTCCGCACCCTCCTCGGGATCTGGTCCCCCACCTTCAGCAACGTCCCCCCACTCAAAAACGTCAGCCACTCGCTGCAGTCCTCTGGGAGCGACGTAGGGGGGTTTTTCCCCATGAGAGGATAGCGGCAGCTTCGAGCAGTTGGACCTGTTGATGCCTGGAGAGGACGAATTTGGATGGTTAGCGCCATTGTCGGATGGGTTCCCATCTTTTTTTCAAGCAGTTTGGGTGGCGGTAGATCTGGAACAAAAATTAATGTTAGATGGCATTTTCGGAGGAGAAAAAAAAGAGGAAATCGAAACAAAAAACAGAAGAAATTCGAAAGCTCCCTCCAATACAAGAGAAAGGAAAAAAAGAAAAAGAAAAAACTCTCGAACCAACCCACCTTATTACAACCCTCACACTTATGCTCAACGCTCCTCTTCTTCTTCATCTTGCGTCCAACAATCGGAATC
>Ga0307513_10006281_pt1 | contig 15565 bp, 19 predicted proteins | sample 15_EM_MG_FD_202174 | JGI IMG/M metagenome (GOLD analysis project Ga0307513, IMG submission 202174) | Populus trichocarpa ectomycorrhiza microbial communities from riparian zone in the Pacific Northwest, United States - 15_EM | ecosystem: Host-associated > Plants > Roots > Unclassified | place... | reverse complement strand
TCTTCGGAGTGTCAAATTTAACTCAGTGGCAACCTCCGGCATGCAATTTGATGGGACATCAGCGACACATCGTCACTTCTTGGCGCTGTGCCTGAGTGTGTTGAGTGTCGATGCTCGTATACACTGCTTCCCGGGCCATCACTTATTCATCGAACAGGTCGCAGGGTCCAAACCCCGCAAGAAACCCAGGATCACCGAAACAAACAAGCACTTCTCGCTCCCTCAAACACCTCGTCAACTTTTCGAAGAGCGCGAGCTTGTCGCTCAAAGTCCAAATCCTGAAGGGTAATGATGTCCCTCTTCTCGTGAGTCATTACTACTTCTTCCGTTTGCTATTACCTTGCGCCCTAAATCGGGATTCGGTGGTTGATTGCCTAGTAAACTCGCCCATGAAACCTTGTTTCGCCGCCTATCTCTGTATTCTGTTTTGATCTTCTTGTTGTATATTACAAATGAAGTACAGAACGCAATAAGGTAGAAAGAAGAGTCGTGAAATGCTAAAAGGTGACCTGTACAAGACCTGTACTTGTTGTGTATTTTTAAGAAAGGACAGGTATAACTGTAACAAATATTCTTCTTCGACTAAAAATATCGCAAATGGCAGGCGGAGAGCAGACGCAAAATGAGGTTCAGGTAAGCCTCCCTGCGTAAAAACCTGCATGACCTGCATGACCTTCTTTTCAATTCTGAAAGCCGTAGAGTGGAACCAGTAGAAGACCATTGATTATGGCGGCCAAGGTTCCTTATAATTCCGTAATTGCAATCCCAGGTGAATTTTGAACCGATAATTTGGCCATTTCCCTCGCTATCGGATCATACGAACAACAAACGAACATGCACACGTTTCCCCGATTATCTTGCACATCCGTTGCGACCACCCACAATATAAATCCAGGAGGCCATGAACAAGCGATGACGTTTACCTAACACTACCGCTGGAAGTCTTTCGCCCCATAATCGAGATAAATGGCAATCACACCCTCTGACCCTTCATTTTAATATCCAGATCCAGGACATTTCCAACACGACCCCAAGTGATTAATATCTCCACTGAACTTGGAGTACACGTGTCCAAGTCCAACCAGGCGACTAGCCACGCAGCACGCTTGCATATTTGTGGGATACCTGTTCTTTACTACATTTTGGAGCGGTAAGGAAGGGGGATTTCTTCAACACATCAACTATCCTTTCGATTTCAAGTGTCATTGAATGGAGTATAGTAAGTTGAGCTTTTGAATAGGGGGGTGTGCATGAAATCAAGATAGTAAACCGAATAAAAGGAGCGGCGACCCGCCACCTGAAATCAATTGACCGCCAAATATTTATGTAAAATTTCCTGGATGGACAACTAGGGATCAAATATGATTGGTGGAAGTTCCAATGGTGTGAAAAATGTTGCTGAGGGTTACTTTTCCCACTGGCAGAATTTGACAGGAATGGTGAGAAAGATGGGAGCCAACGGCCTCATTCCTTGAACCCCTTCCAAGTTTAAGTTTTCAGATATACTGGCGGTCATGAATACCTTCCTCGTGTTACCCAGTTATCGTCCGTCCCCCGGCGCGCACTTCCTCTGTCAGAAAGTAAGTCCTCCACTTGCATAGTCCCACCACGGAAAGCCCATTCTTCCTCCTCTCAGTTATGGCATCGGTCAAAAACCTCCCCAAGAGCATCCTCAAGTGCATTTTCGACGTCTCTTTTCAGGGACCGGCAGGATTACCACCGCAGAGGGATGAAGATGTTGACATTTTCTGTTGTGCAGTCAACTCGGTGCGCGCCACCCGTTGTTTGTTCATGTAGATACGTTGGGGGCTTCTTTGTCGCCCCCAATCTTTCTTTCGATATACGCTTCTTGCACCTGTACCACCACCAATATACGCTCGTTGTCCCGCCGTCCTCGCGTCCCCGCCCCGTTTTCCAACAGGTTATGGGCCCCGGCGCTCCCTGATCCATTCCTCGGACGTCGACATCGACCTTTTCGAGCCCTCACGCAACCGTCACTCCTTTTTTCGAGCTCCTTTTTCGAGCACAAGAATTTCCTGGGGTGCCAGGAATTTTTCGGCCTCAAAAACTCGCACCCACTCCCGCTGAACTCAAGAACCCTCCACACATTCCTTTAACCATCACGCGACCTCTCGCCACTCGTCTTGCCTCTCGTCTTGCCACTCGTCTCGCGGTTTTTCAATAGCTTTGTCACCACCTCTGCCGCGTTTCTCGCCATTTTCGTTGTTTTCGTACGCCGTCCTTGCTAGGCATCCCCTAGTTATATAGTTCATTGCTGGTTTCATCCCAGTTCGCCGGTTTCACCCCGGTTCCTGCTGTTTGCGTACAGCTACTGCCGGTTTCATCCCGGTTCCTGCCGTTTGCATACGGTTTCTTGCCGGTTTCATCCCGGTTCACCGTTTTCATACGGTTCCTCGCCAATTCCACCTTGGTTCGCCGTTTGCGTACGGTTCATCGCTGGTTTCACCCCAGTTCGCCGGTTTCATCCCGGTTCCTGCTGCTTGCGTGCAGCTCCTCGTCGGTTTCATCCCAGTTCCCGCCGTTTGCGTACGGTTCTATTATTTTGCACTCAGTTCACGTCCTCGCCCATTTTACGATGCATACATTCCCTCATCATGACACTAAAACTCGACCACATCCCCACCCTCGATGGCGCGGCTGACTACCCCTCCTGGAGCAAGTCCATCATGCGAACCCTGCAAGGCGAAGGGTTCTGGGGTTTCATCGAAGGTTCCGAGGACCCTCTCTCCCCCTTTCCTATTGTACCTACACCTGTTGTCGCCGCTGGAGCTAATGCTGCCGCCCTCAAAGCCCATCGTGAATGGTGGCAGAAGGACGCGAAGGTTAAGGACATCATCGAGCGCTGTATTTCCCCCGTCGTCTCCACCATCATCCCTTGCACCGAAACAACCACTGCCCGTGACATCTGGACCACTCTCAAGACCCTCTATGGTCGTGTTGACGTTGCGGCCCAATTTGACCTCCGCGCCCATATCTCCGACGTGAAGTTGGAGGATTTTACAGGTCTTGATAAATATATTGGCGAATTCAAGATTGCCCGATCTCGTTTTATCACCATGGGAGTTGCCTTTGAAGAAGGCGAGATGGTCCACCTCCTCATCCGGAATCTTCCATTGGATGGAGTCTGGCCGAATTTCAAGCAGTTACTCACCCAATGTGCCCAGGACCATCTCGATCGTTCTGCCAATCTTGACCCTCCTCCCCCTCCTGATACCCTTCTCAACATTGTCATCACATGTATCTCCATCGAATGCAACCGTCTTGAAAGTTCTCATCTTGAAACTCGTCGTCGTTTTCCGGCTTCTATGCCTGCTCATCAACAATCTGCTCATGTTTCCACTCCAACTAATATCCGCAAGCATGCCAAGAACCCCCTTGGCGTTCGTTGTTCCAATTGTCACCTCACCTCTCATGATCGCGACCACTGTTTTTCGCGAGGGGGTGGCATGGATGGTCAAGGGGAACTGCTCTCTTATACACCTGTTGTTCGTAACCCACCATAATTATTTTACTTGTCTTTATTTTCTTGTTCATTGTACGTTATTGTTTTATTTTGTGTTTCATTATTCTTCGCAGGGGGTATTTATAATTTTATTGTTCATCCCTTTTATGTTATTGCTTTTGCTTTCGTCATGGTCACTTTCTTATGGGGTGTTTTATCCCTCTGCTTGTTATATGTTATACTTTTTGTTTTCTCTTGTCGCGCACCTCGTTGAGGGGGTGTGTTGACATTTCATGTTGTTGTAGCCAACTCGGTGCGCGCCACCTGCTGTTTGTACGTGTAGATACATTGGGGGCTTCTTTGGCGCCCCCATTTTTTCCTTCCCATACACGCTTCTTGACCCTGTACCACCACCAATATACGCTCGTTGTCCCGCCGTCCTCGCGTCCCCGCCCCGTTTTCCAACAACTCTGACGAAACCCACCTACGCCAAAAACCACGTTTATGAGTACGAATGCTTTCGATCAAACAGAATACTTAGTCGATTACACGTTTATTCCAAAATGTATATTTCCCATTCAGAGATACCCCGTTGGTTGTTGATAGCCAACTGTTGAGATATTCGGATCGGATCGTCACGGGCGGCGGGGATTGATTGGGAGCCAGGGGGGGCCCGGGATGTTAAAAATTGCACGGGGTCGGTAAAATTTTTTAAGGTGCTGGGCGTTACCCCCCTCTTCCCCCCCAAAAAAGGATATGTCAGACCGTAAAAGGAAATTTCTGAAAAAAAAAAAAAACATATTTCCAATAGTGATTAAAAACGAAAATTTCAGGAGGTTTCTATCGAATTTGGAGTTTAATATGACTATGACATCTATTTATGAGGTGTTCCTTCAAATATGAGGGACTTAAGATGATATTGTGGGCCCATTACGTCTCATTACCACTCAATTACCACCCGTGAGTCACGAAAACACCCCACTTCTTTGGTTAGCGCCTGTGTCTAGCTCAAGTTTGATACTAATGTCATGGGAAAAGTTACAACACTGTGATTCGGGTCAAAAAATCGGTATCATATGTAAAAATATAATTTTTTTTTAGCCCTTCGGGCTCGACCCCCCCTACCTCGGGTCATGGAACAACATCCCGGGCCCCCCTTGTTGGGAGCTAACGAGCTAACAAACCCAAGGGAAATCGATTATGATAGTGGATATGATGGTTAAAGCCTAATGATGTGGGCGAGCAGGATATAAATGCGGCCCAGAATCTGGTTTCCAACCCTAATCCTATCCGTGATCGTATTCCACTTTTGACGTACTCGAACTTGAAGGTTCGTTCATTTTAGGCGCTAAATGCCCAGTACCTTCTCCCCTTCCTCCTTCTGTTTTCTCCTTTGTCTGAGATAGAGGTATCCCCCTAGAACGATGAGAAGCACCGCGCTGAAAACCACCTAACTTACGAGCCCTCCTGCAATATGCAATAGCAGCGATCTCGAGGTCGATGGACTGAGGTTCTTTCTTGCCACAGTTACCTTAATGTTGGGTAAGTGAAGCAAGTCAATAACTTATCAATTCTGTCAACAAGACAACCGAACATACTTGAGTGCAAGCAATGCAAACAATTTTTAACTTTAGTTTCCCCAATAAACCCCTCTGACACCTGCATATACTCCCTCCAACACTCCATAAACGCCGCAAGCTCGGCCCCCTCCACAACCCTATAATCCCCACTCCAACTAAAGCCCAATCTTTAACCCCCTCTCACCCTTCCCATCACCCCTATCGACATCCCAAACCCACCTCGCTCCCCCAATAGCAACAATGGCGACCCTACCCCCAGGGACGAGAACAGGCAACACAAAGTCCCCTGCACCGATAGCGCCGACATTCGACACCGTGGTAGTGCCGCCGCGTTTCGGCATCTCAGGAGTGAGTGCGCACGGCGCCTGACATCCTAGATGCGAGAGGTGTTTGAACTGCGACGAGAGAATGTAAATAGATTGCGTGCTGACGCTTTGCATGGTCGGGGTGTACAGCCCACTGGGCGTGGACAGCGCGATCCTGATATCAGCATTCTGGCTGGTGGTTAGTGTGGGTTTGGATGATTCGTAGGTGGAGAATTGTGGGTTGATTGAACGGCGGAAAATTGGTCATTCGAGCATGACTTTTGAGTAGGTGTCGAAGATTAGGAAGTAGGTCAAGCGTGTGTATTGTTGGGATTTTAATATGCCCGTGTGTTGGTGCGAGGGATTGATGGCTTGTAGTGCTCGTGGCCTTAAGCTCTCCGGGAGGTAATGAGTCGGAATATGAGCGTTCAGAGCAGGTAAAATGTCATGCAACGCAGTGATGTCTAATATTGTCGAATATAAATGTAATCGGTTAAGTAGTCTCAAGTAAAAATACGTCGTGAAGAGGACGTACCCAGGTCCCAAAATGAGAAATTTCCAAGCGCTAAAAAAAGTTCAAACCGGTGAGTATGGACGAAGCTACCAAGATACTACAGCCAAATGCCTTCACCATCGCTTTCCACAACGCGTCCTCCCTCCAGCTAACTCAACGACAACATGACCAAGTGATCCGACCGTTTTTCTCACTGCCTGGAACAAGAGGACTGAGATCAACACCTTGTTGACGCGCAAAATGGCGAACGGAAAGAGCAGCGAAAACATGATCCAAATTTGATGATTTTTGTCCCACAGTATGATTAGGATTCATAGGGTGCAGGCGATGCGTCGCGAGGTGGGTCCTTTCTTTTCTTCTTCGATTTCTTCGCCTTCGAACACTCGAGGAATCCATTTGCACTGGATTTTCCACCTCAGTCCGAACGGCCGTCTCCACCCACGGACGCGTATCTGGCTGGTAGTTCACCTCTATTCGTTTTTTCTTGAAAGCCGGACACTCTACCACCGATTCTGGCGGTGAGCGGAATGGTGGAATAGATGGTGACATTTGGCGCGTCTGGAAACGGTGTTGAACCCGAGGAGTTTGCTGCCGAATCTGTGTAAAAAACCACCGGTATAAGGCTAGTTTTCGCATATACTGAGAATTGCGGACCCTCCACTGGACGACGATGATTCTCGAGTCGCCCCAAACCTTACATAATTCTCAAAAAGGAGCATTGTCAGGTGACATCCGGAAACGCGATGCCGCTGAACCATATTCCTGGCACGTAGATCTTCCACCCCCACTCCACCCCCTTCGTCCCCAAAGAACCGACCTAAGATTCTTTTGAACTGCTGCCCTGGGTGATCGGAGGGGTCCCAACCAGGGGATCCCGAGGCACTAATAACACAAAATTCCCATGGGTGTTCCCTTGTATAGAACGGACGGGCGCGAGACTAGCAAATGACTTAGACTGCAAGTGTCTTAATTACTATCCTGCCATCCGAGTTGAAGTTTCTTTGTAATCTCTGCCTGAACTGTGGAGACCGTCGACAAGCCTCTTTTTCTCTGCATCCGTCGTACAAAAACATGTTGCCATCTTCCCCCTCTTCCTCTGAACGGACCAGCTCATTCTCAATTTGTTCCATGACGTCACTATACGAGCAGGCCTGATTTTCTCTGTTTGGCCTCAAGGCAATCCTGGGGCCAAATCAGACGCGCATCATTGATCATTATCTACTACCATGTGGTTCTGCGGGTTCTTCTCGTCAAAGCCCAGTTCGCCTGCAACCTCGACAACAGACCCGCGTTATGGTGAGCGAGTATTTTGTTTATCCATCTCGTCGTTCTTATTCACTCGATTATGGGGATGAGTATACTACCGGGTCTTTTTCGATGACGGCGCTGTCCCCACATCGCACCCAGCTACTCCAGATGATCCTTTCCTGGGACGTGTCCTAGCGACATCTATCGCACCTCCGCATAATGTTGATTCTCTTAAACGCGGTCTTGCGACACATGAAGATATCGATCATCGGCATAGTACTACTCTCTTCCGCACTAGATCTAGCCAATCGCCCATGCCCGACCTCGGAAAAGTTGATATTCTCAAGCCTACTGGTTTGGGATCCACCCCACGGGAAGCTGTAGCTCTCGTTGTGAAGCTACCAGATAACATCGCTCATCGGGGTGGACGTCCAGCCTTTGTAAATCATGATGGTCCTACAGGAAAACAATGTGGTAAGATATTTCTCCCTTGCTTTCATTATTGCCCTTTTTTGATGTCTGGTCCTATCATATATAAGTCTACTACAGGCTGTACAACCGGGGTTGCGAATTGTCATCGAAAGTGCCCGTGAACCCGGAGCAGCCTTCAGTCGGGTGCATCAGGGTCGATTGGATTGCACCACCTTATACAGCCGCCTCTGTAGTTCGATGCATCTCGAGAGCGGAATGTACCCCACAACTCATCTACTCCAAACTTTTTGCCAACATATCTTCCCACACTCCACTTCGAATATGGTCGTTCCCTAGTGGTCACAGTCCGGATGAGCCATTGGCACTAGTTGCTGATGTATCGGATTTACGAGCCGCGTCCGCGTCCGCAACCGCTGCGACGTAGCTGCACTCTGTCAACTTTGCACGGAAGGGGTTGATGGGCTCCACAGATAGCTGCATCCAAAAATAGCTTGCTTCGAGGTATGCCTAAGCCTCGTACGGGTCCTTTCATCTGTCTTTCTCCACCCTTTCGAACTCTCCTACATTTCCCTCGACACTTGGTCCTTGTAAATAATTTGTGTAAAGTCTGTAGAATGTGACATTGTGTGATACATTGTCCAATACAGATGTTTTGTGGTCTCGATGAGCAAGAATTCCCTTGCATTGCCTCAATAAGATGAGAAAGACACCTAGTTTCCTCGCATCAGTGGTGCAAGTGGCCGATGAACTTATGTGCGAGAAATTTACCTTAAATCAGCTCCATATACAAGATTTACAGCGAACCCGAGCTGGTTTGTGAAGCTGTTTGCTTATTTTCGGTTCCACAGAGGTCCCTGGGTCATGTCAACCCGTTTTAGCTTTTCAACGGATAGCTGTCATGCCGAGATCCCGTAAAAAGGGTGAGAGAGACATTCATGGAGTGTACTGGGGTTGTATTCACGATAATAATGTGTTGCCCCTCAATTTACAGGCCCAACATCTCGAAAATATCTCCTTTGTGAGCCCCCCCAAACCAACAACAGCCTCTTAACATTCACACTATTGTGCGGCACCTCTTCCCAAAGTGGATTTCCCGCTTCCTGGTCAACCTTGGGCCCAGGAGGTACGGCCCTATCGACGCGTTGACGTACTGTATACAACAATGCAGGAAACGCCGTATACGTCGCATTGACAGGATTCACGCAGCTGGCGATACGGTTGAGTTGACAATATAAGCGGGGGAGAAGGAAATACGTACCCATTGACCCCAATGTCCTTCATGAAAATCTTGATATCCGAGCCGCTGTTCTTCGCATTCCCTGCGACAAACTCCATCGAACCCATTGTCTCCCACACCAGATCGACATATTTGAGAAATAAAGCTGATGCCTCTCTCACGATCTTCGTGTCCAGAGCATTTGGTCGGTTGTGGGCATCAGGTAAATCGAAGAGAAAATCATCAATCTGTAGATTATCGGCTTCGATAACTTTTGAAAACTGAGTCGACTCGGAGAAAAGAGGCAATCGACTACTCACAGCGTCCGAAATGTTTTGATACTGTATCCAGAAGTGCATACTACGGCTTTCGATGCCCGCAGAGGTAACAGTTTAATGCTCGAGTCGCGAATGGCAACACCGAAAGCCCACTGACGGTCTCCCACTTCAAGCGCTCCCTCACCGAGATAATCAAAGACGGTGTTTTACAATGCTGAGCTCATTTGGCTCATTCTTCCGTACTTGTTACATACGTTGTACGACCTTTCAAGGTGCTTCATTCCAGCTGGAACAGTTGTAATGGGGAACACATGGCACGACCTGTCCTTTCATTCTGAGTTTATGGAACTCCTTCTAATATCTACTCACCTAGGGGTAGACACGAGAGATCCCGACCTCTTCGAGGAACCAGAGAGGTTCAATCCAGACCGTTATCTTCCAATGGTTTGACAAGAGTATCCCTCATGATTCCTGCCAAAACTTTCACTCGATCCCGAAGCGTTCGCATTTGGTTACGGTCGTCGGTGAGCACATGTCCCCCCGCAGGGCCCCCAGTTTTTTTTTCTGACAGAATATACCAGCATTTGCGGCGGAATGGATTACGCAGACCCCGTGCTGCTTATTTCGATGGAATCGCATTGTTTCTACGTTCGATGTTCGGCCTGCGAAGGATGAGAATGATTCCACCTCTGCAATTTAACTTGTCCATCGTCCGGTAGAGCTCTGTTTGGATGTTTCCTTTTGCTTGGGGAGGTCTGAATAGAACACGTTTTCCCCGTGAAACCCTTGACTTCAAGGTTTGAGTCGAGGTTTGGGTCATGATATTCGCACCCTGAACTCAATTTCTAATAAAGATACATCACAGTTGTAAATTACATGTTTAGGAACGATGAATTGGATACAGAAAGACGATCGAGAATCACATTAATGATATACCGCACATTGAGCGATTTTTAAAAGCCTTATAATACCAGGCTTGTCGTCCAGATTTGGTCGGTGTTGTTTCCATTACACCTCCAAGTTTGCACCTGGTTAGAGTTCATCTGAGAGCCTTTTGTCAGATCGAGACATAGATTGAGATTCGACGTGCCTGGTGAGGAGGAAGCAAATAAAAAAAGAGGAGTAGTTAGCGAGTGAAGGGAAAGTGTATCAAGGCACTTCACCATTCTCGACCCAGTCGAAATGGCCCATCCCTGCCACATTGCCAATTCTGCGCCGCTAATATGCCACTACAACGCCACAGGTGCATGCCAGCCCCGTTATAGGGAGCTACAGATCGTTGAGGGATAGATAAATTGAGGAATGAGTGCGTACCTTAACCACGTTGTGCCAAGTGTCCCATTGCAGTCGAAACTGGAGTTGATCAGGGAAACGAGTTAAACAGTGGTATGAGCGGCCTTGGACGGATGTTCCATTTTCGTATTGCGCGCCACGAACGTCGAGGCATTGCTTTATGTTTCCGTTGGGATGTAATTTGACAACTGCAGTAGGAAGGACGGGAGGGGGGGACCTTCCCGTCGGACAGAATCTATCGAACTCGAATGAGTTTCGTTCATCATCGATTTGACAAGAACACAAACGTAATGGTGTGGCCAGTGTGGCTCCCTGGGCAAGACGACAGAGGGGGGCTGGGGGAACTCCTGCAGCCGCAGGTGAGGGTAGATGGTAGCGTTGGGGCGGCGAGGTAGAAAGCGTAATGTGTGGGATGCTGCGGCTTTTTGTTGTTCAGTAGGCGGCGGCGGTGGGGGCATAGGCAGTGGGGGGCGTTTGGCGTTGGAGTTGCAGGGCAAGGTTGGGTTCATGATAGGCAATAGCGGGGTTGGACAGTGCAGTGAATCGCGGGGCGGACCTGCATGGGTAGCGGTGCGTAGTACGGTGCAGGTGTAGGCCCTAGCACATTGGCAACATCGTGAGGTGGCAGTAAAAAGAAAGAAGGGCAGCAGTACCTCGTGTACCTGGCGGGTCTTCCCTCGGAGTAGCAGGGGCATTTACCATTGGGGATGTTGTCATGCAGTCCAAGTCGCTGGATGTGGGGTTTTGGAAAGCGGGGTAGGCGATGGTGAGGGTGGTACGGTTCGCTGGGCACACTTACGTGGACGGTGGACGGTGGGCTGGATCTCTAGGCCCTCACGTTGGCAAAACGGTCGTAAAAGAGAGGTGACGCTTACCATGGCTCCTCAGGATGTCCAGCGTGAGTCCTGCGACCTCCCCTCCTAACCTCCCCCCATTTTCTCATTTCCCATACTGCCTGAACTTCCGTAAAAGGGGATATCCCTTGGGAGCGGGCATCCATCAGGCGGTCGAGTTCAAGGTGGCTGGCGAGAATGAGACTAATGGTGGCAGTAGGTTCTCAAGCCGATCCATGGGCGTCGAAGTTGCCATTGAGCCTGAGTCCAACCGGGCTCGCTACTCATACCTGTGTCCAAAATTAAAATTAATTAATAAAAAAAAAAGAAGGGAGAAGAGAAAAAAGGAAGAAAAAGGGAGAGTTTTGACTCACAAAGGTATTATCTAAGCTACCGTCCGTCAGTGTCCTCGTTCCCCCTCGTGTGCAGAAAACTCCGCAAGCGAAATGTATTTGTAACGGGCACAGCCACGGAAGTAGTGAAATCAAATAAATATTCACTAGTGAGTTCACTACTTAATTGTGATACATCCTCTGGCTCTCTCAGCACAAAAAAAATTGAGAACCGTCTAATGCTTATAGGTAGTGTGTATGCGAGATTTTGAGTGATTTCATGAAGTTTTGAATGAGCCAGAGCATCATCTTTGAGGATCTCACTACTGAGATTAGATTGAGTCAGATAACGGATTACTAATACGCCGGCGTCTCTTATCGATCACGTGCATGGTTGGAAACGTCCAAACTAGGGTTGGGTAAGTAATTCACAGTGGGGGTAACTTACCGGTAAGTTACCCAATAGATTTTTTTACTTGGTAACTTACCAGTAACTTACTAGTAACTTACCTATCACGTGGTAAATCACATGGTCTACTTTCTCCTGTGGTGCAACGCCAAATTTTTTCTCGTTCCAATGTTCTTTCGCTCCCTGTTACTATTGGAGAAGTAAATAGAGCTATTCTACGGTCAGTAAATCATAAATAAGTGTTGTGTAGCCTATGAATGGCACTTCATTCTGCACCGTAAGGTCATGTGACCTTGGTAACTTACCAGCCGAAAAAATCCTGCTCCGAGGGGGGTGGTAACTTACTAGTAACTTACCGGTAAGTTACCGGTAAATAATTCAATGGTAAAAAACAAATAGTTTTTTACCCAACCCTATGAATCCAAACGCGTCGTCTGTTTCCTCTCACACCGCTTGCCTCCTGCCGTCCATATCCCTTCTCGAGGAACAGCCGCTGCTGTTCCTCAAATTGTAAGTACTACAATCATTTTTTTTTAAATTGTCAAATCTTACTATGAAATAATTATAATAGGAAACCAACAGAGGCGGCGACTTGAAAACTCGAGTCGCCGCCTCGATGTCTTGTTTCAAATCAGCCCCAGGCAAGCCTGCTCACGCCCCACCCCTTCCTTTGATGTCGAAGCCACCGCCCACCACTCTTATAACAACACCAACCATGCACCACAACCCCATAACCACTCTTGCCACACCAGCTGCTACATGAGCTGGTGAGCGCGTCTTTGAATGTAAGCCTGTCTTTTCGAACACAACAGCAACATTTCTAATGCGAGCCCGTCCTTATGCACAGAACCCCATCATTTCAAACAGGAGCCCGTCCTTTCGAACACAACCACATCGTTTCGAACGCGAGCCCGTCTTTTCAAAACACAACTGCGTCGTTTCGAATGCAAGCCCATCCTTTCGAAACACAACCGCGTCGTTTCGAGCACGAGCCTGTCCTTTCGAAACATAACCCCATCGTTTCTAATGGGAGCCCATCCTTTCGAAACGCAACCCTGTCCTTTCGAATGCGAGCCCATCCTTTCGAAACGCAACCCTGTCCTTTCGAATGCGAGCCCGTCCTTTCGAATACAACCCTGTCCTTTCGAACGCGAGCCCATCGTTTCGAACACAACCCCGTCCTTTCGAACGCGAGCCCGTCGTTTCGAACACAACCCCATCCTTTCAAACGCGAGCCCGTCCTTTCAAACACAACCCCGTCGTTTCGAACGTGAGCCCGTCTTTTCAAACGCGAGCCCGTCATTTCGAACACAACCCCGTCCTTTCAAACACAACCCCATCCTCTCAGACGTGAGCCCATCCTTTCAAACACAACACAACCCCGTCCTTTCCAACACAACCCCGTCCTTTCCAACACAACCCCGTCCTTTCCAACACAACCCCGTCCTTTCAAATGCGTGCCCGTCCTTTTAAACGCATGCCCATCCTTTCAAATGCGAGCCCGTCCTTTTGAACGCGAGCCTGTCCTTTTGAAACACAACCCCATCGTTTCGAATGTGAGCCCGTCGTTTTGAACACAACCCCGTCCTTTCAAATGTGAGCTCGTCCTTTCCAACATAACCCCGTCCTTTCAAACACGAGCATGTCCTTCCAAACACAACTGCATCTTCTCTAATCTGAGCTGGTCCTTTCGAACACAACCGCATTGTTTCAAACAAGATCCCAACCTTTCGAACACAACCACATCATTTCGAACGTGAGCATGTCCTTTCAAACACAACCGCATCATTTCGAACGCGAGCCCATTATTTCGAACACAACTACAACATTCTTCCATAGAATTACTACACCCATCCCCTATGTACACAGAAGCTAGCCTTGTAAGTACAAGTAGGAATCAAATACATTAGTGAAGGATTTCGTAGCGACCATAGGATGTATATTAACACCAATACAAGACATTTGGGCATTTCTTTTTTGGGTTTCTGCTGTCTCAATCATGCTGGTTGCAGTCTCTGCATGGATTCCTACATTTTGTATTTCCTTGACAGCCCTCACTATCCTTCCCACACTTAGCACATTGACTGCTTGAACTTGGGCCCTCATCAATATGCTGAGCCTCTGCTTCGGTGGGGTGTGGCACATGCCTCACTTGCCGGACAACGGCTTCCGAAATTGGTAAATCACATGATTTATTTAAACTCCGTTCAATAGTGAACAGTAGTGAGACACCGGTATGATTCGCGAGCCTCCAATCCAACCGAAAATAGTGGCTTGTCATTGTTTGCTTTTGAGGCTAATGGCGGCAGCTCGAACACGGATTTGGAAACTACTTGTACTTACCGTTTCGACCACGCATCACATGTTGAAATCAAATCGGTAAGCGTACTCGTTTGCGAGATCACATCAACAAGATAAGATAAAAGATAAGATTTCCGGTTGTCCCCACAGGACAAACGGATGAGTAGCTACAGTACAAGATCTCGACTATATATTGTAGACTACAGAATAAAAGCAGAGAAAGATAAATAAGGGCCTACAGCCCGAAGAATGAAAGAAAACAATAAGAATCAGGAATATACCGTGATTCCGGGGATAGCGGCGCATTGCGCACGCTCGCACAGCCTCCGGATATTCCAACATCACATCCTGTTTTTTTAATTCGCCTTAAATCAAAAGAAATTTTATCGGCCATCTCGGGCGAGTTTTTTCCCCAAAATCGTGAACAATCGGTCGAAACGGTACAGTATCACGAAGGGATGCTAACCCTTGGAACCTATATGCCATTGACCAATAACTTGCTTTTCGTCAGTGATAAACATTTTATCCCACTACTTCCCGGGATTGACTAGGAATAAATACCTTGAGCTGAACTTTCTCAGTTCTTTCCGAGTCCACGTTGAACGAGATTTATTTAATTTCCAGTCATTGTGAGTGCAATAATCTACATGGCTAGAAGAGGCACAGGAAATGGTATTCGATACATAATTTACGACAGCAACTGTCGTACTGATTTAAATTAGCACTAACTCAACTTACGCGTCGCATCCCATCATCTCAGCATCACTGCTGTACACGGCGGAAGCCTGGTCCAATTATCGACGTGGTCTGTGCTGGGATGAAGGTGGGTCACTCGTACAGTGCGTCTGCGTGGGGATTGGTTCTGACTCGTGACGGACACAGGATGGCTATGCCCATTGACCTGCACGCATAGGTATTAGAAGCAGCAGAACGTCGGGGATGAGACAGACTATATTACGGGGGAGAATTAGAGATTCGGTGGCGTTGAGTGGTATTGGAAAGGTAGGCGTTGTAATGTGGACGCACCTCCAGAATTGCGCTGTCCTAAAAAGTGCGATCATTGACGGCGACACCACTGAGGGAAGTAAAGCAAGCCCCGAGGCGTTGCGTAATTCGCCTTCCCATGTACTTGGTGGATCTTTCCTATTTGTCCCTATCCCACATTCACTTCAGAAATCAATGGAAATTTGACCTACTACATCTCTGGTTGGAGGGGAGAACGTAAAGGCAAGGGGTGGAGACTGGCAATGAAGGTGAGTATGAGGGGACCTAAAAAGGGTAGAACATATGGTATAAACACATTATAAACCTTGCTTCCATCCCTGGTGCATCTATTGAGACGAGAAGGGAGTGGTGCGTGT